>WNFI01189790.1_pt1 | contig 16377 bp, 18 predicted proteins | sample 5400471 | NCBI WGS metagenome assembly WNFI01 (sample SAMN13153348, study PRJNA577476) | soil metagenome | isolation source: 100 cm saprolite on Douglas fir-dominated hillslope | place: USA:California | collected 2013-09-17 | reverse complement strand
CACCGGCGGCCGGAAACGACGATGGAAACGCTGGAGAAATTGCCTCCGTCGTTCAAGAAAGATGGAATCGTCACTGCGGGGAATGCCAGCGGGATCGTCGATGGCGGGGCAGCAGTGGTGGTGACGCGAGAAAAAATCGCGAAGGAGCGTGGATTGAAGCCAGTTGGGCGAATCGTGTCGTGGGCGGTGGTGGGAGTGGATCCGAGCATCATGGGAATTGGGCCAGTGCCGTCTTCGCAGAAGGCCCTGAAACTGGCGGGGCTCACGCTGGAGCAAATGGACCGCGTGGAAGTGAACGAGGCGTTTGCGGCCCAGTATCTTGTGGTGGAAAAAGTGCTGGGGCTGAAGCGCGACAAAACGAACGTGAATGGCGGGGCGATTGCGCTTGGGCATCCGCTGGGAGCTTCGGGGACGCGGCTGGTGATTACGATTTTGAATGAGCTGCGGCGGAGTGGATTGCGTTATGGGTTGGCGACCGCTTGCATCGGCGGGGGACAAGGGATTGCGATGATCGTCGAAGCCCTGAACAACTAGCGGCGGGCATTTCTGTTACACTTTTGCGTTCGAGGTTCTCTGCTGGGTCTTTTTGTGCCGGTGGCTCGGCAAAATCTTCTACGAGGAAAAGCATGGCGATTCGAAAAGTAGGTGTCGTGGGGTGTGGCTTGATGGGTTCAGGGATCGCCCAGGTATCGGCAGCGGCGGGATTCGAAACTGTGGTGCGTGAAGTAAGCGCGGAGCTGGTGGAGAAGGGGCTCAAGAGCATTGAGAAGAATCTGAATCGCCTGGTGGAGAAGGGCACGATTACCGAAGCGGTGAAGGGTGAAATCCGGCGCCGCTTGACGGGCACTACTTCCATCGACGACTTGAAAAACTGCGACGTGATCGTTGAAGCGATCATCGAGCAGCTTCCGGCGAAGCGCGAGCTTTTCGCCGCGCTGGATGTAATTTGTCCGCCTGCGGCGATTTTTGCAAGCAACACTTCATCGTTGACGATCACGGAAATCGCCACGGCCACAAAGCGGCCGCAACGGTTCGTGGGGCTGCACTTTTTCAACCCCGTGCCGGTGATGAAGTTGGTCGAGGTAGTGCGGACGATTGCGACGGAGCCCGCCGTTTACGACGAGATGGTGGTGTTCGGCGAGAAACTGGGAAAGATCGCGGTGCGCGCGCACGACAGCACTGGATTCATCGTGAACCGGCTGCTGGTGCCGTATCTTCTGGATGCCATTCGGGTGCTCGAAGAGGGCGTTGGCTCCATCGAGGACATCGACAATTCCATGAAGCTGGGCTGCGGGCATCCCATGGGGCCGCTGACATTGCTGGATTTCGTGGGGCTGGACACAACCTATTATATTTCACAGATTATGTTCGATGAGTTCAAAGAGCGGCGATTCGCTGCGCCGCCGCTGCTGAAGCGCATGGTGCTGGCCGGATGGAACGGGAGAAAATCCGGGCGTGGGTTTTATGATTACTCGGATCCGCAGAAACCCAAGGCGCTGAAGTTGTAGTTGTGCTGGTAGGGGCGCAGCATACTGCGCCCCACAAGAAAGGATGATAGTCGGAGAGAGAACCTGAGATGGGTTACGAAAATATTCTTTACGAAAAGAGAGACGGTATTGCGTTTATCACCTTCAACCGGCCGAAGGTGTTGAATGCGCTGAATAACAAAACGATCGATGAATTACGTCAGGCCCTTGTCGACGCGCGGGACGATGGTTCTGTGCGTGTTCTGATCCTGGCCGGCGCGGGAGAAAAAGCATTTGTGGCCGGCGCGGACATCGGCGAACTGGCCCAGCGCACTCCCGTCGACGGAAAGGAGTTTTCGGTTTCCGGCCAGGGCGTTACACATCTTCTTGAAACGATGGGCAAGCCTTCGATCTGCGCGATTAACGGCTTTGCGCTTGGCGGGGGATGCGAGCTGGCGCTTTGTTGCTCCATTCGAATCGCAAGCAAGAACGCGAAACTCGGGCAGCCCGAAGTGAAACTCGGCATCATTCCAGGATTTGGTGGATCGCAACGCCTTGCCCGGCTTTGTGGCAAGGGTGTTGCGCATGAGCTTTGCCTCACTGGTGAGATGATTTCCGCGGAAGAGGCCCAGCGTATCGGCCTGGTGAATCATGTTTACGAACCAGCAGAGCTCTTGCCCGCAGCAGAGACCATGGCGAAAAAAATCATTGCCAACGCGCCGCTCGCAGTGAAATACACCATGGAAGCGATCGAACGGGGAATCGAGATGCCACAGCAAGAAGGGCTTTTTCTGGAGGCGACCCTGTTCGGCCTGGTCTGTGCGACGGAGGACAAGCGTGAAGGCACGACGGCGTTTTTGGAGAAGAGGCCGCCGCAATTTAAAGGTAAATAAATGAAGTAAACGAGATAAATGAAGTAAATGAGGTAAAGGATCGGAACAAGGCACCGTACGGATGACGATGGCAGAAAAATTACAACCCGGGAAGATTGAGGGCGGTTTGAGCGCGGCGGGTTTCCGCTTTGGCGTTGTGGTGAGCCGCTTCAATAGTTTCATTACCGAGCGGCTCCTCGCGGCGACCGTAGATGCGCTGGAACGGGCGGGGGCCGGCGGCAAGGATGTTGATGTCGTACATGTTCCGGGAGCGTTCGAATTGCCGCTGGCGGCAAAAAAGCTTGCGGCGACAGGGAAGTACGATGCGCTGATCGCCATCGGATGCGTGCTGCGCGGCGAAACGACGCACTATGATTACGTTTGTTCGGAAACCGCACGCGGATTGCAACTTGCGCAGATGGACAGCAACCTGCCTATCATCTTCTGTGTGCTCACGTGCGATACGCTCGATCAGGCCATTGACCGCGCGGGACTCAAAGGTGGGAACAAGGGATTCGAAGCGGGGCTCGCGGCCATCGAAATGGCGCAATTGTCGCGCAAGCTTCGTGCCGCGCATTCGAATTCGGCATATGCAGGAAAGCCGCGGCGCAAGTAACGTGTCTCTCCGAACAAAATCCCGCGAATTTGCCATGCAAATGCTATTTCAGTGGGACATGAGCCAGCAGGATCTCTCCAAGCTGGAAGCGAAATTCTGGAAGAGCGCCAAGGCAGCGGACAAGACGCGCTCGTTCGCGAACAAGCTTTTTGAAGGAACAGCAAAGGACGTCACCGCGCTGGACGCAATTATTATCAAGCACGCGGACAATTGGCGTTTTGAACGGCTCGCGGCCATCGATCGCGCCATTTTGCGGCTGGCCATTCACGAGATGAACGGCAAGGAGACGCCGCCCAAAGTCGTGCTGAACGAAGCCGTTGACCTGGCGAAGAAGTTTTCCTCTGAGGAGTCTGGTGCATTTGTAAACGGCGTTCTCGATGCTGTCCATAAATCATTGAAAGTACAATAGTTATATTTATTTATTTTTCCCTGATCCTCTCTCAAGACCTTTGTGCGAAATAGCGCAACTTTCCGGTACTTTTAGTGTTTGGTTTTGTGAGTGTGGTGGTGACGCCAGGAACAATCGAATAGGAGAGAACACAATGAACTCAGAACATGTGGTCCGTCGAGGTGTGCTCGCGATTGCTTTTGCCGGTTTGCTCGCCGGTGGTGCGTATGCCCAGAGCCAGGATCCGCCTCCGCAACAGCAGGACACTCAGAACGACAAGAAAGACATTCGCAACGATAAGAAAGATCTGGCCAAAGATCGCGCTGACCGCAATGCCGATCAACGCGATATCAATCACGACAAGCGCGACCTAAGCAAAGACCGCGCCGACCGCAACACTGACCAGCGGGACATCAATCACGACCGCCGCGATTTGAACAAGGATCGCGCGGACCGCAATGTGGACCAGCGCGACATCAACCATGATAAGGCCCAGCTTGCCCGTGATGACAAGAACTTCGGCGCCAACAGCGCGCAGGCGCAAGCCGACCGCAAAGATCTGCACGCGGATCGCGTTGACCGGAACAAGGATCAGCGGGACATCAATCACGACCGCCGCGATTTGAACAAGGACCGCGCGGACCGCAATGCGGACCAGCGCGATATTAACCACGACAAAAAGGATCTGGCCAAGGACCGCAAAGATCGCAACAAGGACCAGAAGGACATCAACAAAGACAAGAAAGACTTGCACAAAGACCGCAAGGATCTGAGGCAGGACCGCAAAGGGCACAAGTAAGCATTCGCCGCAAGAGTGAAAAGGCCACGCGAAAGAAATCGTGCGGCCTTTTCACATTTTCTTTGCGCCAATGTACCTCAGACGCGAATCGTTCCCTCAAATACCCTCACTGCGGCGCCGCTCACACGCGGGATGAGCTTCTTTCCACTCTGCGTGACTTCCACTTCGAGGTGACTCGGGCGCCCCATTTCCACGCCTTGAAGAATGCTCAGAGTGTGGCCGGGGGCCAGCTTTCCGTTGCGCACGAGGTATGCGCCCAGCGAACCAGCGGCGGAGCCTGTCGCGGCATCTTCATAAGTCTCCCATGGCAGCATGCCGCGGGAAAAGGCTTTGCCATTACCGCCGAGCGCAAAGCAGTAAGCCATCGTGGCGTTCTTGCCCTGAAGGAGGCAGAGTTCCGCCATGTTCATGGCGATCTTGCCAAGCGCGGCGCGATTGCGCAGCGGCACCATCAGGTTGAAGATGCCAGTGGAAACAAATTCTGGTTGCAGCTTCGCGTCGAAGTCTCTTGACGCCTGCACCCGTCTCTTGCAGGATATGGACGCCGCCGTCCTGGGCGGGAACGACACCCAATTCCGCGAGCAAGAACCAGGTGCCGATTACGGGATGACCGGCGAGCTTGAGTTCTTCTTTTGTGGTGAAGATCCGCAGCCGCGCGAGGGCCTCTTCATCCGTCGGCTTTTGCACAAAAACCGTCTCCGAAAGATTCATTTCCCGCGCGATGGCGAGCATCTGGTCGTCCGAGAGTCCGTCGCCATCAGTAAAAACGGCAAGCGGGTTGCCCTCGAAGCGGTTGTCGGTGAAAACGTCGAGAGTGTAATAGCGGTGTTCCATGGCTGGTTGTAGATCGCCGCGGGAGCAAATTTCAGATTTAGATGCGCTCGAGCTGGGCGATCGTCCTTTCGTTGGTGATGTTCCCTGTGTTCAACGTCGATTTTGGTTCGATCAGGATAACGTGGACCTCCTCGTCCGCAACGGGGCAGTGCTCGACGCCGTGCGGGACGACAATGAACTCGCCTTCGCGCACCAGGCGTTCACGATCTCGGAATTTCATGCGGAAAGAGCCCTTCACGACGAGAAAAAGTTCGTCTTCGTTATCGTGATGGTGCCAGAGAAATTCTCCTTTGAATTTGACGGCTTTCACCAGGCAATCATTGACTTCGCCGATGATGCAGGGTTTGTAGTGCTCGGAAATAAGATTGAATTTTTCTTTCAAGTTTATCGTGCTCATGGGTCACCTATAGATCGTGAACGATTTGAGTTACGGCATTGAGAATGCAACGTGTGGTTTCTGGGTTTGAAGTTTCCGAATATATGCGCAACAAATTTTCTGTTCCGGAAGCGCGAACCATCACCCATCCGGTCTCGCCCAGGTACACTTTGATTCCGTCCATGTCTTCCCGGCGCACTACAGGAAGATCGAGGATCCGGGTCAGCTTAATATCCGAAAAATGAGCGATGGCTTTTTCCTTTTGGCCGGGCTTCAGATCAAGATCGACGCGGCCATAGTGATACTCGCCGAATTCCGCGTGGAGCGAAGCGAGCAATTCTCCCAGGGATTTGCCGTGCCAGGCCATCAATTCCGCGAGCAGGAGTGCGGAAACTGTGGCGTCCCGTTCGGGGATGTACAGACTGGTGCCGATTCCGCCGCTTTCTTCGCCGCCGATCAAAATGTCCTGTTGGAGCATCAACTCGCAAAGGTACTTGAAGCCGATGGGCGTCTCATGGAGCCTTCTTCCGAATTTTGTGGCGAGCTTGTCGATCAGTTTGGTAACAGAGAATGTTTTTGCGATGTCTCCCGGTAAGCTGCGAGTTCCCGCGAGATGCCAGACGAGCAGCGCAAAAAGTTGATGAGGGTTGATGAACGAGCCGTCGCGGTCGATCGCTCCAATGCGGTCGCCATCGCCATCGGCGCACAAGCCGGCGTCGAATTTTCCGGCAAGTACGGCCTGACGCAGCGCTTCGATATGCGGCTCGATCGGCTCCGGATGAACGCCGCCAAAACGCGGATCGCGCGCGGCGCGAATTTCATCACAAGTGACGCCATTACGACGGAATAGCTTGGGCAGCAAGCCCGCAGCCGACCCATGCATGGGGTCAAATACGAAGCGGAAGCGCGCTTCGCGTAGTTTCTTCCAGTCCACCAGTTTTTCAAGTGTCTCGAGATAAGGCGCGCGCGGCTCTAGGAGCTGAATGAGGTTTTTCTGAGGTGGCAGCGGCGCCGCGTTCGCGCGCTGCACGATTTCGAGATCGCTTTCAATCTGCGCCACTATGGAAGGCAAAGCCGAGCTGCCGTAGCTCGCTTTGTACTTGATGCCATTCCATGGATAGGGGTTGTGGCTCGCGGTGATCATCAGGCCGCCAGCCACTCCACGCTGTCGCACGAGCAAGGAAACCGCCGGGGTGGGACAGGGCTTGTCCGTCAAAAAAACGGGCGTGCCGCTGGCGGACACCACTTGGGCAGCAGCAGCGGCGATCTCGTACGAGGCGAAACGATGGTCATAGCCAATGATGACACCCTTGCGCGGATCTTCGCATCGCACGACGTAACGGGCGATGGCCTGTGCCACGACGCGAGCGTTCGCAAAAGTAAAATCCTCCGCGATGATGCCGCGCCAGCCATCGGTTCCGAACTTGATCGCAGTCATAGGATGCTGAGGAAAGTATACGCGAAGCAACAGGTCTGCCAACGGCCGGATTGGCCTGCTAGAGGAGGTCTTTCCGGCGCTGCTCTTCGAGCCATTTCACGACCTTGCCGACGTCCTGGGCGCGGTCGCGCGGGCAGATGAGCAAAGCATCGGGCGTTTCGACGACAACGAGATCGCGCACCCCAATCGCCGCGACGAATTTGGAAGGGCTCCACAGAAAATTTCCTTCCGCATCCACGGTGTGAGCATACCCGGCGAAAACATTTTCGCCGTTTTTCTTTGCCAACAATTGATAGACGGCGGCCCAAGAGCCGATGTCGCTCCAGCCCACTTCGGCGGGAATCAAAAACACCCGCGGCGGTCCTTCGACAAGCGTCGCGGGCTCAAGTACCGCGTAGTCCACGGAAATATTTTCGAGCTTGGAGTAAAGGGCGCGCAGTTGGCGCTTGTAGTTGCGCGTTCCGATGTATTCAGCTAGCTTCTCCAACGCGGTATTCGTCTTTGGAAGAAAGTTCTTCAGATTCTCGAGGAACGTCGTTACGCGCCAGAAAAACATCCCGGCATTCCAGTGATAGTTTCCGGAAGCGACGTACTCTTGCGCGAGCTGCAGTTCAGGCTTCTCCGTGAATCGCCGCACGGCAAAGACCGGGAAGCCTTTCGAATCGATCGGTTCGCCTGTTCTTTCGATATAGCCGAAACCTGTCTCCGGCCTGGTGGGAGGGATGCCAATCACAACCATACGCCGCGGTTCGCGAGCTACGCCGAGGGCGGCTCTCATAATCTCCCGGAATTTTTGCGGTTGCTCGATGTAATGATCGGCAGGCAGCACCGCCATCAAGGCGTCGCCGCGCGCTGCATGGCGAACATGGACAGCAGCCAACCCAATCGCCACAGCAGTGTTCAGTCCCATCGGCTCGATCAGCACACGTTTCCGCGCCGCAGCAGGAACCTGCTTGCGCACGGCGACAGCCTGCTCCGCATTCGTAACCGTCCAGATGCGCCCGGGCGCAACCAGCGGCTTCAGACGCGCGACAGTCTGCTGCAACATGGTGTCTTCGCCGACGATGTTCAAAAGCTGTTTCGGCGTGCGCGTCCGGCTGCGTGGCCAGAAGCGCGTACCGCGCCCTCCAGCAAGAATCACGGCATGGATTGCCAGCCTTTTTTCAGTTGTGCCCATGGTCGAGAAGAACGAATTTAGCACACACACCGCAGAGGAAGAGAAGAGCCAAGGATGCAAGTGCGCTGTTGTGGAACGTCACGGGACAGACGCGATGAGTACGCAGATTTTTCCGTTCGAGCGGTATGAATAACTTTCGAAAGTGTTTGCTGGAATAAACCAGCACTCGCCTGGCTTCAATGGAATCGACCCTTGGGTGTGTCTGGGCGGAAGCCACGTCAGAAAACCTTCGCCGGAAAGCACAACAAGGAGCGAAAAACGATCCTGACCGGGTTTGGGCTTCGTTAGCTTCATGTGGATCATGCGATCAACGTCGATTCGATCCACTGAGAAATACGCGCACTCCACGAGATGGTTCAGGCCTGCACTCTCCCGGCCTTTGATCCAACTGCGTGGAGTCACCTTTCCGCCCGATAGGGGATTGAAGTCCATTACAGTCAGCGCTTTTTCGATGTGGAGTTCGCGGGGTTTTCCGTGCGCGTCGACGCGCTCGTAATCGTAGACGCGATAGGTAAGATCGGAATATTCCTGCACTTCGCAGATCACCATGTCTGCGCCGATGGTGTGCGGCGTGCGCGCGGGGACTAAAAAGGTATCGCCGGCGTCAACGAAATGGCGCTGAAAGAGATCTTCGAGGGCGTGGTTTTGTAGCGCCTCCAGAAATTTCCCGCGAGTGACTCCGGGCCTCAATCCTAGGAGCAGAGAAGCGCCCGGCTTTGTGGAAACGACGTGCCACATTTCCGTTTTTCCGCGGCCCCCAGCGGTTTTCTCGTGGACGGAGGCGTAGGCATCGTCGGGATGGACTTGAATGGAAAGTTTGTCGGTCGGAAAAATAAATTTCACAAGCAGCGGGAAATCACCTGGTTCGGCAAAATTTGCGCCGCGCCACTCGGCGGGCATCTCGCGCCAGGCTTCAGCAAGCGTTTTTCCTGCGAATGGGCCGTTAGCGACGCGGCAATTTATGTCCGTAAGCCAAGCCTCGCCAACCGGTTCTGCGAGATTCGTTTTTTCGGGATAGAGCGGGGCGAGTGAGCATGAGCCCCAAATCCGCGGACTGAAAGTTGGCTCGATCCGAAATGGCTCGGGGTCAGGCTTGTCCTTCAATGCCGCCGGGTCGGGATTTGGTATTAGACGAGTTAGCACGTCGTCGCGGCTCCCAACTAGGACGCGGCTTCGGCGCGCGAAAAAAAACGTCCTAGGCGGCGCAAACCCTCGTCGGGATAGCTCGAAAGATGCGCGGAAATGTTCGGGAAAGCGTAGAACGCGCCCCCTGGCCATTCGCAAGCCACGCCCGGAATCGCGCGCAGACCTTCCACAATCCGTTTGCGGCGCTTTTCGTATTCGGCGAGCATGACCGGCACGGTCTCCATCGTGCCGCGCATCGCCTCCAACGCGGCGTATTGCGCAATCGACGTGGGATTGGAAGTGGATTGGCTTTGTAGCTTGGTGAGCGCTTGGATTAACGCCTCCGGTCCCAAAGTGTAGCCGATGCGCCATCCAGTCATCGCGAAGGTCTTTGAGACGGAACCAATAATGATGACGTTTTCCTTCGAGCCCGCGGCGCTGGCGATCGAGTACGGTTTGTGCGGCTCGTAAGTGAAGTGCGAATAGCACTCGTCGCCCATCAGCCAGACGTTGTGCTTCCTGCAGACTGCTAAGATGCGCTCGTACTCATCCGGCGGAACCACGCCGCCCGTTGGATTGCTGGGCGAATTCAGTATCAGCAGCTTTGTCCGCGGAGTGATGGCTTTTTCGATCGCCGAATCGCGCACCGCAAAGCCATGCTCCGGCAGTGTTGGGACAAAGACGGGGGTTCCGCCTGCATACTTCACGATGTCCGGAAAACTCACCCAATACGGCGCGGGAATGATGACCTCGTCTCCCTGTTGGATCAGCACGCTCATCACGTTGAAGATGGAGTGCTTGCCGCCGACGCTCACGACGCATTCTTTCGCTTCGAACGATGAGCCCAGTTCGCGCTTGTGCCACGCGCAAATCGCTTCGCGCAACGGCATGATGCCGCCCGTCGGCGTATATTTGGATTTGTTTTCTTCAATGGCTTTGATCGCCGCCATTTTGATGTGGTCCGGCGTCGGAAAGTCCGGCTCGCCAGGACCGAAGTCCGCGATATCGATCCCCCGCGCCTTCAGCTTCTCCGCTTCCGCGATGACCGCTGCGGTCGGCGAGACCTTTATGCGATTGATCCGGTCGGTTAGTTGCACCTTTGCTCCTCGAATGAAGTTCCCAATTTACAGTTGCAGATGAACTCGCCTACGAGACTTTGGCGCGCAAGCGCTGCTCGACCACTTCCGGCACGAGGCCTTTGAGCGAAGCCCCCAGCTGGGCTATTTCGCGGACCAGTTTCGAGCTCAAGTAGCTGTACGTCAGCCCCGGCAGCATGAATACTGTTTCAAGCCGCGGCTCCAGCTTCCGGTTCATCAAGGCCATCTGCAATTCATATTCGTAATCGGAAACGGCGCGGATCCCGCGCAGGATAACGCCGGCCCCGCGCCTACGTGCGTAGTCCACCAGCAGGCCATCGAACACGTCGATCTCCACGCTGGTCCACTGCTTGGTTACTTCGCGCAGCATTTCCACGCGTTCAGCCACGGAAAACAAAGGCTGCTTCTCGGCGTTCCGCAGCACGGCGACGATGATCAAATCGAACATCTTCTCCCCGCGCTCGATGAGGTCGAGGTGCCCGTTGGTGACCGGGTCAAACGAGCCGGGATAAATAGCAATAGAAGTTTTCATCGTGGAGTCATAGCCGCCGCACGTCTGCGTTTATTCTAACTCAGGCTGGCGAAACTGCTCTGGCAAACTTGGTGAGAGGCCAAAGTGGATTCTTTCGGCGCCGCAAGGAATCCTCTTCGCCGGGCGCCCAAGATATGACAGTATGCCAAAGCTGGTGCTACATAGCAGTCTTCAAAGATTTGGTACGCTACGGTGGAGGATTTCCGGACAATGGCTCAGAATGTGCGATTGCATGGCTTGGGCATACTTGTTCTTTGTGTTTTGTCGTACCCGGCGATGACCACAGCTCAACAGCCGGTATTGAATCTGATGCCATTTCCCGCCAACGTGCAGTCCGGCACCGGCAACCTGGCAGTGGACTCGTCGTTTTCGGTGGCGTTCACCGGCTACAGCGAGCCACGACTGGAGCGCGCTGGCGAGCGATTTCTGAAGCAACTCGCGCGTCAAACGGCCCTCTCGCTTTCTCTCAGGCCGGCGCAGACCGCAAAAGCAACGCTCGTGATTCAGACCGATCATGCGAGCAAGGAAATTCAGGAAGTAGGCGAAGATGAATCCTATATCCTCGACGTGAGCACCGCGAGCGCGAGGCTACGAGCATCCACGCCGCTCGGAACGATGCATGGGCTAGAAACGTTTCTTCAATTAGTGGATGTTTCCGCCAATGGATTTGCAGCGCCCGTCGTTACGATTCAAGACCAGCCGCGTTTCCCATGGCGAGGGTTGATGATCGATTCCGCGCGCCATTTCATTCCCCTCGACGTCATTCGCCGGAATATCGATGGTATGGAAGCGGTGAAGCTGAACGTCTTCCACTGGCACCTCTCGGAGAACCAGGGCTTCCGCGCCGAGAGCAAGAAATATCCAAAACTTCATGAATTGGGCTCCGACGCCCTCTACTACACGCAAGATGAAATTCGCGACCTGGTCGCGTACGCCAGGGACCGCGGAATTCGTGTGGTGCCGGAATTCGATATGCCGGGGCATAGCACCGCATGGTTCGTGGGGCATCCCGAGCTAGCCAGCGGAAAAGGCCCGTACGCCATCGAGCGCAAGTGGGGAATCTTCGATCCGGCGATGGATCCCACCAACGAGAAAGTCTACAAGTTTCTCGATGACTTGATTGGCGAGATGGCCAGTGGTAACCAAGCACGGAAAGACCGTGATCGGCTGGGACGAGGTCCTGGTGGACGGAGTGCCCAAGGACATTGTGATTCAGTCGTGGCGCGGTCAAGCTTCGCTCGCGAAAGCTGCCAAACAGGGCTACCGCGGGATTCTTTCGAACGGCTACTACCTTGATTTGGGATGGTCCGCCGCGCGGCACTATGCGGTGGACCCCATGGCCGGCGACGCGGCAGATCTTTCTCCGCAGGAGAAACAGCTAATCCTTGGCGGTGAATCGTGCATGTGGGCCGAGTACGTAAATCCGGAAAATGTGGACTCGCGCATCTGGCCCAGGAATGCCGCGATTGCAGAGCGCTTCTGGTCCCCGCAGGAAGTCCGCGATCCCGCTTCAATGTATGCGCGGTTGGATTTCGTCAGCTCAAGGCTGGAATGGCTGGGCCTTACGCACCGGTCCGTCACGCGGCACATGTTGCAGCGTCTGGCGGGTTCCGCATCGCGCGCCGAATTTGCCGCCTTGCGCACTCTTGCGGATGTCATCGAACCGGTGAAGGACTACACGCGCGAACAGACCGCCCCGGCGGAGCCAACCAGCGCTACGCCGATGAATCGCGTCGTGGACGCGGTGCCTCTCGAAAGCGATGCTGGACGGCGTTTCGGCGAATTAGTCGATCAGTTCGTCGCAGTCTCCTGCCATGATCCAGCAGCGGAAGCTCGGCTCCGCGTACAGCTGGCAGCTTGGCGGGACAACGACACCATGCTCCAGCCGCTCGTTCAGCGTTCTTTCCTGGTACAGGAAGTCGCAGGCCGCTCACAAGATCTTGCGGCACTCGGTTCTGCCGGTCTTGCTGCACTCGACACCATTGCCAAGGGACAACCGGCAGCCGATTCTTGGAAAGCGCAACAGTTGGCGAGCATCGATGCGGCGAAGAAACCTAAGGCACAACTCCTGCTCATTCCCGCCCCCGCCGTCCAGAAGCTAATCGAGACTGCGGCTGCAGGCGGTGCCTGCACCAGCCCCAAGCCCTAGTGCTCGCTGAATGTACTTGCGAAAGAAGTGAATACTGTCATTCTGAGGGCCCCGACCGGGTCAGAGCCCGAGACCCGCTTCCTCTTCGCGCGCGTTTGGCGCGAAGAATCTCAACTTCAAACTTCCTTAACCACCTGACGATTTTTCTATGCTTTAACGATTTGGCTTTCCTCTACTTAGTTGGCTTCGCTCCGGTAGTTATGACAAGCGCCGCTTCCCACATCATGGAAGCTCTTCCCTTCTTCGGGAATGAATTCCCATGAGTACTTCCCCGGAGAAAGCTTTAGTTTCAGCACTCCATAGGTATCCCATTCGCGGACTTCGCTGTTCGGCGTGGCAAAGCCCAGAAGATCATGGCTGCGCCCTCCGGTCCCCGCCACGATTTCGCGGATGCCATTCGCAGGATCTGCTTTGCCCTCAGGGTCCTGCGGCGCGAATCGCTCGTAGGAATGCTCATGCCCTGCAAGCACCAAGTCAGCGTGCGCGGCGTACAGGTCTTCCCAGATTTGTTTGAGCTCCGGATGCACGGCGTGCCTCTTGAAGACGCCGCTGCTGAACAGCGCATGGTGGCCGTATGCCAGAATGCAAGCGCTAGGACGTTTCGCAAGATCCTCTTTCAGCCACGTCTCTTGAGGTGAGCCGGCCCCACAGCCCCCCAGATCTTTGACATAGCAATTGGTATTCAGCACTACAATGTGCCAGTCCCCTAGCTCGTAGCTGTAGTAGCCTTTGCCCCGCGGCCCCGCTTGCGTTCCCCAGTATTGGAAATAGGCCGACGCCGTAGGTTCGACATACTCGTGATTTCCCAAAGCCGGTTTCGTCCGGTCTTTGAACCGGCCCCACGCCGGGTCATAGCAATTCTTGAAGTCGTCCGCGCTCCCTTTTTCGTAGGCCAGATCGCCTGCCGCGAAAACCGTTCCAGGGACTTGCTCGACCAGTTTGGCGGTCGCCCGGGCGCCTTCCGGATTCTTGCAACTGGCGATGTCCCCCGCACCGACGAGGACAAAAGTTCGCTCCGGTGAGTGCTTCTTCCCGGCTTTCGCCTCCGTTTGTGTGAGCCGATCAGTGGCTGGCAGTGGCTGCGTTTGCGCTTGAACATGCTTTGGAGCGAGGAGGACGAGAAAGAACAGCCCGTACACTGTTCGCCCTCCCGATTGTTTCGACTTTCCTATGTATCCGGCCATCCCTCTCCTCCATCGAACGTTTAGGCTACCATGTTAGATTGGCAAACTCAGCGAAACGCAGTTCATTATGAGATTGCTGTTGTTAGTCGCATCCGGAGACCCACAAGTGAAATTTGCCTATGAAGTAAGACTGTTTTAGTCGCACTATAACCTACTGTAAATAAAAGGCTTGCATTGTAGTTAAGGAGAGATTTCGGGTTGACTTCGTGCCCCGCTGGGAATATACTGCATGTGCGACTGAATCAGTCCCATATTCTGGAGGGTTCAAAGAGTCGACTGATGTTCAAGCTTTCCAAAAAAGCCGACTACGGCCTGATTGCCGTCAAGCACCTGGCGATGCATCGTCAGCAGCACGCTTGCAGCGCCAGCGAAATTGCCGAGGAGTATGGCATTTCCGCCACGCTGATGGCCAAGGTGCTGCAGAAACTTGCGCATCGCTCGCTGGTCGCCGCGAAGCATGGCTCCAGCGGGGGGTATCAACTGGCCAAGGAGCCGTCGCAGATTAGCGCCCTGGATGTAATCTCCGCGATTGACGGTCCCGTGCTGATCACTTCGTGCGTGACGAACCACGGGAACTGCGTGCCGATCTACATGGACAATCACGCGACCACCCCGGTCGATCCGCGCGTCGTCGAAGCGATGCTGCCGTATTTCACCGAAAAATTCGGCAACGCCGCGAGCCGCAACCATTCTTTTGGCTGGGCAGGGGAAGAGGCCGTGGAAACTTCGCGCCAGCAGATCGCCTCGCTCATCAACGCCACCCCGAAAGAAATCATCTTTACGAGCGGCGCCACCGAATCCGACAACCTGATGATCAAGGGCATCGCGGAGATGTTCCGCGAAAAGGGCAATCACATCATTACTCAGGCCATCGAGCACAAAGCCGTCCTGGACACTTGTAAGAACCTGGAGAAGCACGGCTTCGAGGTCACCTATTTGCCCGTCCAGAGGGATGGCCGCGTGAGCCTGGAGGAGTTGAAGGCGGCCATCAAGCCCTCAACGATTCTGATCACCATCATGTACGCTAACAACGAAATTGGCGTGATCAATCCGATCGCGGAAATCGGCAAGCTAGCCAAGGAACATGGTATCTTCTTCGCGGTTGATGGTGTTCAAGCCGTTGGCAAGATTCCGGTTGACGTCCAAAAGGATAATATCGACCTGCTGGCCATCAGCGGTCACAAGATCTACGGCCCCAAGGGCGTTGGTGCTCTTTACGTCCGCCGCCGCAATCCCCGCGTGCAGCTTTCCGCCATCATCGATGGCGGCGGCCACGAGCGCGGCATGCGTTCCGGCACGCTGAACGTTCCCGGCATCGTCGGTCTAGGCAAAGCCTGCGAAATCGCGCAGAAGGAAATGCCCGAGGAATCGACGCGCCTGCTTGCTCTGCGCACGCGTCTCCAGAAGGGCCTGGAAGCCAAGCTGGACGAGGTTTTTATCAACGGCTCGATGGAGCACCGCCTACCGAACAATCTGAACATGAGCTTTGCCTACGTCGAAGGCGAATCGCTGCTCATGGGTATCAACGACATCGCGGTGTCCAGCGGTTCAGCTTGTACTTCGGCAACCCTGGAGCCCAGCTACGTACTCAAAGCATTAGGCGTTGGCGAAGACCTCGCCCACACCTCAATTCGATTCGGCCTCGGGCGTTTCAATACCCAGGAGGAAGTCGACTACGTCATCGACAAGATGGTTCAAGTCGTCACCAAGTTGCGCGAGCTTTCCCCGCTTTACGAAATGGCCAAAGAGGGCATCGATATTTCTAAAATGAAGTGGCAAACAGCCTAAAGGACTGGAACAAAGAACATGGCAAATGAAGGTACAATTCGCATTCATCGCTCCATCGGCGGCACCGGCGCGGCTTTCCGCGTGACGTTCGTGCCTTACGGTGGGGAAGGGGAAGAAGCTGCCGTCGCCGGCGAGCGCTCTTTCCATGAGCTTCAGCAAGTGCGCGCCTTTCTGAAAATGCTCGGGCTCGGCGCGGAATTCATCAAGGACGCTCTTCGTCAATTGACCGCGGGCCGTTCGGCTTCCGTGCCGAACGTTTCGCTCACGGACAAGGCTGTCAAGAGCGCTGGTTTCGGGAATCTCGTGAACCTGGCAAGGAGCAACAGCTAATGGCATACAGCGATAAAGTGGTTGATCACTACAACAATCCCCGCAACGTCGGCAGCATGCCGAAGGAAGACCCCAATGTTGGCACGGGTCTCGTCGGAGCGCCGGAGTGCGGCGACGTGATGAAGCTGCAGATGAAGATCAATCCCGATACCCAGGTCATTGAAGAAGCCAAGTTCAAGACCTTCGGTTGCGGGTCGGCCATCGCC
>WNFI01184088.1_pt1 | contig 16378 bp, 18 predicted proteins | sample 5400471 | NCBI WGS metagenome assembly WNFI01 (sample SAMN13153348, study PRJNA577476) | soil metagenome | isolation source: 100 cm saprolite on Douglas fir-dominated hillslope | place: USA:California | collected 2013-09-17 | reverse complement strand
CGTTGCTGGACGAACCCAAGCTGATACGGCGGATTGCAGCTTTTGTTACATCGTGCGACGCCCGGCTGTGACGAGGAACGATCTCAGCCAAGCTCGCGCGGCGGGTTAGCGAGATGTCACGTAGTCTCTGACGCGTAATTTTCTGGATTTTCCGACGCAACCGGCGAATTTCGCTCGCGCATCTCTGGTCGCGAATTTTCAATATCCGTGTCGTGCCGTCAGAGACTCGGTTCAAAGTCACATGAGACCGGTTCATACACGGGGCCCGATTGCTGGGTTGCAAACATTCATCTTCCGTCGATGGATCGACGAAAACTCACCTTATAGCGACGCTGAGGCTCGAAACCCATCGCTCTACGAAGCGGCAGCCCGCCGGGTGACCATCGGAAGTTACCAGTCAGCGGCGTGCCAGCGCCGGCATCTGGACCGGATATCTCGTCGGGAGTATATCCAACTGGAACGCTAGCGTTCCGGGTGCTTTTTTTCGCATGAGCTCTGATCGCGCAATCGTGGATGCCATCAAGGTGGCGCGGACTTTGCTGTCGCAAAACCTACCGCCCGCGTACAACCTTCCTGATGCCGCGACGGTTACGCGAGTACGTGAGCTAGTCCATTCGCCCTCTATACGATCGGCATTGGAGCGCAGCAGCGACACCCTTCTCGCATTTGCGTTGCGAGCGGTGGAGCTCGTGGTTGCTGATCAATCGCTGACGAATCGACAGATCATAACTCGGCTCTGGGACGTTCTTGATGACCCGCATCTCAACCAAGCCTTGGGGCTCCCACAGAATTCCCGCATCGCGTTCGGACAATATCCAAAGAGACGTTGACTCCAGGAATTTGCGGTCATCCGTCGCTGCCACCGCGATGCTCGCGGCCCATCCGACCGCCGCGCAGGATCACCGCTTCGAGACCGACCCCGTCGCAACGGTGCGCGAAGATTTCGTTGCCTGCGACGTGCTCTCGCAATTACAGCGCGTCATGGACAACCCGCGTTTCCTGCTTGCTGGCGAATGCGAGCCACTGCCCGCAGGACATCGGGTCCGTATCTTCGCAAGCCGCGGGCCATATGTCTGTATCTATCCGAAAGACACGATCACGCCGTGCAAATGGACACACGAGAAAGTATTGTCAAAATAATCCCTCAAATGCGGGCGAAGAGCGAAGGACTTTCTTTTAGTCGGCGAATGAAGTTGCGCCTGGCGCGGAGCCGCTTACGCGCCCATAAAGATTTCACGCAGCGGGAGTACGAGGCCGCCGTGCTTAGAGCCGATGCTCGGTCATGGAAGATTTTAGGCTAGAAGCCCCAGCTTGCGCGGCGATAAAGAGGGAAGGCGGAGAAAGATTGGGGCCGATGAGCGACGGTAAGCACCGCATCATGAACTTGGTGATAACAACCCCGCAGGAACGCTATCCCGAAAGCGCAGTAAAGGTGAACAAGGCTAACGTGGCGACTCGCGTTTCGCCGAAGTTGAGGGCGCGGTTCAAGCAAGGCGCCCCTTGCATTGCGAAGGCGTCGTGGCACTTCGCGCCCATTCTTTGCGTGCACGCCGTCGGCCACAGTATTGAAGCTGTAGTGGCCGTTCTCGTTATCCGGCGCCGCCGTCTGGGCCGGTGCGACCGCGAAATCCGCAAGCGAACCTTCAGCAGCAGAATGCATCCCGAGGTTGGATCATCTTGCAATGAGTGAGAGGAGACGCGGCCATGCAGAGCAAGTACGCAGACGTGAAACCCCGCAACTTCGAGCCGATGTGGGCCCCAGGGCTTTTGGATGAGGCGCGAAAGGCGGTGAACGCAGCCTTCGACGCGATGTCGACCTGGCGCATCGAGACAGCCAGCAACAGCGAGAAAAACAGCGAGGAAGTCATTGAGAAGATGGCTGCGGCTGCCCGGGCGCTAGGATGGCCGGAGCAAATCGTCGATGCCACCCGCGCACAATTGCAGAGCATCACGAAAATGCAAATCCAAATGATGGATCAGATGATGGATGCTTGGGAGGAGCAGATCAGATCACCGAACCCGATGGCAATGCTGTCAAAGCTAAAATCCTTGCCTAGCGTCAGCCCGGCCGGCACTTGGCCGAGCGCCGAGGCTTTCCCAATGTCGGCGATGAACCCCATACAGTTTTGGACGCAAATGGCGGAGCAGTGGCAGAAAGCCTGGGCAGACGCGATGGGGTTTGGGGTCAAGGCCGGCAAGCCGCCTGATGATGCAGGGCGGCGCCACCGCTGATCTCAAAAACCGCAGCGACAAGGGCACGTACAATAGTTGCGCTCGGCTTCAACACTTTGAAGCCGAGCGCCTGCCCACCACCGGCACATGGCAGCCGGCACGTTCACTTAGCTCAATGCGTTAGGTCCGCCCAAAATCACCCTCATAATCTGAAGGTCGAGGGCGGCGCGATCTTTTTTGGTTCGACCCTGAAACCGGTTTCGCGTTGGCACGCGTCGGCCCCGCAAGCTACTAGCGCGCGGACGGCAGTGCGTGTGACGTGATAACGCCCGGCTTAGAAGTCACAGTCTTCCCAGGGCGCCGCACGGGACGGAAATAGACCATTTGGCCGAATAGGGTTGATCTTAATTGTACGATAATCGTTGTACCGCCTTGCGGTCGTAGGCCGAAAAAATAATTTGCTTATGCGCCTTCCGTCGCCGGGATGAAAACACAATGCACCTCATTCCGGCCTTTGTCCTGCTCTTCGCGCTCCTCGTCGCAGACGGGGCTCGGGCGCAGGGCGATCTAATCGAATACACGGGTTTCCTGAACGTCACCATTCGGGGAAAGTTCGTTCGGCTTGAGGCGTTGACAGTCAGGCGCGCCGAAACGACAGGACGGCTGCCCATCGCACTGATCGCGCACGCCAAGCCGACGACGCAAGCGCAAATGGGCGACCACCACGTGCAGAATTATGTCAATCAAGCGCGCGACCTCGCCCGCCGCGGCTGGCTCGCCGTCATCGTGATGCGGCGCGGCTTCGGTGCATCAGACGGCCCCCAGCCGGTGCCTGTGTCATGCGCGAGCACGTCGCTCCTTGAGCGGTTCGATGCCGACGCCGACGACCTTGCGGCGACGCTTAGCGCGATCGCGCAGCGATCGTATGCTGATCCTACACGCATTATCGCCATCGGGGTGTCCGGCGGCGGCGCAGCCGTGACAGCGCTGTCGGCGCGCAATCCGCCGGGTCTTGCCGCGGTCATCAACGTGTCCGGCGGGTTACGCTTCGAGAGCTGCTCCAGGGAAGACGTGCTGGCGTCCGCGTTCCGTACTTATGGGGCCAGGAGCCGCGTCCCCAGTCTTTGGGTGTACGCCCGGAATGACAGTTTCTTCGGGCCGCTGCTGGTCGAGCGCATGCGTGCGGCGTTCCTTGAGGGCGGCGGCGACGCCAAGCTGGTGATGCTGGAGCCGCAGGGCACCGACGGCCACCAGATTTTCGTGACCGGCGCCGGCCGGATGAAGTGGCTGCAGGAGGAGATGGACAGCTTCCTGCGCTTTCTCAAGTTGCCCACCTGGACGCCCGCTGATGTCAACGCGCTGATGCAGAACCTCGGTACCAACCCAAGTCGCGGCTTCGTGGAGCGCTAGATCGCCGCGCCGTCGGAAAAAGCCTTGGCGCGAGAGAAGGGCGGCACCTACCTGGGCGAGTCGCACGGTTGGCGCACGGTTGAGGAAGCGCGCCGATCGGCGTTGGAATTCTGCCAGCGCACGAGACCCGTGTGTGAGATCATCATGGAGAACGACCGCTGGGTTGATGTTACGCTGCCTAGTGGTGCGACACCGCAATCGCCCAAACAACAGCCAGTGGTGCTACGGCCTTCATCCCCGACCAGACAGGCACCGTAACAGACTCGGTGAGCTGCAACGAGAAATCGGATTACAGGAGACGCTTAATGAGTATCGACTACAAGGGCCACCACGCGAGAACGGGCTACCTGACCCACGTTACGAACACAATTGATAACAAGAAGTACAGTATCTCCACCGCCCCCAAGATCGGCGGATGGGAAACGGCTGTTTTCAAGCGAACGCTCTTCGGTGGGCTCAGCCCCCTCATGCGCGTCTGGGCGCAGGATGAAACACAGGCACCTTGGGTCCACGATCAAGTGGAAAAAATCGCTGAGCAGCGCAAGCCTGCGGACTGGGAGGATGCCAAGTCGGAACTGATAAACAGCGACTGCTCCCCTGGACAAACAGCACTACAGCTAATGGCTCGGGGCGTTGCATACGGGATGAAAGGCGACCATGACCGTGCCATTGCCGAGTACAACGAGGCGATTCGGCTCGATCCTAAACTTTCTACGGCTTTCTATAATCGCGGCACCGCGTACCTGCATAAAGGCGACCACGACCGCGGGATCGCCGATTTCGACGAAGCGATTCGGCTCGAACCGAACGATGCGTTTCTTTTCGCCGCACGCGGCGGTGCGTATGGCCTGAAAGAACAATACGACCGCGCGCTCGCCGACTACGGCGAGGCAATGAGACTCAGTCCGAAAGAGACCCACTTATCGCCGGAAATTGACGCGAGTTTTTTGTGTGGCCGCGGCGAGGTGTACTTGGGAAAAGGCGACGAAGACTGCGCGATCGCCGATTTTGACCAAGCGATCAGGCTCGATCCAAAAGCTGCTCCCGCGTTCTTCGGCCGCGGGAGGGCTCACAACAACAAAGGACACCACGATCGGGCGATCGCCGATTTAGACGAGGCAATACGGCTCAATGCAAAAAAATGCGATTATTTCTGCGCACGCGGTGATGCGTACCTGGATAAAGGCGATAACGACCGCGCAATCGCTGACTATGACGATGCGATCCGACTCGAACCGAACTTTCCCAGGGCGATTTTTTTCCGGAGACAGGCAATTTTGAGAAAGGGGGACGAATTAGCCGGCGGACCAAGCACAGAAGCGCCATCGGAGTCAACTAATTCTCAAAAATGCTCGACAGATACATGCGATGCCCCGGATGCCACCGGCACAGCCGAGATCGAAGGCAATGCCTATGGATCAACGTCCAAAACCGCTGCTAGCCCGTTGTGGGAATATTTTCGTGGCAAACCTAATACACAAGCCGTGCTGCAAGAAAAGGCCGGAGTCGTTACCGCATTGATCATCCAATTCTGGGATAGCGTGCTGGTCATCGCGGCGGTTTTCAAGGAGCATTTCAAGGATACGATGGGGGAAGAGGATGCACGGCAATTAATACTAAAACTCGGCGCGCGTGAGTCAATGTCTCCGCAGGCTGGTATAATAGGGGAAGAGGATGCACGGCAAATAATAGCTGAGAAAGTGGCGTTCTTGCTTAGCGTTATAGATAGATTAGCTTTTAAATACTTGGGCAGTAAGAACCGAGACATATTTATGGACTGGGTAGAGACTGGCGTAGCTGGTGCATTGGGAGAAAAACGGGCGCGTGAAGGTGGGGCGGCGGCTGCGCTAGAATTTGCAATTTCCTTTCATAAACTGCTAAACGGTCGATATCAGGAGTATGCGCCTTATAAGAATTATTATGGCGAAGAGATACATCGAGAATTCATAAAGAAGGTTAGCGGCATCTTGTCTGTTGGCCAGAATGCTGTGTTAGATCTAACTCTTCGGCACGACCTGATTCGTTTCTTTGTTGACTTGAATTTAGATGAACTCTTGCCTGAGTAGAAAACCGTGAATTGCACCGCGTCATCGCAGACTATGACGACGCGATCTGGTGATGCGAATGACGCATATTGCGAGTCGGAGACTCTATTTCAAGGACGAGCGGGCGCTGCGATTCATCCATTCTGCCGCGCGAAGCTCGGCTGGCGCTCGAGGGCGGTTCAACGGTGGCACGGGTGCCACATGAACCACAGCGCGGCAATTTTGTCATGCGAGCGAGCGCATTGCGCTGACAGTGACACCCGGCGCGGCCGCCGTGACCCTGCGGAGTCCTCTGATGCGTTTGGGCATGGGTACCACCGTAGCTGCCCAGCCGGCAAAACGAACCCCGGACCTTCGCTGAGTCAGCAAAGGGACACATAAAGCACGGTGCGCTGACGTCGGGGTGTGACCCGTTTTACCCCGCTGACCGGTATGGTAGTCGCGCTGATATAACTCGAACATTGCCCACGTCGGCCCAATATCCCGTGACCGGGGTCCACGGCATTGGATCGCAATGCTCCGCAAGCTCCATCGCAGCTTGCCTTGTGCGCGTCCAAATTGGCCGCGCGCCGAATGCGGAAACCAGGGCCTCGTCTTGCATATAAAAGGCGTCCAAATAAATGGAGCGCTCTACAATCCAGAACTTACCGCATGGCTGCACCCAAAGAACAGACTTGCCGTCGCGCGAAACTTTTTTGAAACCAGATGCACCGTGGGACCAGCCGGCGGCATGAAAGGTCCCTGGCCGATGACCAGATGTGGACAGTATGTGAGGCGCGGCGACTAATACCTCTTGTGCCGAACGCAGATACCATTCCGGCATTTCAGTCTGCGCCCGATCAAGGACCTGATCAAAAAGGTGTGCCGTTGCGTTGTGCTTCAATCTTTCCATCTTTGCCCTCGCTATTGGTGACAATCTCAGTTTTTGAGGAATCACATCGACTGTCCCCTTGAGGCGGCACGAGCCTGGCTGCGTCGGTAGCCCGCCACCGTGCGTGCTCTTCAATCGAGCCTAGTTTTCAACCCGTGTTCCCGAATGCAAGCTGATCAAATTAAAAACCGCGTGGATCAGTGCACGTTTCGAGCATCGCGGGCATAGCCGCGAACTTGTTCCAAATATCCGCCGCGTGTGAGCCCCCGCACCCGAACAGCGCTCCATCCCAGTTCGGTCATTAGTTTTGCGAGCCGACGATAGGTCCCTGCGCGTCGGCTGTGTTGTGGAATTTCCAGGAGATCGAGCAACATTTGCGTGGTCACCCGCTCAATTCCATCGTCACCGACCTTGCCGCGCACTCGTTCCAGGCGCAGTCGCCACGGGTCGGCGTTTCGCGCCCGGGTTTCGGCCGCAGCCTTCTCCAGTCTTTCAATCCAGGACATGGGCACTTCCCAACTTTTGAGTACGTGACGCACTGATGGTTTCGGACGCGCGCTCTCTACAGCGCGAAGCGATCTGCCGTGAAGCGCATGGGCTGAGGAGTCAGCAAGCGAAAGCCATGTATTCCGATCTTTTTTGCTCCCGCGATGCACATTTCCCGACACCTCTGGGAGGTACGCATGAGCCGGTGCGGAGTATCCAAATTCGCTGCTCTCGCAGGGACCAGCACCACCGGGGACCAGTTCTCAGATTGAAGCACCAACCCATCCGCAAAGTAGGGCACCCGAGTTGTTAGGACCTGAATGGCGATGCGACGCCGAGAGATCACTTCGTGAAGCGCCTTCATGCCCGGTTCGGTCATGTTGTCCCATATAAGTCCTATGCCCCAGGGCAGCAGCATGGTGAGTTTAGACACAATAGCGCTTTCCGTTGCGAACCCTGGAATTTCCCGGTGAATTCGTGCGAGCGTCACTGGTCCGTCGGTCCGCTCCACTAGCTCGACAATCGCATCGGCGATGCGGTTTGCCTGCTTCTCAATTTGCTTGTTGGTTCTCATAGTCCTGTCCTTTAAGGTCAGACACCGGCCTCCTGGCTCAGTTAATGTCTCGTAAAGGATTTTGGTTAATCTTCGGTTTCTCAATGCAAACTCGGCGGCGGAGGGTGACGCGCGGGGGCGGTTCCGGTGAAACGGGTCCCACGGGTTGGAAACGGACACTGGCGAACGATCGAGCCTGTAAGTCGTTCCGCGGATGTCGGCGGTGAGTTGGTGAGACCCGTGACACCTTTGACGCCTCGACCAGCTCGGGCTCGAGACCGTGCCACTGGATGCGGGGAAAGGATCGTGTCACAGAAACCGTTGAAGTTTTTTTGCCAGCAGGAGCGAGGTGTCGCGGTGAGATTGCGCCGGTCTCTTGGTCACCACCGGTGGCGACCTGTCTATTCGGTGACTGGTCCCCATGGGTGGCGACCTGCCCCTTTTCTCTTATTCTCTCAAGATTACATTCATTACCCTTATTGCCTTATTGCCACTTTGTTGAATCTGAATCAGTCCTAACTTAGCTAACTCTTTTGCTGCTCTGACTGTTGTGCTACATGGCAATCCTGTCACCTTACGAGATAAGACAATCTGCCCTCCAACGCGGTTGCGCTTGAACGCCTCTCCCAGTATTCGATGGGCAAGCTTATACGTGCTCACGCTCTTGGATTGCCCGAGCCTATTAATCCACATGGCCGGAAGCTTCACCCACTCGGCTTTGAATGGCTGATGGTTGCGTTTAGGCCGCACGTCTCTTCCATCGTCTATGATTTCCATTTTGTTGCTCCCTCTGCTGGGCTCGGCTTATCAGGTCGTCCCACTGCTGGCGGCTTCTCTTGTCCGCTTCGTACCGATGAGGATCGAAGATAACTTTCGGATCTAACCGCAGCTCAAATCCGCGAAGTATCGCCTTTGACGCCCGACGCATACACTCGCTGAGCGTCAACATGTCATCGTTGATGCGGTTGGCGGGGCCGAGAATCATGAACGCATCGTGGATGATGGCGCACAGTTCAAGCCCGCTGTCGATGATGTAGATGGTGGCGAGGCGCATGATCTCAGCGCCATTGGCTTGCATCGGGAAGTTTAGATAGGTTCCGCGCCTATCATCAAAGCCCTTGATTTCGATTGGCCAGCCGAGCGCTGCATAGATCGTCTTCCCCATGCGCGCCTTATTGAGTACCCGCATCAGCCACGTGTAGAACACAGGATAGATGCGCGGCACCATTCCTTGCAGATCACGCGCCTCTGCCACGCCAATGCCGTGCTTGTACGCGAGCGCCTCGGGGCCCAAACCGTACATGCCGCCGAGCACGCTCTCTTTGCACTTCTTCCGCATCGCACCCCCGTCGTCCGGGAACGCTGTGACGCCGAACGCTGCACGCGCGAACCCAAGATATGGGTCTTCCTTCTGATAATCGGCCTGCATCGCTGCGTCGCCGGAGAGCGCGGCGGCAATGCCGAACTCCTGGGAAGCGTAATCAACAGCGCCGAGCGCGTATCCGGGCGGTGGCTGTATCAGGCACCGATACGGCTTTGGAAATCCCATGATGTGCCTTGAGTTGCTCGGCTGGTTACGGCCAGTCTTGCTCTTGAAGGGCTGCTGCCACGTGCGATTGCGATTGTCGCTGCCAACAATCAAATTCGCTTGTTTCATGTGCGCCAGCGTCTTGTTCAGCTCGCGCAGACGCTCGAAGTAGTTATCCCGCTGCGCCAACTCTTTGAGTGGGTCTTTCGCCAGCGACCGCTTCCCCGTTTTGCGGTCCACCGGATACTGCACTGGTCGGCCCATTGCGCGGTCACGTTCAGCTATGAGCGCGTATGTCGGCGTGGGTCGCAGTGTCTTGCCGATGAATATTTCCTTTCCATAATGGCGGTTCGCCTCGTCCATCAGGTCGGGAACGATTGCCGGGAAGTGCTCCTCAATAAGCTGGCGCATCTCCGGGTCGATGGGGATACCGTTCCACTCAACACGCGCGAGCCGCGCCACGTACGCACCGCGGATCGGTGCTCGCCTCAGGTCTATGTGGCCGCGCTTGAGCATTGCCCAGAACAGTCGTCGGCAAGCCATCACGTCCGCTTCGCAATAGTCGATTAGCGCGATCAGCTCTTCATAGGTGAACGGCGCGCCACGGATTGCGAGCTCGCGCATCTCCTTCTTGGTCTCGGCACCGATGGTGGGCAGCTTGTAGTATTCGAGTGCGTCTATCAGCCCAGGCACTTCCTTGCTGCCTTCACCGGCCTTGCATAACCGGGTGTTGTGGTAGGTCATCATCTCCGCAAATGTGCAGATGATGTTCGCTGGGTAGGGCCACCCCTCATTGAAGTAGCTGCCCATCTCGGCGCCGACGCTAAATGCGGAGAACAGATCGTTCGGTCCGTGCGCCCACGGCGGTTCGCGACCGTATTCGACGACGCCCTTCGGTATTCGGCATCCAATGCCTGGACGCACCGCGCGGATTGTCCTCCTGCTCCGCTCCTCGTGAGCAACGAAGCAGGAGGAGCGCGCCGGGCGCTCGCCTTCGGGATGGCTGAACTCGCTATCCGCGAAGACGAACTCTTGGACGCGTATCACTTACCAGTCGCCAGCTTGCGCCATACTGGGTGGTCAAGTGTGTTGATGCGGCGGTCTTCGGGAAACGCCAGGTCGCGCAACTGCTGGAACGTGCGTTGCGTCCACTTCGGCGGGTCCGTGATAGGTGAGACGGGACGGCGAGCAAAATAGGTCTTTGTCTCGTCATCATAGACCAACATCAACCATTCTTCACGCATACGCTCCGCAACCATCAGAGCTGATGCGTTGCACTCGTTGCGCTTCTTGCCCGGCCTATCCAGCTTGAGAGGCCAGATTTGCTCTCGCCCTTTCACGTTGACGCACCGGACGAGCTGGAGCGGGCGGATTTTCCGTTCGCTCGTGCGCTTCACCTCCGCGACTTTCGGATGCACGAGATAGGTTGCGTCCTCGAACGTAATTGTCCAGACGAGCTTCCACTCGTTGTCCTTATTGGGATGGGTGCGCCAATAGTAGTCTTCGGACGGACGGCCTGCGAAGACCTTCTGCAAGTCGTCGCCCCCCCCACCGTCCGCGTGAGACTGGTCGATAGTGTACTCGTCGGCGTCATCGACGGTGCCGATTTCGATATCGACAGACATATCGTCATCGTCTTTGGCGGCAGCGGCAGAAGAAGCGCCGTTGCCGCCCACCGCGTTTTCCAAGGTTGGATTGTTGATTTGGTTAACCATTTGATTTTCTCCTGTTTGATGAGGGTTACTGCGAATGGCGGCAGGACTGTTCTTGCGCCGCAAGCCATTTCAGCACGCTGGTGCGTTTATAAAGCACCTTGCGGCCCACACGTGTCCGTGGTGGTCCTGTGCCAAGCGCGTGCCAACGGTCGAGCGTGCGCACGTTCCGCCGCAGTTCTGCGGCGAGTTCTACTTTCGTTAGAAATTCTGAGAGAAGCGGTACCGAGTCGGACATTGCGACCTCCTACGCGTCGTTAAGCGTCGGGAATGTCGCACTACGCCGAAACCTATAGAAGAAACATATTCACTGAAAACTGAGTCGATTTTCTTTCCTACAGTTCTTCGTCAAATGGCGACCGCTTGCGCGTCACGGGGTCCATCCGCGCCCGTCGGCGAGTACCCTTGATTGCCTCAACCATGCTCCCGTATTTGATATCATTTGGGCGGCCTACCGCGATCAAAACGTTCCAAACAAATTCGGCAAATGGTCCGTCGCCTGCTCCAGGTATCGAACCGGTGCTATCTCGATACAAAACCGCTAGGTTCCAGATATCATCGCCTGTCAGAACGGGGGGCTTTCCCCGCTCCGGGGGTTCTACATGATCTGCCCCGTATGAGGCCGCGTTTTCTAGGTCCGCCAGACCTTTCACTAGTTGGTTGAACTTACGTTCCATGTAGCGCGGGTCGAAACGGCCGTCTGGCTTGGCGTACTCGCTTCCTCTCACTTCCCACCATGCCAAGAACAAATCGCTGCCAACAACGTTTTGCATAGTCCTTTCCACCAAGCGGTTGGCCCGGCGTAATATCTTCGCTATATCGCGTAGGCGTTCTCTTCGATCCGCAGCGGGGATCGTCGCTTGCTTTACACTGCGCCATCCCAAAAAGCGAGCATGGCCCCTTAGACTAAGCCATGCTTTGTCCGCATCGAAGGGCTTAGACTTTGGACCTCGCTCGTACTCATTGCGCAGCATGTCGAGGAGTTTTTTTCTGTGCTTGTCAAACTCAGCCAGCCTAGGATCATCAGGCACTTCGCGTTCTAAGATAATTTCCGTACCTGCCGAAATCTTAATCCTCATGGGCGCGCCGGCTCCGGCTTTAAGCTTGTACGCGGTGTTCGGCGATTGTTGTAACGCTTGACGGCAACGGGTTGAGAATGCGCTCAATCATAGCGGCGAGTTTCTCGAGTGCATCCCGCTTTTCATCTACGTAGGAATGCCGGTCATAAGTGCCTTCAATCCCGGCAATGACGTGCCCAAGCACGCGTTCCGAAATATCCGGGCGCACGCCAGCGCGTGCCATCAGGGTCTTTGCCGTTCGCCTCAAGTCATGAAGGGTCCAATTTGGGATTGGCTCAACTTTCGCGCCTTTCTTCGCGCGGTTCTTCATGGCCGCGAATATGGCTTTATCGAGCTTGGCCTTGCTCTTGCTGAACCCCGAGTACGGCGTATTGGCACGCGAGGGAAAAACGTAGTCGCAATTATCGTGCTTTGGTTGCGCCGCGATCACAGCGAGGGCCGCCTTCGGCAGTGGGACGAAATTCGGACGCTTCGCTTTGTACCGCTCAGCCGGAATCGTCCATATCCCGTCCGAGCCGATTTCTTTGCGGCTCATGTGGGCGACTTCATCGCGTCGCTGAGCCGTGAGCAACAGCATCTTCGTGAACGCTCCGAAGGTTTCGGCCTTGGCAAGCTCTGGCCAGATGGCCCGGATTTCATCATCGGACAACACGCGCGTGCGTGCGCGCTCTTTCGGCTTGACCCTCGCCATTCCGCGCACGACCGGCACGTTGAACTGGTCATCCCGGGTCGCGTACCAGTTGAACGCCTTGCGAACATAGGCAAGGGTCCGGTCAGCCATCACCGGACCATTCGCATCTTCAATTTCGTCAAGCATTTTGATGATATGTGAACGGCGCACTTCGTAAATGCCCAGCTTGCCGATGCGGGGTTTCACGAGCCGATTGAATGCGCTTTCATATTCATCAGCCGTGCGTTCGCGTAGAGGCAGCTTCCGGTTGCGTACGTATCGAGCAACGAATTCATCGAGAATGGAGGCGACGCTTGCCGTAGCCGGGGAGGGCGTACGATCCTCAATCGGGTTTTCGCCCCGATCAACGCGCTGGCGCAGATTTCGTGCTTCACGAACTGCTTTGAGTACAGACCAATCCGGCCATGCGCCAATTGTGAAGCGATGCTCGCGCCCCCGGAGGCGATAGTTCAGCACAAAGGCTCGGGCACCTGCGGCGGTTACGCGGACGCCGAAGCCGGGCAGGGCAGGGTCGTAGGCGATGCGATTGCCCTTCGCGGGCGCCGGTAGTCGCTTGACCGCGGCCTCCGTCAATCTGTTCGTGTCCATACAGTGTCCATGCAAATGACGACAAACCGTTTCCGCCAGATGTCATACGGTTTCCTGAGAACGTCAAGAGGATGGCAGGTATTTCAATCGCTTAGATTGTGGACCCGGCGAAAAAGGTGTTCGGCCAAAGGGTTGGAACAGGTGACCGAATAGAACTCTTAATCAGCGGGTCCCAGGTTCGAGTCCTGGTGCGCCCACCAAATCTTTTCAGCCACTTAGCTGCAGTTGCGGAGGAACGAAGACACGACACCTCATGGCCCCGGTCGGATATCCTACGTCATTGTATGACGGAGATGCGATTGAAAAAGCTGCTCACGGCCTCTCAGCTTGAGCACCTCGAGGAGCACATCCCGTACGAGCTGCTAATGCTGCGCTTCACCCTCGCGAAGCTCAAAACCGAGAAACATCCCCTCGCCTGGAACGCGATGCTTGAATCCTTCGCCGTCCATGCAAGAAACCTCTACTGGTTCCTGATCAATAAGCGGAACCACCAGGAAGACCACATCGCGTCTCAGTTTACTGACAGCTACACCGTGCCCAACACAAGCGAGATGACCGGGCCGTTTCAACGGCTGAACCAGCAAGTCATGCACTTGGGAAAACAACGCAAGAGAGCCGACGCGGATAAGTTTCAAACTCACCAGGCGGACAGCGTTGCTGGCTGGATCGAAAGCGCGGTGCCGAGATTTCGGGAGGCTCTCGCCCCCGAAGTCAAACAACGCTTCAAGCTTGATGCCGTTCCTCCACAGGGCAGCGCGCGCCTCGATGAACTGGTTGCTGTTATCCCACAACAAACGTCATCTTCATTTCCCCAATTCTGGTTCACAAAAATCGGATAACGCTGCAACATCGGTGCCGCGTAGGCCGGCGCTGCGGCTGCCATCGGCAAGATACAGCAGGCCCAGGTTCGATCGAGCCGCGCTCCATTTCGCCAAACGAGACCGGGAAGACAGACAGTTTGGCCAAGCGAACCCAAGGGCTGCGACGCAATTCTTAATAACCGCGGCTCTGGCGGGGCGGACCCGACGACCACGTGCCGCCCGTCCCGAACGCCGTGCCCGGAAATGGATTGGGTCGGCAAAAACCGCCTAGCCCCAGCACCGTCGCCCAGCATTGATTGAACGACGAGTAGCTGCAGTTCTCGACCCCACGCTTGGGATAGGACGCGCACCAGCTCCTGCCGGCGGTGGCCGTCTGGCCCGCTTGCGCCGTCGACCGACGCTTGGCCTCAGCGTCGCTCAGCAGCAAAGCCATCATTGCGATACTGAGTGAAACAAGACCGATCGCGCGCATGCGTTTCTCCCTGTCGTCTTTCGTGCGGCCAATGCAAAAGGCGAGGACTGCTCCTCGCATCTGGCACCTCTGCCTCGCCGCCGCACCGGCCTGGGCGCGTCTCGGCGACTGCAATCCGCGGTTAACTATACACCGGTTTTAACGTTCCCCGAAGAACGCATGGCGGTGTCGCAAATTGATGCTTGTGCACGCGCAGCAAATTGGGCAGATCAGCCGCTTTGGCGCGGCTTGAAAGGTCGGCTGCGGCGCCGGCGGAGACGGGAATGAGGCTTGGCTACTTCACCATGCCGGTGCACCCCATGCACCGCAATTGGGTCGAAACCCTCAAGGAGGACCGTCAAGCCGTCATCCTCGCCGACGAGCTCGGCTTCTACGATGCGTTCATGGGCGAGCATCTCACCGATGCCTGCGAGACCATCACCAACAGCATGATGTTCCAGGCCTCGCTGATCCCGGCGACCAAAAAGATCAAGCTCGCGACCGGCACTTCGAATATCACCCAGATGCATCCCGTGCTGATCGCGGTGCAGGCGGCGATGTTCGATCATCTGGCCGAGGGCCGCTTCATCCTCGGCGTGAGCCCCGGCGCGCTCACCTCGGACGCGGAGGCGCTCGGCATCCTCGACGAAGACCGCAACAAGATGTTCGCCGAGGCGATCGACGTCATCCTCGCCATCTGGGAGCGCAGCCCGCCCTACGACATCGACTTTCCCGGCAACCGCTACAAGGTTACGACCGCGCGCACCATGACGCTCGATCTCGGGATCGGCTACATGGCCAAACCCTACCAGAAGCCGCGGCCGGAGATCGTCGGCACCGTGGTGGCGCCGTTCTCCCCCGGCGTGGTGCAGATGGGCAAGCGCGACTTCCATCCGCTGTCGGCCAATTTTCTCCTCGCCAAGCATCTCAAGTCGCACTGGGAAAATTACTGCAAGGGCAAGGCCGAGGCGGGCGCGGAAGGAGACGTCGCGGACTGGCGTGTCGCGCGCGCGATCTGCGTGCTCGATGACGACAAGACCGCGGCGCACTACGGCCGCGACGATGCCAACAGCCCGTATCGCTTCTATTACGAGCAGATGCGCGCCAAGATGAAGCGCGGCAAGCGGCTCTACGTGTTCAAGTCCTACAAGGATCAGCCGGATGAGGAGATCACCCTCGACTACGTCATGGATCACTGCGTGATCCACGGCGGCGTCAACAACGTCGTCGACCAAATTCTCGCGCTCCGCGAGGAGATCGGCGACTTCGGCGAACTGGTCTACGCCGGCATGGACTGGGTCGAGCCCGCGCTCAACAAGCGCTCCATGCAGTTGATGGCCGAGGAGGTCATGCCACGGGTGAACGCGGCCATCGCCAAATCCGCCGCCGCGGCGTGAGGTGACTCTCGTGTCCCGGACGCAGCGCAGCACGAAGTGGTGCGCTGCAGACCCGGGACCGTTACGAGCTGAGCTCTTTGCGGCCCCGGATCAGCGGTGCACCGCTTGCGCGCTGGACCGCATCCGGGGCACCCGCTTCGTCTCAATGCTTGCTTGCTACTCCTCCTCCATCTCCGCCATTGCCACCCACCGCCGCTCCTGCATGCTGCGATGGCAGGCTTCGGCAAACGCGATGTCGCGAATGCCGGCCGCAAAGTCGCACGCCGGCGGCGCATCGGCTGCGACATGGCGCAGGAACGCCTCCCACCCCACGCGATATGGATTGCGATAGCAGGATAGCGGCGGTGCTTGCACCCATCCGCTGCGGTAATCGGCGCCAACGTCTTGCATCACGCTGAAATGCGCGATCGCCGGCGTCGTCGCAGCAGATTGCACGTAACAGCGATGCAGGCCTGCGACCGCCGAGCCTTTCGTGCCATCGACCTGCAGCGTGAGCAGGTCATCGCGGCGCACGCGCGTCGCCCATGAGCTCGCGATAGTGCCGAATATGCCGCCTTCGACCTCGACCAGCGTC
>WNFI01173885.1_pt2 | contig 16384 bp, 14 predicted proteins | sample 5400471 | NCBI WGS metagenome assembly WNFI01 (sample SAMN13153348, study PRJNA577476) | soil metagenome | isolation source: 100 cm saprolite on Douglas fir-dominated hillslope | place: USA:California | collected 2013-09-17 | reverse complement strand
GGCTGCTCTCCGCCAGGAAATCGATGCGATCGGGGGGGACGGCGGACTCGATGGTGCTCATGATCTCGTCGAAGCGCACGCCGAAGTTGGGATCATGCCCCCCAACCATCGGACGCTTGACCTGGGCGAGCAGGAAGCGGAGGGGGTCACGGATCTGGCAGGTGTCCAGGGGCTGGTAGTCCACGGCGGCGTCGATGCAGAAGCTGCAGGTGTAGGGGCAACCGAGGCTCCCGATCATGGGAATGATCTTGATGACGGAGGCCTTGGCGACAGTGGCTTCGATGAACTGCCATCGTTCCCTGACGCCGGGGAGCTGGGCGGGCTGGCGCTTTGCGGAAAGCCTCAGGCCGGTAGGCCGGTGGGGGGCGCAGTCCCTCAGCACCTCATCGACGATCGCCCGATCGGTGAACCCGAGGACGTAGTCGAAGTACCGAGCGGCGTCGTCCGGGTAGCAGCGCGCGTGCGATCCTCCCAGCGCCGTGGCGGTGCCACGCTTTCGGTAGATGTTGGCCAGGGCGTAGGCGAGGTGGGCGGTCTGGGTGTAGGAGGCAATGAACACGAGATCGGTGTCGTCGGGCAGCTCGCGGGTGAGGTCCTCCCGTCCGGTGTAGCAGACGAGGGTGACGTCGTGCCCCGCTTGCTCGCACCAGACCCCGATCACCTGGGGCATGATGCTTGCGAAGTTGGGCTGCATGGCCCGGGCCCAGAGGGAGTTGGAGGGACCCTTCTCGAGCAAGTCGACGATCGCGACTCGGAGACGGCGCATCAGGCCTCCTTCCGCTGCTCAGCACACTCCGTCATCACCGCTCGGACGGCGCCACCCGCGCACTGGCGGGGGCGGGCGGCGTCGGCGATGGCCTTCGGCCCAGCATCGAAACTGGGGACGACCTGCGTCATCGAGTGCGATTGTGCCCTAGCGACGAATCCGGTCGAAGCGACGACCAACACGTCGATCAGGGCAACCGTCCAAACGATGCCCGACCACGGCGATCCGCCCGGGACGACAAAAAGGGGCCAGAGGAGGACGACGGCCGTGGCCCAAGCCAGGACGTGCGTCCTGCGATCCAACACTAGGTCCTTCATTAATGGCTCCCTTCCCCGCGCAAGACCACGTTGCTTAGCGAGGAGCTGTCCAGAGAGGCGGGGAAGGTGCGGACAGCGGCTCAGGAAAGCGGGTTGATCGGTCGGTACTGTACGCGCTTTCCCAAGAGAAAACAAGGGTTTCCGAGAGAAAGCAAGGGGCTCGGGGGCTGAAAAGTGACGGAACTCACGTTCCCAGATTCAAACGACAAAAAGCCCGGGTCCTTGCGGGCCCGGGCTTCAGACGGTCGGTTTCGCGGAGTCGACCGGCTGATCGTCATGTTCGCAGTACCGGGCCGCCGGAGGTCACGGATAGCCCTTGGGAGTCGGCGTCGTCGACGTGCCGTTCGCGGGCGTCTGCCAAGGCTCGGCGGGGGTCTCGACGCTCCACGTGCTTTACCTTCGGCCCTCCTGGCCGTAGCGCCCGTCATGTGGGCGGGTCCAGGGTGCCTCGGTACCACGGCCCGACGCCGAGTCAGGTCCATGGGCTTGGGCAGCCTCTGCTCAGTCCCAACCGGCTGTCGGGGGTCGCGTTCGGTCAAGTGCTCCACGAGAGGCCGGGAGCCCTACGTTCTTGGGTCCAGACGGCAAAAAGCCCGGGCCTTGCGGGCCCGGGCTTCAGATGGTTCGTTTCGCGGAGTCTAGCGGCTGATTGTCACGTTCGCGGCACGGGGCCCCTTCGGGCTGTCCGTCACCTCGAACTGGACCTTGTCACCCTCGTTGAGGGTGCGAAAGCCCTCGGCCTTTATCTCGGAGTGGTGGACGAAAACGTCGGGACCACCCTCACGAGACAGAAAACCGAAACCCTTGGACTCGTTGAACCACTTAACTGTACCTTCGATCATGAACGTGCGGGCCTCCTTGGCCTTTGCTAGAAGCGACGTCGCTTGCGCGCTTAAAAAACAAAAGCCGCCCACCGCGGGCGGCTCCATCTTAAACGCCAGAGCAACGACCGACTAGCAAGGGGATACTAGCAGTTCGGCCTCTAGATAGCAAGGGCGTGTTGATTCGCTACGCTTAATAGCTCTGCCCCGCGAAGTTCGCGCCTGGTAGGGTGCGGCGGCTCCGACCGCGGCTGCCGTCACGCGGCGAGGGGAGAGCGCCGCAGTCGCCAAGCACAGAGGCTCAGGAGCCCGCCCTGGACGATCAGCGCTAAACCGAGCATGACGGCCCACGATTCGAGGTCGCCCGTCACGATCGCGAGGTGCACAGTCCACACGACCGCGGCCGTCCCCAGCACCTGCAAGTATGTGGCCGTCAACATCATCGTGAGGCCGCCGATCGCTGCCCCTCTCCGCCAGTATTGCAGGGTGACCGCTCCGGCGAGGATCAGCCCCACGCTCGCGGCCACCTTGGTGGCCGTCCATATTGCGCCCGCGTCTCGATTGAAAAAGACGGAATGGACCGCCACCATCAAGGCCATGAGCGTCGTCATCATCGCAAACAGTCCGGCAAGTGACCGCAACCACTTTTCCACAGAAACCTCCCAAGAAAGCGGCCCTTCGCGGGCGTAAACAGCGGCCAACTGTTCGGGTGGTCCGAACTGGCGGAGGGCATGCCGAATCGCATCCCCCTCGTCCAAACCTCTCGCGCGTGATTGCCCAATCGACTCCAGCAGATGATCTTCGACCTCCGCCAGAAGCCGCTGGGCGGGCAGGCCCATGCCCACCAGAGCGCGCTCGAGTCGCTCGAGGTACTCGCGCAGGGTTTGCGCGGTCGGTGCCGAGCTCACGCCGGCTCCAGGACCTGTGAGACCGCCCGCGAGAAGGCACCCCACTCCTCTCTTCGCCGAGCGAGTTCCAGGATGCCTCGCGCCGTGAGCTCGTAGACACGTCGGCGCCGGCCCTCGATTTCCGACCAGCGGCTGGTCAACACCCCCGAGGACTCGAGTCGGTGCAACGCGGGGTAGATGGTCCCCTCGGCGAGGGCGAAAGCGTCACCGCTGTGATCTCGAAGCCGTTCGACCACGCCATAACCGTGGAGTGGGCCCCGTTGGATAACCGCCAGCAGAAGCAGATCCAGGTGACCTTTCAGGGCTTCGCCTTTCATACCTAGCAATACTAGGTACTGGCTGGCGGCAGATGCGTGAACGCAAATGGCTCGTTCTGGGCATCATGGTCGTCAGCGTCGCCGCCCTCGCGGCGGCGGGCTGTGGCAGCAGCAGTCCCAGTTCGCCTTCGGCCACGGCAAAAGGAAAAGTGGTCCTCAAAGGGGTGATGCTCGGAGCCCCGACCGCCTCCGGCCAGCCCGGGGCGGTCTCGGCCTTGGCCGCCGGCCCGGGTAAGATCACGGTTACCGTCAAAGAAAACACAACGATCACGACAACCGTCTCCAGCAACGGAACCTTCGAGCTGGAGGGGGTGCCCGAGGGCAGCTTCACCCTCGTCTTCACGAGCACCACGACCGTGATCGGGACAATCACGGTCCCGGGAGGGGCTACCCAGGAGATCAACATCGTGGTAAACGTGACCGTGAACGTTGTCGTGACGGTCAAGATCGAGATCGATGGTCATGAGGTTCCGGTACCGCACCCGAGTTCGGGCGACAACGACGACTAGTCTCTTGGCGAAAACTCGACTCGAGGCTGGGCCTAGTCGCCCCGCGAGGGCGGCCAGGCTCGTCACCGGATGAGGCCGTTCCAAGACAAGCCGGAGAATGGAGGGGCGATCCTTATGAGACGTGCCTTGGTCGCTTTGTCGCTGCTGACAATTCCCGTCGTTGCGACGGCGGACGAGCCGCCACGCAAGGCGCAGCCCGGCGAGCGACGGCCGTCCAAAGCGGCGCCTCGCCGGGGCCCCGATGTCTTTGGGGGCTTCTCGTACACCCATGCCGGCCAGGCCAATCTCAAGGGGTGGCACCTCTCGGGGGCGATCCCCTTCCGCGGCCACCTCTTCGGCGGTTCCGTCCGGATCGCGGCGGACTTGAGCGGACACTACGGCTCCTTCGCGGGCGCCGACCTCAACCAACTCACGTTTCTTGCCGGGCCGCGGCTCGCATGGACCCGCGGTCGGCTGAGTCCGTTTGGGCAGGTTCTCCTGGGCGGCGCGCGGACGGGGACCACCATAACGACACCGCAAGCCCTGAGCGGAAGCAGCACGTCGTGGGGCGGTGCACTGGGAGCGGGAGCCGATTACGGGTTCACCCGGCATTGGGCAGCGCGCGCCCAGGCCGACTTGCTTCTTCTCCACGGACAGGGCGTGTGGGATACCAATCCCCGGCTGTCTCTAGGGGCCGTTTACCGCTTCGGCCACTGAGGTGACGGCGGAGGGGCCGCGCCTGCCGGCCCTCGCCGCCCGGGCGTTCGCACCCGTGGACGCCGCGTCGCTCGTCTGCTTCCGGGTGGCCTTCGGGGTGGTCATGGCCTGGGAGGTCATCCGCTACTTCCGCAACGGTTGGATCGCGGCCGACTTTATTGAGCCCGCATTCCACTTCAAGTACTTCGGCTTTGGCTGGGTGAGGCCCTGGCCGGGCGCGGGAATGTACGTTCATTTCACCGCGCTCGGAATCGCGGCGCTGGGCATCGCCCTGGGGCTCGCGTACCGGCTGAGCGCGGTCGTGTTCTTCCTCGGCTTTACCTACGTGTTTCTCCTCGACCAGTCGTACTACCTCAACCACTTCTACCTGATCGTCCTCTTGGCTTTTTCGCTGGTTCTCCTGCCCGTACGGGGTGCCCTCTCCCTCGACGCCCTGCTCGTGCCCCACCTGCGCTCGGATACGGCCCCGGCTTGGGCCTTGTGGCTCCTGCGGGCGCAGGTCGGCATCCCCTATGTCTACGGCGGGCTGGCCAAGCTCAACCACGACTGGCTGCGCGGGGAGCCGATACGCATGTGGCTGGCGGAGCGCACCCACCTCCCCTTGCTCGGCCGCTTTTTCACGGAAGAATGGATGGTGTTCGCCTTCGCCTACGGCGGCCTCCTCCTCGACCTGCTCATCGTGCCCTTTCTGCTCTCGTCCCGCAGCCGGCTATGGGCCTTCCTCCTGGGCCTCGCCTTCCACGGATTGAATTCCGTCCTCTTTGAGATCGGCGTCTTCCCGTGGCTGATGATGGCGGCGACCACGATCTTCTTCCCTCCGGAGTGGCCGCGGCGCCTAGGCTTGTTACCGCCGCGCGGACGGGCGGGACCGGACCCCCCCGTCGCGACCCCGCCGCGACGGCGAGGGCCGATCCTTGCCGCGGTGGGCGTGTACCTGGCCGTCCAGGTGCTCGTCCCCCTCCGCCACTACGCCTACCCCGGCAACGTGAGCTGGACGGAGGAAGGACACCGGTTCTCCTGGCACATGAGGCTCCGCGACAAGGAGTCGCAGGCGCGGTTCCTCGTCACCGACGTCGATCGGGGGACGACTTGGACAGTGGAACCGTCTGCCTATCTCACGGAGCAGCAAGCCCGCGTGATGGCCGGGAGGCCGGACATGATCCTCCAGCTTGCGCATCACCTGGCGGGGGAGCTGCGGCGTTCTGGGCGCTCCTGGGTGGAGGTGCGCGCGCGAGTGGTGGCCTCGCTCAACGGACGCCCGCCCCAGCTCCTCCTGGATCCTGACGTCGACTTGGCCCGTGAACCACGCAGCCTCGCCCCCGCGCCGTGGATCCTGCCCCTCCACGAGCCGCTCTCCTCTCGCTCGCCGCTTCCCCGACAAACGTCGCCGTCGTGACCCCGGCCGTGATGTTGGCTGGCGACTAGCCAGCGATGCGCACGCTCGGTCCGGCGCGTCTAACCCGATCCCGTGTAGTCGCTCCACTCTTCGGGTGACCACAGAGTCTTACGGCTGCCAATCCGGGCTCCGCGTGTACGGGAGGGTTCCGGGTTTGCGAGGCGCTGGTCTAGGACCAGAGTGATACGGCGGCGCTCCTGAGGTATTCTCGGAGCGCGGGACTGCCTTAGCGCCCGCCGTGCGCTCGGGGGCGTCAGCGTAGTCTGCGACTCGTCCCGAAAGGCGTGAAACTCTTCCCTAGCGATGCCTTCGTGAGGCTTGCCATGCGCCTGTTGGTCGCTGCCGGCCTCGTTCTCCTCGGTGCGCGAGCCGGTGATGCGGCCGAGGCAACGGCCGATAACGACGAACCGTCGGGCTTTTTCGGTCGCTTTGTCGCGACCCACCTGACCATTGGAGCCCGGGTGACTCACTTCTGGCTCGAGGACACGCGGCGCTCGAGCGCCAACGGTTACGACAACTTGAACCAGGCCGGGAACTTCCTGGGAAGCCTCTGGGGCCTCGACGCCCAGCAGCACTACTTTCCCAACCCCTTCGTGGAGTATCGGGTCCTCTCCGGGTTCGGGGCCGGGATCGCCTACGACCAGGCCCGAGCCAAGACGCTGGACTGGACCGACAACACCGCGCGGCTCGTCACGGCCGGGGACGGAGACGTTGAGATCAAGGGCGTGCAGTACTACATCTTCGGCCGGTTCCGAAACCAGACTCGGCTCACGCCGTATGCGAACGTGGGGATCGCGCGCTACCAGGCGCGCTTCTTTGCGTCGCCTGACTGGCTCACGCCGGGCCGCCATTTCGAGGTCGACGATACGAAGGGCTGGTTTTTCTCGGGGGGATGCAACGTGACCTTCGATCGGCACCTGGGGCTTGACGTGCTCTATCGGCACTCGCAGTTGGAGGCGGTGACCGGGCGAGCGTTCTTCAACCGCAACCGCCACCGGAGCGGTGCGTTCCCCATGCGAAACGACCTTCTCGGTGCCGGACTTTTCTACGCATTCTGAATGCCGTGCTCGCCCAGCGCCGCGGGGCCTGCTCTGAGGCCCGCCCAGGAAGTGCCGCCCCAAGCCGGAGGTTGCTATGGAGCATGACCGAACAGCCATCTGTGGAGCCTGGTTGGTGTTTCTTGTCTCCCTGCTTTTCGTCTCCGCAAATAGCTGGGCGGACCCGGGCGAAGGCCCCGCCGCCGGCTCGCGGGAGTCCAGCGTGCCGTCGTTGGTGGCGCTGCCCGCCAGGCTGACCCTCGACGAGGCACTGCGGATCTTCCGGAGCCAGGGGCTGGACCTTCTCATCGCCGACGCAGCCGTGGAGAGCGCTCGGGGGGACGAGCGGATCGCGTCCGCCATCTACAACCCCTCGGTGGGCCTGGGGAGGGGCAAGAGTACGACATACGATCCCACCCAATGCACGAGCCCTGGCTGCTCTGACACCTACTACCAGGCGAGCGTTTCGGAGCAGGGGGCGATCTTCGACTTCCTGACGGGCAAGCGTCACCTGCGCATGCAGGTGGCAAGGGCGGCCTTGGAGGCGGCGAAGCTCTCGCGGGCTGACGCCGAGCGGACCCTCTCTTTCACGGTCAAGCAGCAATACGTGGCCGCGATGCTGGCCAAGGCGTCCCTGGAGTTCGCGGGGGAGAGCCAGCGTTCCGCGGAGGAGACGCTCCGGCTGGTGGGGGTGCGGTACCGGGTGGGAGCGGTGTCCGAGGCCGACGTGGCCCGAGCGGAGAGCGCGAAGCTCGAGACCGAGCAGGCTTACGACCAGGCCCAGCAGGCCCAAAGACAGGCGAAGGTGACCCTCGCCTTTCTGCTGGGCGTGCGGGGGACACCCCAGGAGTTCGAGGTGGGGGACGAGTTTCTGAACGCGCGTGTCCCGGCCGCCCTGGGGGGTGCCTCCCGGGAGAGCCTGCTTGAAGTCGCGATCTCCGGGCGTCCCGATCTCAAGGCATCGGGCGCCCAGAAGACCCGTGCGGCAGCGTCGGTCTCGCTCGCGAAGCGGCAAAGAATCCCGGATCTTCCCCTCACCGTGTCCTACTTCAAGGAGGGGACCGGGCAGAATGCGATCTCGCCCCCGACGACGACCGTGTCCCTCTCTCTGACCGTCCCGCTCTTCTACCAGAACCAGGGAGAGGTGACGAAGGCAAGGGCAGATCTGAAGACGCAACAGCTGCAGCACGCGAAGCTTGAGGCCCAGGTGCTCAGCGACGTAGCGGCGGGTTTCTCAGGGTTCCAAGGGGCCCGGAGCCGCGCCGAGCGCATGGAATCGAGGCTGCTCGAGCGCACCCAGCGAGCGAGGGACCTCGTTCGCATCCAGTACGAAAAAGGGGCCGCGTCGCTGCTCGAGCTCCTGGACGCCCAGCGGACCCTCATCGCCACCCACCTGGAACGCCTGCAGGACCTGAACGACTATTGGACCTCGGTCTTCCAATTGGAGCAGGCCGTCGGCACCGATCTGAGGCAATGAGTAGAAGACCCGGCGCGCCGCCATCGAGGCGTGGGCGCTTGGGAGCCCCCTCAGGGCCGGACGAGCACGCTGAAGTTCAGGCCGAAGTCGGCATTGCTGAGCAGGTTCTTGATCTTCTCGGTGAATCCCACGTGCATCCGGGCGTGCGGCGAGAGCTCCATCCAGCCCGAGCCATGGATGATCCAGTGCATTCCCGGATAGAGATCGATGTTGCGGACGAGGCGGGAGGCTGCGTCGGTCTCGGCTACCAGGCTGAAGCGGCGGCCGAGGCGCCATTCCACGGCGAGGAAGCCCCAGCCCCGATACCGCTCGTACTCCACGCCGCGAACGTCGTCGCCCCCCTGGACGGTGCCCCCTGCGCCCAGATAGAGGTCAAACGGCGAACCCAGCCGGTGGGCGGCCACGACTTGAACCCCAAACCCCGGGCCGTTGCCGTCAAAGGGCGCGGTGGCGGTGGGGAGGGCGGCGCGTCCCGCCAGAGCGAGCGACCATCCGTCGCGTCCGCCGTTCCGAAAGCGCCAGCGTCCCTCCAGCTCCAGCTCGCCGAGGCCTGAGCCCCGCTCGTCGGTCCACGAGAAGGCCTGGCCCGCAGTCGTGATCCCTTCCACGCGGAACTCGTTGCGGCGGAACAGGGGTCGGGCGTTGTCGGGCAGGTGGAGGAGTCGGTGCCAGGTGTCGATGAGACCGTCCAGGATGCCCCCTCCGCGCCAACGCACCGGGAGCCGCGCGCTGACGTCCAGGTTCGCGGTGAGCCCTCGTCGTGCGGTCAAGTCGACCGTCCACGCCTCACCGTCGATGAGAAAGCGGCGGTCCCCGGGAAACTCACCAGGCACATCCTGGATGTAGGAGAAGGTATTCGCGATCGCGAGAGAGGCGCCGAACGCCCAGCGCCCGCGGCCGAGCGTATCCGGGGAGAGGGCGGGGAGGGTCAGCCGCGGTTGGGCGAGAAGCTGTTCGTCCCGGATCCCGGGCGGGCCTCTCCGGACACTGGGCTCAGTTGCCCCCGCGTCCTGGCCGTGGGCGGCGGCCGCGCTGAGAAGCACGGCCGCTCCGATCGAGAGGCAGTGCTTACTCCTTGGCAGCCAACGTCTTATCCCCGTGTCCGGGCTGCCCCAAGGAGCGGACCCCCGGAGGTGACGACCACCGGAAGGCATAGGGCCTTGGATCATGCGGCCCATTCTCTTTCAACTGTCACCACTACGTCTCTTTGTCCCATCGAGGCGCCCCGTGCGGCCTTCCGCTCGGCCCGGGCGTCAAAGTGACGTAGACGAGACCCCGCAAATCGCTTGGCATCTGAGCCCGGAAGGGGTCATCCTTGACCTGGTCTGAGTGGTGGCGAGGAAGGACATGAAGCACGCGACGCTAGCCTGCGCGGGATGCCTTCTCGGATTGGCTTCCTCATCCTCCTTGGCGGCCGGCGAGCTGAGGGGCCGGATATTGGCGGAGAACAAGGCGGTGCCGGGGGCCACCGTGGCCGCGGTCCCCTTCCAGTCGCCGTTCGAGGAGGCACGCCGAGAGACGCGGGACGAGAAATCACCAGGCCCCGTCGCTTCGGTGACGACGCGCCCCGACGGCACGTTTGTCCTCTCTCTCGCTCCGCCTGCGGGCGCGAACACCGCGCCCGCGCTGGTGCGCCTCACGGTCGGCGGCAGCGGCCTCGCCCCGGTTCTGCTTCATTCAGTGTTCGACACGACGGAGAGCGCTGAAGTAGGCGACATCACCGTGGTCAAGGCCGCCTCGCTGGCGGGGAAGGTGGTGGACAGCAGAGACGGGCCGATCGTAGGCGCGACGGTGACGCTGTGGAGCGGATCCGGCCGATTCTCCCGTAGTGATGGCTCACCCGTGCCGGCAACCACCACCACCGGCGCCGACGGCACGTTCCGGTTCGGCGACGCTGCCGAAAGGGGCAACCGCCTGCGCGTCGAGGCGCCGGGATTCGCGTTCGCAGAGATCCGCGAGGCCGCGTCCGGGGCGCTGCGACGACCCATCACCCTTTCTCTCGGCCGTGCCCTACCCGGCACGGCCCTCCGAGACGATCGGCGCACGCCCGCCGGAGGGAGCCTCGTGCGATTCGAGGGCCGGAGCGTGTCGCGCTGGTTCGAGGTGCGGCCCGACGGCTCCTTCCTCCTCCACGGCCTTCCCGCCGAAGCGGGGACGCTCGTGGTGGATGCCGGCGAGCGGGGTCAAGGCGCCGCGCCTCTCGAGGCTACGGCGGCGAAGGCCAGCGTGGTCGTGTCGCCACCGGCAACGCTCAAGGGCCGGGTTGTGGAGGCGTCCTCCGGTGCCCCGGTGCCCCGCCTGCGCGTCGTTGCCCGAAGCGGGGAAGTGCTGCTCCTGGGAGGCTCGGGTCCCGACGGCCGCTACGAGATGCGCGGCCTGTCCGGCCGCACCTACCGGCTGGTCGTGGACGACGCCGCCTTCGTCCCCTGGAGCCGGGAGGGCGTGCGCGTCGCTCCCGGTGAGACCAAGTCGGAGGATATCGTCCTTACGCGGGCGGCGGCCCTCAGCGGCCGCGTCGTTGACGCGAACGGGGTCCCTATCGAAGGGGCCGCCGGCCGTCTGGCTCGCGGGGCAGAAAACAGCTTCCGGGCGTTCCGCAGCGGCGCTTTTGGCAATACGGCCTTCCGCACGGGCCCCGACGGGTCTTTCAAGGCAACACGCCTTACCCCCGGCAACGGCCAGGTGCTCACCGTTCAGCATCCGGATTACGAAACGCGGACGATTGGCGGGATCTCGCTCGCGATCGGTGCGACGCCGCGGCTCAACGTCGTGCTGCAAAGCGGCGTGTCTTTGCGGGGCGTGGTGAAGGACGAACGTGAACAGCCGATCGCAGGCGCGGAGGTGCAGCTCATCCGTGACTTCCGGTTCCAGTCGCGCGGTGGTCAGGCCCAGTTCGCCTTTATGGGTCCGGGCACCCCCGCGCGCCGTGAGACAACGCCCGACGGGCGGTTCGAGTTCAAGGGACTGACGACGGGCGACTACCGGATCATGGTGACCAAACAAGGCTGGGGCCGCGAACAAATCCCCTCCGTGAGGGTCGCGGACGGGAAGGCCCCCGAGCCGCTCGAGATCGTCCTTCGGCCCGGCGCCACCATCAGCGGCTACGTTCGGGAGAAGTCCGGCAACGGCGCGGCGGGCTACCGCGTGTTCGCCCGTCCCGCCGGCGCCGGCGGTGCTGCACAGATGGGGCTCTTGGGCGCGGCTGGCGGCGAGGAAGCGACGGGAAATGACGGGTCATTCGTCATCGAGGGCGTCACCGCCGGCGAGACCTACGACGTTCAAGCCGTCAGCGAGGCCGGCTTGGGTGGGCGGAAGGGCGGGGTCGCCGCTCCTGCGGACGGGGTCGAGCTGACCGTGACCGGTCGCGGGCGGATGCGGGGCGTGGCCCTCGACGCCGAGAGCGGCCGGCCGATCCGCGACTTCGAGGTGACGTACACGCAGTCGCGGGGGGGCGGCTTCGTGATGCGGGTCGGGACGTCCGGACGCAGTGGCCCGAACCAGGCGATCGCCTTTCACGCGGAAGACGGAGCCTTCACCCTGGAAGACGTCGCGGCCGGAAAGTGGGATGTGGATGTCCGCGCCGAGGGCTATCAGAGCGGCCATGCCGGGGGCGTGGTTGTGGAGGATGGGACCACGGCCGAGGGCGTCGAGGTTCGCCTCTCCAAGGGGGGCGTGATCTCCGGCCGGGTCATGGACGCGCGCTCCGGCCGGCCAGTGCGAGACGCGGCCATTCGGGCCGCTCTTTCCGGGGACCGGCCACGGATGGTGTTTGGTCCCGGCGGCGATGAGCGGCAGGCCTCAAGCGACGCGGACGGCCACTTCGAGCTCCCGGGCCTCGCCGCGGGCAGCTATACAGTCACCGCGACCCACCCGGAGTGGAGCGACGCCACGGAGAAGGTCGAGCTCAAGGAAGGAGCGGTAGCGGTCGACATCCGCATGAATGCTGGCGCCGCGATCGTGGGCGTTGTGGTGGGCGCTGGTCAACGCCCGGTGGGCGGGGCCTCCGTTTCTCTCACTGCGCCCGGCGGCGATCCCTTCGGAGAGCAGGGTACGGTGGCTGATGACGCCGGCCGCTTCCGGTTGGAGCGGTTGACGCCTGGTCGCTATAGCGTGATGGCTTCACTCCGAAACCAGTCCAGCAGCCCGACGGAAGTGGTGCTGACGTCGGCTGACGCCGCCCGAGAAGTGACGCTATCGCTCGGCGTCGGCGCCCTGATGCGCGGCCTGGTCTCGGGGCTTGCCGAGGCCCAACGAATCGGGGTAAACGTCAACGCGAGCGGCCCAGAGGATTTCTTCGCAACTACCCGGACGGAAGCGGGCGGCACGTTCGAGTTCTCGGGCGTGCCCGCTGGCCCGGTCAACCTCACGGCGTCCGCGGGCGACTTCATCAACGGCTCCCGCCGCACGGGCACCCAGGTGATCGTCCCCGAGGGTCAGCTCGAGGTGTCGGCCGAGATCGTGTTCGCGCCAGGTTTCCGACTCGACGGCCACGTCAGTCGCGGCGGCAAAGCCGTCGTCGATGCCGTGGTCAATGCCTTTCCTGAGGCCGGGGGTGGGAGCGGCGGCTCGGCGCGCACCGACGAGGGCGGGGGGTTCGCGCTCGAAGGCCTCGCGGCCGGCACGTACAACCTCTCGGCGATGCTGCTTTCGGGCGGAGCTCCGATCCGCAAAACCATCACGGTGAGCGGCGACACCAGCGTGGACCTTGACGCCCCCGCGGCGCGGCTCGCCGGCACCATCGTCGAGCAGGGCACCGGGCGCCCCCTCGGGGACGCGCAGGTACGCCTGGCGGATCAGGGAAGCGGCTTCGTGGCCATGAGCAGCATGGCCACGTCCGACAGCAACGGCCGCTTCGCGCTCGAGGACCTCGAGCCGCGGCCCTACCACGTCTCTTTCCAGAAGGCGGCCTACCAGGCGGAGACCAGGGAGCTGACCCCCGGTGAACAGAGCGATGTTGTCATCGAGCTGAAACGAGGCGAAGGGATCGGGGTCGTCGCCAAGGACGGGATCTACCTCGTGCCCCTCCGGGCCCTCGAGGTCCGCGTGCTCGACGCCCAGGGGCTGCCCGCTTTCACGGGCCTCATCACGCTCGACAGCGAAGGCCAGGGTGACATTCCGGCATTGCAACCGGGGACATACCAGCTCCGTGCCGCCTCCGTCGGTTACGCGCCGCTCAGCCTGCCGTCGATCACCGTTCCTTCGTCGTCAGTGTCACTCACCTTGACGCCAGGGGGAACCGTCGAGGTCCATGCCGGGCCGGAGACCCTGGCAAGACCGGATGCCAAGGGCCGGATCTTGTACCCGAACGACTCCGTCTACTTCCCGTTCATCTACTCCGCGGATGGCGAGATCCGCCTCAATTACCCGGTTCGGCGCCTGGAGAACATAGCGCCCGGAACGTACGTTTTTGCGGTGGATGGCGGCGCGCGGAAGCCGTTCGAGGTTCGTGAGGGCGGCGCAGCCGTGGTCAGCCTGCCGTAGGCTGGGCAGGCGCCACTGGTCCGCTTGATCGAGGGTGATTGACGGAGGCCGTTCAGTGCTGGCTACCCGGGTGGGCGCTTCAAGTTAGAATGGTTCGAGGATTTCAAAGGCGACCAGCCATGAGAGCGGGACCGCTCTCGATACTGTTCATGTCGTCGATGGCTGCCGGCGCAGACGGCCTTCAAGACCCCATCCGGGTGTTCCTCCAAAACGGCGGCGGCGTCAAAGCGAACGAGACGTGCGTGACTCGGATCCTCCCCGTGTTGAAGCAGAGGCTGGGCCGCGAGAGCACCATCCGGATCCTTGATTCCGAGGAGGGTGCCGAGGTGGTAGCCGTGGTCGACGAGTGCGCGACTCACACGTTTCGCGAGGGCAGAGCCACGCTAAAAGGCGGGGCGACACCTCACGGGAATCCCGGCCGGGGACCGGGGGACATCGAAACGGAGCAGGAATACGGCGTCAGATCGGAGACACGCACGGAGTACGTGGTCACGGTGGGGCTCACGTATGCCGACCAGTTATTCGGCGTTTCCAACGACGGGGATGAGAAGTCGCTGAAGGCAGCCGGCGAAGTCGTGGCCAAGAAAGTGCTCAAGTGGGCGAAGGCCAACCGCGCGCGCATCCGGGCCGGAGGGAAGTGAGGGAGTCACGAACTCGATTCGTCGTGGGGATGAAGTGGAGGGAAGTCATGATACGAGCGCTAGCCGTCACGAGCCTCGCTGCGTTGCTGTCTACAGGGCAGGGCCCGGGATCGCTCGCAGACAGTGGCACCTGTACGGTCACGGAGCCGATCCGAGCGGAGCCGCCGCGGGATCCGAACGCGGACCCCTTCGGGACAGGGCCCTGGTACATGAATGCCGATCGGAGCATTTGGGCAGGAGGGGATGCCGTTCGCATGGTGGCGGGGGAGAAGGGCAACAAAGTGCTCTGGATCCGCCCTCAGGGCACGCAGCTCGTGGTCTCGGGGCGCCGACTCGACGCAGAGGCGTCACCGCTGAAGGCCAGGATTCCCTGTTGTTATCCAACCGGGTTCCAGGTGACGGGCCTGATGTTCTCCAGCGTGGGCTGCTGGGAGATTTCGGCGAAGGCCGGCGCCAGTGCTTTGACTTTTGTCACGCGCGTGGGGCCCGACCCCCGTGGTCGCTGACGCGCTTCTGGCCTAGGGCCCTTCAATCCACAGTGAAGTCGATGCTACGGGAGGCCGTCGCGTTGGCCTTGCGGTCGACGACGACGACGCGCAGCTCGTAGAGGCCGGGGGCCAGGCTGTCCAGACTCATCCCGTTGGCCTGGGGAAGGGAGGCGCCGCCCTTGACCAACTGCGTGGCCGGCTGGGGTTTGGATGCGGCCACGACCTTGGACTGCGACCAGATCTGGGCCTGAATCACGGCGTCGGAGGCTCCCTGGCCGTCGACCGCCGGGTTGTAGACGTAGAACTGGAAGTAAAGCCCATCCGTCCGCTTGAAGCGGCGCAGCGCATGCGCGTCCCGGGTTGCGAGGGCGCCCTCCGCCGGCTTCGAGGAGGTGCCCCCCCCGCTCGTGGGGGACGACGACAGGAAGACGCCGCTCAGGGTGAGCTTCCGGTCCCCCAGGTCGGGGATCTCGACCCACTGAGTCGCTCCGCCCACGGTCTGTCCCTCGGGCTCCTGGGCCACCACCCGGATCTGATAGCGGCCCGCCTCGAGGGGAAGCTCCTGTTGAAAGTCGACGCCTTCCGCCTGCACCCGCTCGTACTGGGCTTGGCTCAGGTCCAGTTCGCGGCGTGCCCGGAAAGGCGTCCCGACGGGATTGCCGTCTGCATTGTAGGCGCCGCCCACGATGTGGAGAGTGGAGTGGAAACGCCCATCTGCCTTCCGCCAGGCGAGCCCGCCGACATCGAGGTGGGCGCGCACGACCGCTCGGGATCCGACGGTTGGAAGAGCGAGGAAATCGGCGGCCATGCGGAGCGTCGTACTGGTGGGGATGGCCTGGCCGAGGGCGGCTAGGCTTTCGGATTCGGTCAGGCCTCGCGGGGGGCCGCCCGCCACCTTCCCTTCCTGAGCCGCGTAGTAGCCCTTCCGCGTTCGAACCACGAGTTGCGGGCGGCGCGGCAGGCGCAGCTCGATCCTGTGGAAGAGCCCGTCGCGCTTCTGGCCGGCTGGCTCGTAGGCCAATAGGTAGTAAGCCTCGTTGTCGGCCAGCATCCGGCGCAGCCCCCCCGCGAGGTCGTTCGTCCCGCGCACGAGGAAGCCCCCGGTATCGTTCGCTACCGTTTGCAAGGTCGTGCGGATAAGCGCGTCGCCCTGGTGGCCGACGATCGCCTGAAGGCCCGCCGATGACGCCTGGCGCTCGTGGCTGACATCCCGCATGTCGGTGGCCAGACCGCGGGCATCGAGGGAGTAGACGACGGCTCCGGAGCGTGTAGCCGCGTCGATGATTCGCTGCAGCTCCTGGGTGCGCTCCTCGCTCGTGCCGGCTCCCACCAGAAACCCCTCCGAGACCAGGAGGCAGAGCTTGCGTCCGGGGAGCGCAGAGAGGCCGCGCAGGACGTCTTCGACCCTGCTCAACGACACGGTCGAGAAGCGCAGTGCCTCCGCCAGAACCCCCAAAGCTTGCCCCGCGGCCTCGACCGTGGCTTCTTGCTCGCCCTTGTCCTGGGTGATGTTCCGGGGGTTGGCGCCCA
>WNFI01220381.1_pt1 | contig 16391 bp, 20 predicted proteins | sample 5400471 | NCBI WGS metagenome assembly WNFI01 (sample SAMN13153348, study PRJNA577476) | soil metagenome | isolation source: 100 cm saprolite on Douglas fir-dominated hillslope | place: USA:California | collected 2013-09-17 | reverse complement strand
CGCCGCAGGCGGCGAGAAGACCTGAATAGTTACCAATAATAGGCTTCACGGCAAAGAGGTTCGGGCTCTCTCTATCTCTTCTAAATGATATACTGAAACACATGAAACGCTCTAAGGAGGATTTAGCATGGCTTTCAACTTGAAATACCGGCATTTTCTGAAGCTGGACGACTTCACGCCAGAAGAGATCGGCTTTCTACTGGACCTCTCCGCCGAGCTGAAAGCGGCTAAATACGCGGGCACGGAGGTACCACGATTGAGCGGTAAGCAGATCGTCCTCATCTTTGAGAAGGACTCGACGCGCACTCGCAGCAGTTTCGAGGTAGCAGCTTACGACCAGGGGGCCCACATCACCTACATAGGCCCGAGCGGTTCGCACATCGGCTCCACCGAAACTATCAAGGATACTGCACGCGTGCTAGCAGTCTCGTTCTGCTTCCTGGGCAATGTCGGCTACAACATAGGGGATTCGCTCATGATCGGCGCTGCGAAGATGGGCATGGACATCCGCCTGGCAGGCCCCAGGTCATCCTGGCCCAAGCCAGAACGGGTGGACCAGGTGCTCGCGGTCGCCAGGAAGACCGGCGCCAGAATGACCTTGACCGAGGATGCCATGGCAGCGGTCAGGGGGTGCGACTTCCTGTACACTGACATCTGGGTCTCGATGGGCGAATCGCCCGATCTATGGGGAGAGCGCATCAAGCAGATGCTGCCCTACCAGGTGAACAGTAAGCTTATGGATGCAACCGGCAATCCCGACACCAGGTTTATGCACTGCCTGCCCTCCCTGCACAATACGGGCGCCCAGGTGGGCAAGCAGCTCTACGAAAAGTATGGCCTGGACTCGTTGGAGGTGACCGACGAAGTGTTCGAGTCCAAAGCCTCCATCGTCTTCGACCAGGCAGAGAATCGGCTGCACACCATCAAGGCCGTGCTGGTCGCGACGCTGGGAGGCTAGGGCTGTGCGACTTTATCCGTCATCTCCCTGAAGCAGCTTTCGAGGCCGTATCAGGTAGATGAGCATGAAAATGCACTATAAAGTGCGGTATATTTTTTGCCGATGGTGTGATATGATAGCATTGTGAGGAAGAATAAGTGTGAGAAACAAAGAGGACACTATGCAAGAGTATCGAGTAACGTCCTATCAAGGCAATTATGAGCAGGAAATTTCGCAGCGCACGCAACACCTCGTTGATTCTTTGAAAGATCTGTGGAATCGGCCTCATCAACCGTCTCATGAGGAACTGAATCGTATTCTTGAATTTGTTGTTCACCTTCCCGATCCGTACCGTGCAGCAGCTATGACGACTATCGCTGAGAACCTGGTTAGCAATATTGGATTACATTATCTTGACATCCTGGCAACATTTCGAGAGAAAGCTGGACAAGAGGGCATTGATACGGAAGAGCAGGAAGCGACGCTGGTTGATAGTATGACAGAGTTGTTTCCCTTGCTCATGGGCCTTAGCAAAAGGATTGAGATTCGGTCATTGGATGATCTTGCTACCCTCAGCGCTATCACAATTGGACTCTACGGACTAAGCCATGCTGAATCTGCTGAGCAGGCTCAACGCTGGATTTATTCACTGCCAAAGGTGTATATGCGCCAGCTCGCCCAGGAACACATGTTTGCACATCCCCAAATGCACTTTACGGTGACGGTTCGTGCTGTGGCTGTGCCGTTCATAATAGGACAGTCGCAGGTAACATTTTCATTCGTTCCCTCAGCTTCACAACCCGTGGTAGAACGTCCACACATAACTATAAGCATTGGTTCACAGCCAACACGCATTATAGACTCAAATATGCCGGATTCGTCAACAACATTAGTCGCATAATGGTAGGAAGATCGAGGTAGTGGTATGCCTTCTGAGCAAGAGGAGTCACCCGGCAGTAGTGAAAGTGCTAACGCATCAGGGAGCCAGCCCACTGCACTCCCTCTATTTGCAGTCCAGCCGCAAAATATTATTCCCGTGGAGATTATAGCAAAACGTTTTCTCACCACAACCACAGGCTCCGCTGTACCCCCGCCTGAGCAGTTTACTCCACCAAATGTCCAGCTCACTATTGAAGAGCCGACCATTCAATCTGAAAGCCAACAGGCACAGGTACTTATGAATGTACAGGTTCTCTCCACCACTGAGCCCTTTAGATTCGAGATATCGCTGAAGCTTCTGGGGCTGTTCGCTTACACACAGGATTACGACCTGGAATTTGTTCGCGCGTTCCTACAGCAAGGCACGCTCAGTGTTATGCTACCTGTTGCCAGGGAGTTGTTGATGAGCCTATCCAGTCGTTTACAGATTCCTCTTATTGTGCTGCCTCTGGTACAGCTTACTCCCCCTCCCTTTGCTGAGACCAAGCCAGAAGACGCTGTTCAACGATAGTAATGGTGTAAAGAAGTCGAGGTCGGGATGAGACTTGTTCCTGCGGCTGGCAGTCCTCAAATGCAAAGAGCATTGATACATCGTCATGTACGCGCAATTGCGAATATTCTGTTTCAATATCTAGAGCAGCCAGAACTTCTCAGAACTGTCGCAAGTATACTACAAACATATGAGCGGCGCGCGCAAGCTGGCCTGGAGGCTGATCTGGAATACCTGCGTGTGAATCAGAGCCGTCCTGGTGAAGCTGGACTGGCCCCACCTAGTCATGTTGTTGAATTGATACAGACTCTCCGCAATCTCTATCAGCAGCGTGATGAAGATATCCGATATCAACGCGGGGCTATTCTTGAGGTGCTCGTTTATCTGCTGGTGAGTCCACGCTATAAAGCCGATGAGTGCCAAAGCAACCATCGCTTCGTTGATAATCACGAAAGATATGTGACAGAACAGGTGGATGTCGCAGCACTTTCGCAGAATAAGCGCCAGGCTGAAGGATATGAATGTAAACTAAAAGCCTCTGGAATTGAGTCTTCTGACTGCACAAGTCTCGCTCACCTCGCCGACGTTGCCCAGGAAGAAGGCTATCGCACAAATGTAGGTTTTGTGACTTTTGATGATGAGAAGCCTATCAGACGCAAGATTGCGCGTCTCCATTCATCGCCAGTACTCAACGCCTATGGTCTGGATAGCCTGGGACTACTGCGAAACAGTCCATTTTGATAGTCGAGATGGCTGTGTTGTGTGGGGAGGGCAAGGCCCGGCGCCGCCGGGCCTTGCCCTCCCCACACAACACAGCCATCTCGACACTTCCCTATGGCTTAATGTTTGGTAATTTTTATGAAGATGATCGTCAGCTCGAACAAACAGGACATCGCTACCCCCAGGATGATCGGGCTGTAGATATCAGCGCCGGGTGTCAAGAATGTTGCCGCGATCCACATACCGATATGCGCGGTCGGCCTTTTCCTGGTAAGTGTCTGTGAAGTCACCAGGCCGATTTGTGCGAGAAAGGTGAGCACTAGCGGAATTTCAAAGACGATGCCAAATGCCAGCAGAAAAAACGCTACGAACGTGAAGTAGCTATCCGCCGTCACCAGTTCGGCAAAGCTGCTGGATGCAAAGTTCACTAACCACTGCACCGGGTATTGCAGTACGATGAAGCCGAGTGCAATGCCGGCAATGAACAGAACAATGCCAATAAAGATGAAAGGAACGGCATTCTTCTTTTCTCTCTCAAATAGTCCCGGGGAAATAAACGCCCAGACCTGGTAGAGAATAAACGGCAGTGCAATCAGGAAACCTACGGCAAACGAGAGCTTGAGGAAAACAGTAAAACCCTCCGCCAAACCAGTCACAATAAGCTTACCATGCGTAAGTACATCCGCAGTTTTTGGCAGCGGGTACGTCAGGAAGTACATGATCTGCGTCCGGAAGATGAAGGCGACAATACCTCCAATTACAATAGCGATCAACGATTTGAGGATACGCCAGCGTAACTCTTCCAGGTGTTCCACCAGGGTCATGGAGGACTCTTCAGCCTCTTCCTCAAGTGTTCCGTAGTCATCGGCTGTTTCCATAGGATCCTGCTGATTTATATTTCTGGTTGCCATATCTTCCTCAAAAAGGCGGGGTTGTGATCCCTGCCTCTATTGCCTCTAACTGCAACCATCATTAGTCAATCTTTGTTTCAGCGTTGCTAGTTTCGTTCGAAGTCGCTTTGAGGTTGACCTCGCTTTCAGTAGCATTAGCGCCAACCTTGCTTTTTTCCTGGGCGCTTACCGGCAGCTTGTTTTCTTCTTCATGCTCATCTTTGGGAGCGGACAACTCTCGCATACCTTTTTGAAACTCTTTGATACTTTTGCCAATGGCTGAACCCATCTCTGGCAGCTTCTTGGGACCAAAGATCAGCAGCGCGATTACGAGAATGACAATCAAGTCAAGTCCATGAAATCCGGGTACCATGGTAGTGTCCTTTCTTGGGTAGTTGTATGTCTCTGATTTACAGGCTTCATGTTTACTAAACGATAGTACGTAAAAAGATCAACGACAGATGATGGATCTCTATCCTTTGGGGTGATTTACGTGGGCCGGCCGATAAATCGGCGATGGCGGCGATACATCGCGCCCTACGGTTCACCCGGAAGGATATAGACCCCAGATGATAACACCCTTCACATCAGGAGTACGCGGGTTTGGTAACATCCTGGCCTATCAACGCTGATTCAAGCAACCTTACACCCTCCAGGGCGATGCTTAAGCCGCCCAGCCCTGCTGTACCGATAGCCACCAGTCGAACAGCGTGCCGGCGACTCACGCGCCGTTCTCTCAAGTGAGAAGCAACCTGTTGCCTTTCGACCAGTTCTGCTGCCTCGTGGCGTACCGAGGCGACTAGTTTATCCTCTAAACCGATGGGCGCTTGTGCCATGCTACCGTAGTGGCGCAACAACAGGGTCTCGATTGAATCGTTCCGCATAGGTCCTCCGTAAGGATGAGGGTTAAGATGCAGCAGTCGAAGTTCGGCTCTCAACTCGCTCTATATTATTATGATGCTTGGCAGAGTGTTTTTGTGACATGCTTGTATCAATTGTAGTCTCCGCGTTGTCAACGATCGCTTCACCATTCTCGAGGGCGTAAAAATGCTGAAATTGTTTGCGCGCCCGCCCCAATCGCTGGCGAACTGCCGCCTCCTCGATATCCAGCATCTCTGCGATTTCACTTGTGGAGAACTGGCCAATCACTGAAAACAGCAGGCACAGTCGCAGTGGTTCGGTGAGCCGTGCCAACGTCCTCTGTACAGCATCCTGCTCAGCCACAAACGTTTCCAGGTCGATTCCTTCAGTCGCTCCAAACCCTGCTGGTTGAACAGGCGCAGCACGTTCGTTCAGTACATCTGTGTTGACCTGTTGGACTCTACCCTCGAACTCGGCCGATTCCTCCTTCTGCATGCGTGAGAAAGGAATGAATCGAAAAATGCTGCGCCTGCGACGCTGCATACGCACGGTGTTCAGGGCAATTTGTAGCAACCAGGCTTTTGCGCGGAACTGCGAGCCGCTTTTAGCGCGGGCAGCGTCTATTGATTTCAATGCCTGGTGAAAGGTATCCTGCGTCAGGTCCTGGCTTTCTTCCCAATCTCCGGTTAAGCCATAAATCGTCTGGAAGACCAGTTTGCCATATTCATGAATGAGCGCTTCTACCGCTTGAGCGGCAGGCATCGTATCCACAAACAAACCTTCGTTCGCGTCTCAATAATGCACGACATCAATGGAGATACAATAATCTGGAGAAATATAACATGCCCATGAATGAAACAACTAGAAACAAAATCAGGAGTAATGTACTCAAGCAATCAGGCGACTGCGGCCAGGTCTTAGATATACCAGGCCACATCATACCATATTACTAGAGGGGCGACCCTTGCGGTTTTTCTGATCCCAGTAGTCGCCCTCATCCCTGTGGTTACTCCATCTCTAACGTGTTTTATTACGCTTCACGTTTCTGCGTTTATCGTAGGTGTTCTTCTATGTAATCGTCGGCCTCTTGAACCGTCGTGATCTTTTCTGCGTCCTCGTCAGAAATCTGAAGCTTAAACTCCTCTTCCAGGGACATTATAAGCTCAACCAGGTCAAGAGAATCGGCGTTGAGATCCTCAACGAAAGAAGCGCTGGGAACGACCTCGCTTTCATCTACGCCGAGTTGATCGACAATGATCTTTCTGAGCCGTTCGGAAACTGTTGCCACTATTTCACCTCGCTTTCAGCTATTGGGGTGGGCTGTTGTTGCGCCCGGTTAAATATTGTACCCAGGACGCCATTAATAAATCGGCTGGAAGTATTGCTGCCAAAAAGTTTGGCAAGTTCCACCGCTTCGTTAATAGCAGCCTTTGCTGGTACCGTATTATTAAACAGAATTTCGTAGATTGCAAGTCTGAGAATGTTTTTATCGATGCGGGCCATTTGTTGTAAAGGCCATTCCTGCGCCGCACTCTGAATGTGAGCGTCAATTTCAGCAAGATGGTTACATACGCCTGTTACTAGCTCTCTTGCATATTCAATGACTTTCGGCTGCAGATGGCGATCTTCGGCATGGCGCTTCAAGACCTCTTCGGGTGGGTGTTGGGCTGTGTCATATTCGTAGAGCGTTTGCAATGCGATCATCCGCGCTTGTCTGCGTATCCCTATTGGCATACTTTCCTCGAGTGGTCGCCTGTTTCCGGCTTCCTGACTGCAATTTTGGTTAATATTTTACTTCAATTATTGTAACTGCACGATGTGCTGTATGAGTATCCAACTCAGGCAACATCCTGAATATAAACATTCACTTCACGTACCTGCATGCCGACCATTTCTTCGATGGCTGATGCCACTTCTTCCTGGATCGCTGTACCAACATCAACAATACTAATGCCTGAAGCGACTACAATATACAGGTCGGCAGAGACAGTATTTTCTTTGATCGTCAAGGATACACCGTTTTTGGGTAGTTCGCGCCCAAGCAAGCGTGACCATTGATCGTTTACCTGGGCCATACGGACAAAGCCAGGAATCTGCGATGCTGCATTAACCACGATGGTTATAAGCACCTGGCGGGCCACACGTACAACTCCTAGCGATTCTGTAACCATTTGTTTTCCCCGTATGCGCTTGATCTTATAAGCAAGGATAGGCGTTTCTCAGCGTTCTTGTCAAGTACACTATCCCAATCCTCCCTACATTTCCATAAAGATAGCTCTCGCTCGGATGCGATAGTCTATTGATTATACCCCAACCACAAGTCCCATTTCACGAATTGTAACAACTGCTTTTTCGATATCCGTCCTGTTACTCACATTCATGGTCGTAACGCCTTTCGCTATACGTTTCACCATTCCTGTTAAGGCTTGACCAGGACCAATTTCGACAAAGGTCGTCACTCCTGCATTCACCAGGTATTCAATTGTACGAATCCACTGTACCGAAGTAGCAATCTGTTGCGCCAGTTCTTCACGAATCGCCTGCACGTCAGTAAGTGGCTTTGCATCAATATTGCCAATGACTGGAATGGCTGCTTCGTGTACATCGGTGCCCTCGATAGCCAGAGCCAGTCCTGCTGCCGCAGGCTGCATAACGGGCGAATGAAAGGCTCCACTCACAGGCAATGGAATCACTCGCTTTGCTCCACGGGCCTTAGCCAATTCCATAGCCAGGTTTAGCGCCCCCTGTTCACCCGAAATGACAATTTGCCCCGGCGCATTGAAATTCGCAATGGTTACCTGCCCCTTGCCAGGATGGGCATCCCTGGCAAGATTGGCGGTCGATTGAACTGTTGCCTCACGACAGATCTTTTGCAAAGTCTCAGCATCCATGCCAATTACAGCGGCCATTCCTCCGGGACACACGGTTCCTTCGTGATGCATCAAGCGGCCCCGTTCCCGAACCAACCGCACTGCATCTTCCAGGTGTAATGTAGCAGAAGCTACCAGGGCAGCGTATTCTCCAACGCTATGTCCGGCGGTATAGCTTGGAACGAGTGGTGATGACCAGGAAGAGGTGGATTCGCTGAAGGCTTCTTGTAATGCAGCCAGTAATGCAAGGCTGACAGTCACAATCGCAGGTTGGGCGTTGATCGTCTCGCGTAAAACATCCTCGGGACCTTGAAAGCAAAGATTGCTTAGCCCTATTCCTAAAGCCTCATCTACGCTTTCAAAGACTCGTCGAGCTGCAGGAGATGCCTCAAAAATATCGGCGCCCATGCCGACGGCCTGGCTGCCCTGTCCAGGGAAAAGAAAGGCGACTTGTGTCGTCATGACTGTACACTCTTGTGTGAAAAGGAGGCAGGAATATCATTCCCGCCTCCTATGCAAATTATTTCTTCCTTGTTTTTGGGAAAAAGATCTGGCGTCCGCGATAATACCCACAGTTTGGACAGGCATGGTGCGCGAGGCGAGGCCTCCTGCAATGTGGACATGCCACTAACTGCGGTAAGGTCAGGTGATGATGCGATCGCCTTTCACCCTGGCGGGCGCGCGAAGTGCGTTGTTTTGGTAATGCTCCCATAAGATTATCCTCCTCTTCCGTCCAGGCCAGGACTACTCAGGCCTCTACATTTCGTTTTGCAGTAATTGTTTAAGTACACTTAGTCGTGCATCAACTTCTGGCTTGCATTCACACGAACCGAGATTTAAATCTTGACCACACTGCGGACATAATCCCTTACAGTCCTCCCGGCAAATCGTCACCATTGGCAGCGCAAGCAGCACATTTTGCCGTACCGCCTCGGTAAGATCAACCTCGTGGCGAGCATCGATGGGGAAGATTTCATCCTCATCGAAAGGGTCTAGCGGCATGCCACTGATCACGTCAACAGTTGGATAGAACTGCTCTTCAAAGTCCACATGTATCGGCTGCTCGAATGTCTTCAAGCAGCGATTACATGAGAGTTCAAGCGTGAGTTCCACCCATCCATCCACCAGCAATCCCTGGTTTGTGCGCCGCATGCGCACATGCCCATCAATTGGGCCAATCACCTCGATATCGTCATCAAGCTGAATATCTTCTTCGCGGAAATCATTGACCAATGAAGTCCCAACAGGGGCTTGCATTAGCTGCGCCACATTAAAAATCATACTTTCCATCTTCATCTTCCTTTGATTGACTTCAAATGATTCAATCGTACTAAAGACAATTTCGAATAAATAAACCATGGCCGTGGCGAAGCCATAGATGATATCCTGCTCTGGCGCTTGCTCATTATAGGATAGGGGATAAAAGGTGTCAAGCCCACCTATTCCTTCTTCATGGAGTCCTGCTGATACATCGGTCCTCCCATGGTATCAACAGCCAGCGAAGCTCTCCTTGGAACAGGCCGGGCTATTGGTTGACTAACCTGTGGATCTTCCTCGTATGCCTCTTCCTCGCTCTCTTCTTCCCCTTCAGGGAGCTCTTCCAGGCTGGCCAGTCCTTTTTCAATACTCAATATGGAGCGACCAACTTCCATCTCGATGTTGGCAAGATGATCTCTGAGGGCACGTAGTGTCTCCGTAACATATGCATCGGCCTCAACTTTGAGTTGCTCGGCTCTCTCATCTGCCAAACGAAGTATTTCCTGGGAACGTCCTTCCGCATTACGCAGCAGACCTTCGCGATGAAGTATACGCTCGGACTCTTCACGCGCTCGTGTCATTAGTTTGTTTGCATCCGCTTGTGCCTGGGCCAGGATCCGCTCTTTATCCTGAATAATCCGTCGTGCCTGCTGGATTTCATCGGGAATGGATGTCCGCATCTGGTCAATAATACTGAGAATATCCGCTTCTTTCACCATGATCTGGTTAACAAGGGGCATCCTATGGCTACTCGCAATCAGATTCTCCAGGCGATCTACAAGATAGAGTATATCTATATCCACGCCTTTTCTCCGTTCCCAAGTTCGCTCACCCGGTCGCTAATGGTCCAGGCAGCTTCAACGCACTACAGCCCGAGTTTTTTATGCAGTGCTCGCACTACCGTAGGAGGAAGCATATCTGTCACGTTTCCTCCCAGGTGCGCGACTTCTTTGAGTAAGGAAGAGCTGACAAAGAGCTGTTCTAGATTGGTTAGCAAACAAATGGTTTCTATCTCTGGCGCTAACTTGCGATTCATCAATCCCTGCTGGAACTCTGCCTCAAAGTCATTCGGGGAGCGTAGTCCCTTGATTATAGCCTGCCCACCGACTGAACGGACATACTCCACCAGGAGTTCGGTGAACTTGTCTACCTGTATATTTGCAAGCTCTTCAGCGGCAATCACTTCTTGCCAGAGCTGCATCCGCTCTTCAACATTAAAGAGCGGGCGTTTGGCAGCCGGGAAAGCATAGACGGCGATTATCAGCGTGTCAAAGAACCGTGCTGCTCGCCGCGCAATATCAAGATGTCCATTTGTAAGTGGGTCAAAACTGCCTGGATACACGGCAACACGTTTTTGTCTCTTCTCATTGCTCACGCTCGAAAATCCCCTCTGTGCGGTCGTTGTAGGCTAACAAAGTATCTAGAAACAGCGAATTGCCACCATTAAACCATATTAGCGAGCTTTCTACAATAGTGCAAAGCCGATTGCTAGGCAGCAGCCCTGGAGGCCCTCATCCTCCGATAACGTCCTCCGATTATCTCGCCCAGGCTAATGGCCGCGAGTCCGAGTAGAAGATGTATCACCTGAATTATCCAATGGTTGGGGCCGATCAACCATCTAGTTTGGAAGAGACCTACCAATGCAACCAAAAATCCTACTACAAAAGTTGCTAATGCCAGTCCGAAACTACCACCCCGCAAACCTTGCGCAATCCCTATTACCCAGAGCGAGAGCACTACTAAAATTCCTAATACGATATGAACAAGCTGGAGACCATCTGCATTGCCTGTCCAGAACAAGATGCCTAATACCAGCGCTGTCAGTACAGCAACGCGTAATACCATCAATGATATACGTACAACCACGAGTAATCCTCCTAAGACAAAATATTTTATGATGTGGCGGCCTCTGTAGTCGCCACTATATATCTTACGATGCTTTAGTGTTCTCCTGCCAGGGATTATGAGGTTTGCTGCACTGTCTCCTCACGTGCTCGGAAGCACGTCCAGATCATCCCCAAGCGGACGTGCTGGATCAGGCATGCACATACTGAAAGGTGGTTTTCCGCAGATCCCCCATGGCCACCCGTACGGCTTGTGCCAGGGGTGTCTCCTCAAGGAGATCAGGCACGATGATCGACTCACGGGAACGCAGAGTTTCCCAAATCAGTCCCAGGTTCTTGAGTGGAAAACGTAACTGCATCAGTGGTTCTTGCGGGACGGGGTTCCGGTTGTCGAGGAACACGAGATCCACGGCAGGATTCGTAGTTACAGTGAGAATCAGCCTGGCTAGCCAATTGGTGTTGAGACTCATTGGGCCCGAAGGTGACACGCTCTCCGGCGTCGGTCAAATGAGTCTCAACGTCAATCACTGTCACAGGAAGCAAGAGGCTCTGTTCAGACGAGAGAAAACCATCTCCATTGTCGCGCTACCAGCAGTCGTGTTCTACTCCGTTCATGTCGTTGAGAGAGCCGGGACAGACAAACCGTCTCTTCTGCTTTGGCTTTGCCTACAACTTTTTCACCCGCTTGCGATGTGCACCCTATGAGCTTGACTATTTCCAATGCCGCATGGGTAATCCGGCCACGGGTGATTGGAAGGTTGGAAGCGTGCTCATCGCCAGTGAGCCGAGATAGGCCGTACGCAGGTCTGGGCCACCGAAGGCTAGACTCGTGATAAATTGCAGGTTGGGGCCGACTGCCATCACCATATCGTTTGGTTCTGCCGTGCCATTAGCAATTTTCGCCTCGAAGCCTTTGAGGACATCCTCGCGTGGGTCTTCAATGACGACGTGGTAGTCACCGTCGGGAGTGATGATGCCCAGGCCATTGCGTAGTACCAGCGTGACCCACAGGTTGCCCTCGGCGTCGAAGCTGAAGCCATCGATAGCTGCTCCTGTACCGAGATTGTTTGGCCCAAATATTTCTTTGCCGGTCAGGCTCCCATCGGGCTGGACGCGGAAACGCAGCAGATGATTCATGTTGGTTTCTACTACGTACAGATACTCTTCCTGGGCATCGAGGCGAATCTCATTTGTCAGAAAGAGACCATCTGCCACGATACGTGGCCCCTTGTCGTCTATCAGGACGATATAGCCGTCAGGGCGTGGTGCCGCCGCCGCCGGCCACCAGTGGTGCTCTCGCGTCATGACCGAAATCCAGAGCCGATTGCGGCTGTCAAGGAAGACAAAGTTCGGCGTTGTGATGCTCACACCATCCACCTCTGTCAACAGGTCTTCAACATGCCTATCGGGGTGGAGTTTCTGAACTTTGCCCATACCGAGGTTGGCAACAATGATGGAGCCATCATCGGTCATAGCCAGGCCATTTGGTTCATTGCCGCCCAGACCAGCGATAAATTGCTGTGAACCATCGGGATTGATACGGGTCACACCACCACGACCATCTGATGTCCATAACGTGCCATTGGGCTGAACCAGTACTGATTCGGGGCGTACCAGATCATGACCCGTGTAGGTCAGATCGCTCAGTTCAAGGCGGAACTCTTTGATCGGAACAGTGCTGTTACTCATACGAAATCCTTTCTTCACTGAAAAATAGACTTCTCGCCGCTGCAACATCGCTAACAGCGCAAGCAGTGACAGGCTGCGAGGAAAAAAGTACCGTCCTGCTAGCTGTCAGGAAAGGCATCCCTCTATGGATGCCGCTTCATTGTACAACTTCAGCAGAAAAGTAGACAATGGCTCAACTTCCTACAACTTTTTCATACACCCGTAAAAAGTTGGCTTCAGGCATGAGGGCCTCCTGATCTGGAGCGCGGGATGACCGGCAGTTCCAGATTGCAGGACCAATTGAGGAGTTTGAGCCCGAAATGAATACCCCTTTGTCAGGCAGCTTCTATTGCCTCCGGATCCTCTAGACGGAAGATGCCTCGCTCTTCCTGATAGCTGAAGAGTTCCGCATAGCGTCCCCAATCCACCAGGATATCCAGTTGTTCTTGTGCCCACTCTTCGCCCAATTGTGCCTCTAGCGTACTGAGAAAGTACTCTTCAGGCAATATATGACCGGGTGTCGTCTCCAGGGCATGTACAATCTGTCCGAGCAGAGGGACATGAGCCAGCGCCTGCTCACGGAATATCTGCTTTTCCTGCAGCACGTCCGCTTCTGCAAAGTGTTGCCCTTGCGGAGTCAGCACCAGGTCTCCCTCCTGCATCTCGGACAGCGCGAGGAGATCGGTCGCTTCCACCAGTGGCAGCAAATCATCGATCTCCAATTGCAGCGTTCGCCCGATCTGGTAGAGATCTACTCGATCTCCCTGGGCGTGCACCAATTCGATCAGTCCGGTGATATCGCCAATCGAGGCATGCGGCAAGAGCCGAGGGGAGGTCGGAGCTTTGGGCAGTTGGCCCGTTTGGGCACGAGGAGCAACTGTCGGCAAGAGCGCCGAGACCTCTTCATTGGGACTGGTCATGATGCGGTAGATGAGATCGACCAGGGCCGTATGCGCCTCATTCTGGATACTACGCTCTGCTTGGGGAAGCCCAGGCAGTTCCACACGAATGTGCCCCGGATTGGACCCCAGCACGAAAATGCGATCGGCCATACTGACGGCCTCATCGATATTGTGGGTGACCAGCACAATAGCGCGCGTCGGTATGCTGTGCCTGCTCCACAACCCTATCAACTCCTTGCGCAGATTCGCGGCCGTCAGGACGTCCAGCGCGCTAAAGGGTTCATCCATGAAGAGCAATTCTGGCTCGACAACCAGGGCTCGCGCAAAACCCACCCGCTGGCGCATCCCTCCAGAGAGTTCCTTGGGATACGCATCTTCATAGCCATCCAGCCCGATCGTATCGATGGCCGCAAGCGCACGCTTCAGGCGCTGCGTGCGCGAGAGGTCCAGAGCCTGCAAGCCCAGATCCACGTTCTGCAATACCGTGAGCCATGGAAAGAGGGCGAAGGATTGAAACACGATGGCCAGATGGGGATTGGGTCCATATTGGGGTACTCCTTTAAAGAGCACTTGTCCCGAAGATGGTTGAAGCAAGCCCGCCAGAATGCGCAAGAGGGTGGACTTGCCAGAGCCGGAAGGCCCCAGGATGGCCACAAACTCCCCCGAGTTGATCTGCAACTGAATGGTATCCAGCACCAGGGGAGGAGGCCCACCACGAGCGTTTTTCCCCTCCGCTTCATAGGTCTTGCTGATCTGACGTGCTTCCAGGAGCACTTCTTGCTGTGTGTCAGTCGTCATCTGTTGATCCTCCTAGCCAAGCGTGTAACGACGCTCGGCAAGTGCATAGAGCCGCCTCCAGAGCAACCGGTTGATCACCACTACCACTATCGACATCAAGAGCGTTGCTGCAAGGAGTACGGGGTAGTTGGGCGCTGCCGCTGCGGAAGCGATGCTGGCCCCCAAACCAAACGTGCTCACGGTGTGGTTATTGAACTGCACATACTCCGAGACGATGCTGGCATTCCAGGCCCCACCGGTGGCCGTGATCATTCCCGTGACCAGGTAGGGGAAGATGGCGGGCAGAATGAGGGTGCGCCACTTGCGCCATCGTGTCGCGTGATAAATCGTGGTGGCCTCACGCAAATCACTCGGAATGGCCATGGCGCCCGCAATCACATTGAAGAGAATATACCATTGCGTCCCCAGCAGCATCAGCAGAATTGCAGCGTATGAGAGCCCACCTGGCAGGCCAACTAACGCCAGCAGCAGCACGGGAAAGATCGCAGTTGCAGGAATAGATGCGATCACCTGCACAACTGGCTGCAGGCGACGTGACCAGCGGGGTGAGAGTCCAATGGCGACCCCGGCCGGCACCGTCCAGGCCACTCCGATGAGCAAGGCAACCAGGGTACGCACCCAGGTGGCCATGGCTGCCAGTATCAGCGTACCCCAGGTTGCCGGATCTATCTGGATGAGCAGGCGGATCATAGCCCAAACCCCTAGCAGGACAAACACCAGTAGAAGGAGTGTGAGGACAATCGTTAGGATTCGCCGAAGCGGTCGAGGATGCAGTGTCTCTCCCTTAGGAGATAGCCCGGCTGTTGCACCGGGGAGCGGCTGAAGACGGTTCAAGACACGCGAGAGGAGGAGACCAATGGGGCGAAATACCTTGCGATTGACGAGTGCGATGAGTGCCGAGCGCCGTAGGGCATCGAGCACGGGTGAGTGTGGAGTATCGGCCCCACTACTGAGCTCCACCTTAAATTTGTCGGCCCACGCGACCAGAGGCCGCCAGAACAGGAAATTGAGCAAGATAATCAGTGCGATCAGCGTGGCAAGGCCGAGCAAGATGTCGCCGGTATTCCCTGCATTGGCAGCGGCTTGCAAGTAGGAACCGAGCCCTGGTAGCTGAAACGAGCGACTGCCAAGGGTAAACTGTTCCGACGCCATGAGGAAGAACCAGCCGCCAGCCCAGCTCATCATACTGTTCCAGATCAGGCCAATCATGGAGGAAGGAACCTCTAACTTCACGAAGCGTTGCCAGGGGCGTAGGCGTGTGATCGTCGTGACCTCTTTGAGATCAGCAGGCAGCGTACGCACCGAGTGATAAAAGCTGAAGGTCAGGTTCCAGGCTTGACCGGTGAAAATGAGGATCACGCTGGCGAGTTCAAGCCCCACATTCGAATGTGGGAAAGCTGCCACCAGCGCCAGGATGACAGCTGGCAGGAACGAGAGAATGGGAATGCTTTGGAGGATATCGAGCAGTGGGAGCATGACAAGCTCCGCCCGGAGCCGTGTGGCAGCGACATGACCATAGATGAGGGTAAACACCAGCGAGAGGAGATAGCCCAGAGCCATGCGCAGCAGTGAATATCCGGCATAGGCGGGTAGCGCGGTTGGCGAAAGGTCGATCGACACAGCGGGGGTAAGCGGCGCGGTCCAACGTGAAGCTGCCAGCACGAGGCCCGTGATGAGTGCCAGCACGACGAGTATGACGGCCAGGTCGATCCACCCAAAGCGACGAGGCTTGCCAGGATGGCGAACCAACGCCTCGGTGGGTTCGGCAGTTGTTCTTCCCTGCTGGAGCTGTTCACGCTCTCGAGGGTTATCGGGCAAGTATACTTGCGCCATGAATGACCTCCATACGTTCTACGAGATCGAGCAACCTGGAGAAACTGGCCCTTATTCATCGATGATATCGACGAAGACAGACACAGCGATGAAGAGCGTCTACACACATCAGCTGCGTCTTATCAAGAGAGAAGCGGTGATGGTATTGGTCAGGATCCGGCATGATACCATCTACACCATCTCACCTCCTCAACTAGGGTATCACATGACACCTGTACGCGTCACTGTTCTTAATGGCATGTAACAAAATAATCGGGGTAGGTGGTGGGGTTGCCAACTGGCCGATCAATTGGCGGTGGCCGCGATAATGAGTTTTAACACATTCATCTGGGTATGTGGTGGGTTTCCTCTGGCCGATAAATCGGCGGTGGCGGCGATAAAT
>WNFI01452615.1_pt1 | contig 16397 bp, 15 predicted proteins | sample 5400471 | NCBI WGS metagenome assembly WNFI01 (sample SAMN13153348, study PRJNA577476) | soil metagenome | isolation source: 100 cm saprolite on Douglas fir-dominated hillslope | place: USA:California | collected 2013-09-17 | reverse complement strand
AAATGTGGAGAAAGCGGTTGCCGAAGTGCAGGGAATCGCGCGAGAGTTCAAGATCGGTGAGATCGTTGAAGGGAACATCATTAAAACGCTTGAATTCGGGGCTATCATGGACCTGGGCGGCGGGAAGGACGGCATGATTCATGTTTCCGAGCTCGCAAGCGGTTTTGTAAAGAAAGTTGAGGACGTCATTAAGGTTGGCGACTTTGTGCGCGCAAAGATTATCCGCGCCGACGAAGATGGAAGGATCGGACTCTCAATAAAGCAGCTCGCTTCGTAAATTTTTCAGGTCCCGTGTGGGTTCCCTCTGGGTTCTGTATGGTTCCCTGCGTTCTGTGATAAAATGAACCCAAATGCCAGATTTTGGTAATAACCATTTTACGCAATCGCCTTTCGTTGGTTCGGAAGGAGTGACGAGTGCGCCGCCTCCGCCATCGGAAGTAAGGGTCCGCACCTTGCGATCGGACCTTGCCTCCATGGCAAAGAGTGGTGGTGGATTGCCACGCTTTCAAAATGTAAAAGTGAAGGGACTTTCAATGGAAAAACGTGCGGAGGTAACGCAAGCATCTTCCAATCCTGCGGCGGCCAAGGCAAAAAGGAATGCCACGCTCGTTCTCGCAATCATTGCGGGAGTCGCGGCCCTGGGCGCCATCGGTTATTTTGCCTATCAATTATTTTTCAATCATGGAGCTGGTATACAGCTCCCGCCATCAGGGAGCGGACAAAATGCGGTGACTCCCGCCACAAGTTCGGCGAACGGGACGCAGGCGAATGGCGGAACGATTATTGCGCCAACCAGTACTGCGCCATTCGTGCACGCCACACTCTTTAAAAGATTGGCGGATCAAACGCTTATTCTTAAACTCCCGCTGGCCGGCGGTACAACTACGAGCACCGTTGACCTATGCCGGTCGGCGATATCTTCGCGCAGGCCAACACACAGGTTATGGATCCGGCGCTCCTCTCAGCGCATTTTAATGCTGATGCGACGTTCTTCGCGTACCGCGATAAGGGAAGCCTCTGGCCCGGCTATGTGTTGTCGCTGAAGCCTGGCGAGAACTGGCTCTTTTCAAAAGTTGATACCGCTAAGATCGAATCATCGGCGAGCATTGCGAACTTTTTCCTCGCGAACGTTGGGTCGCCGTTTAAGGCCGGGTTTGTGGATAACACCGTAAGCAGCACTGCGGTGCGAGAACTGCCGTTTTCCGGCACCGCAACTCCCGGTGTTTTTGTTTATGGATGGTATAAGACGTACTTCGTGATCAGCACCTCGGAGAAGGGTTTTGCGGAAGCGATAGGCCGGCTTTAAGCGATAGCGGTTTTAGCTGTTACGTCCTAGATAATCGCGCTCAAGATCTTTTTCTTTACCTCGCCAAGCAATTTTTTATCCTCTTTGAGTTTAAGACGGGCGGTATCAAATCCAACGCCAAGTTTTTCGCCTTCAAATGAGAAGCTTGCTCCGGCTTTTTTTACCACGCCACGGTTCACGGCGGAATTTAAGACATCGGCCTCGTACGAAATTCCTTCACCGAACATAATATCAAATTCCGCGAGACGGAACGGCGGCGCCACTTTGTTCTTTACCACTTTTGCCCGCACGCGATTGCCCATCACTTCTTCTCCTTTCTTTACCTGAGCGATGCGACGAATATCAATGCGCACTGACGCGGCAAATTTGAGCGCCATGCCACCGGGGGTAGTTTCCGGGTTCCCGAACATCACACCGATCTTCATGCGCAGTTGATTGATAAATATGATGAGCGTCTGGCTTTGATTCGCGATCGCGGTGAGTTTGCGGAGCGCCTGTGCCATCATGCGCGCCTGGCGTCCCACGTGTTGGTCTCCCATTTCTCCCTCCAATTCCGCACGCGGGGTAAGCGCGGCAACGGAGTCGACTACAACGACTGAGATCATCCCCGAACGAACCAAGCTGTCTAAAATATTAAGCGCCTCCTCGCCGTTATCCGGCTGTGAGATTAAAAGTTCGTTAACGTTCACGCCCAATTTTGCCGCATACTCCGGGTCCAGCGCATGTTCCGCGTCTATAAAAGCCGCCCGTCCTCCCTGTCGTTGTGCCTGGGCAACCACATTGAGCGCGAGCGTGGTCTTGCCGCTTGATTCCGGTCCGAATATTTCAACCACCCTTCCGCGAGGCAATCCTCCTACGCCAAGCGCGAGATCCAGCGAAAAGGACCCGGTGGGTACGACAGGTACATCCATTTTTTTTGCTTCACCGAGCTTCATGATCGCTCCTTCGCCGAATTTTTCCTGAAGTGACGAGAGCAATTCGTCCAATTCTTTCATCGTCGTATCCTTCTTCATTTCCGGCGTTTTTTTAGGCTCAGCGGCCGCCTTTTTGTAGGGTGTCATAGCGTCTATTATACCAAAGCACCGATTAAATCACTATTAAATTTTATTGGAAATAACTGCCGGTGGCTGGGGTATTTGACTGCATATGGATACTGGGAAATGACAGGGTAGACGTCACCGTGGCGCCTCCGGACGTGGGGGATTCGTAGAGTATTTGCTCCAGGATATTTGTTTGTCCGCCCAAGAATTTCTTCGCGGTTATCTCAAAAGGATTGAGGCCGTTTTGAAGAAGGACGGTTTTTTGCCATGTACCATCAGGCGCGATCGCCACTTGTTCCCCGCTCGTCGCATTACCGCTTGATAGGTAGATGATGTCGGCATTCGCCGCACTGCCGGTAATCGTGAGCGTACTCGAGGAAGTGGTATAGGGATTCTGCGCGGGGAAGGTGATCGTAAGCGATGGTTTTCCGAGTACCCGAGGAGCTTGAAAAACCAGATATATAAGAAGAATAACGGCAACGCCAATCACCCAGAGAAGTTTTTGCGGTGATTGTTTGATAAAACGATTTTTGGGAAGTTTATCCAGTTCGCCGGAATTTGCGACCATCCCGCCCGTCCTTAACTTTCCCCACCATTCTTCTCCGTCAAACTCAAGGATCTTCGCGATGCGCACCACATAGCCGTGAAAGTACGGCGTTGAAGGCATGTCTTCAAAGTTACCATGCAACATATTTTCAAGATGCGATGGCGCGATGCCCGTTGCCTCGGCAAGACGCTTCAGCGATATTCCCTTATCCCGCATACGCGCGGCCAAGAATTCTTCAAATGATATCTCTTCGTGGTCCATAGTCTTTATTATGACAGCCGCGCGTCTATTTTTTCAATATCAACGTCGCGGGGCTTCGCACCATCGCCCGGACCGATAAGGCCTGCGGCTTCCATAAGGTCCAGCAGTCGTGCCGCCCGCGCATAGCCGACTTTAAGGCGCCGCTGAAGAAGTGATGCTGACGCCTTCTGTGCTTCGCGGACGATCGCGAGCGCTTCGTCCAATAATTCATCGCTATCACCATCATCGTTAAAGGAATCAAAATTTTCCGGCACGTCAATGCCGCCAACGAGCGGAGGAGGGAGAGATCCACTTCCTTCTTCGGTCTCCTTCATCTCCACCTTGTTGTTGTCACGAATAAAGTTCGCAACTTTCTTTATTTCTTCCTCGGTAATAAAAGCGCCCTGGATACGTTTTGGTTTTGAAAGCTCGGCGGAAAGATAAAGGAGATCGCCGTGACCCAAAAGTTTTTCGGCGCCCGAAGTATCAAGAATTGTTCGGGAATCTATCTGGCTTGCTACTTGAAGTGCGACGCGCGCCGTGATGTTCGCCTTGATGAGTCCGGTGATAACCTCAACCGACGGTCGCTGGGTAGCGAGGAGCAAGTGTATCCCCGTCGCCCGCGCCATTTGTGCGAGGCGTACGATAGATCCTTCCACGTCCCGTCCGTAAGAGGTCATGAGGTCCGCCATTTCATCGATAACTATCAATATATAAGGGAGCGATTCATCCGCGGATGTGTGGGCCGCATTATAGCTGCGCACATCGCGGCTGCCGGCTTTCTGCAGGAGTTCGTAGCGGCGTTCCATTTCGGAGATGGCCCATCGGAGAACACCCAGCGCTTTCTTATTATCGGTAATAACGGGGCTCACAAGATGCGGAATGTTGTCATATATGGAGAGCTCCACGCGTTTCGGATCTATTAACACCAGCTTCAACGTCTGCGGCGAATTTTTATATAAAAGGGATATTAAAAGAGAGTGGACAAGAATTGATTTTCCCGAACCGGTCGCACCGGCCACAAGCATATGCGGCATTTTTTCAATGTTTGTAAAGATCGGTTCACCCGAAACATCGCGGCCAAGGATGAATCCCAACGGTCCGCTCTTTTGAAATTCCGGATAATTCATTAAGCTGCCCAGGCGCACGAGCGCCGCTGCCTTATTCGGCACCTCTATACCAACAAGCGATTTTCCCGGGATCGGCGCTTCAATACGGATGGGATGCGCGGCGAGTGCGAGTGCGAGGTCGGAATTGAGCGCCGTGATCCGCGAAAGCTTCACGCCCTCAGCGGGTTTAAGGGTGTAGCGAGTGACCGCCGGACCGACATTTATTTCTCCCATCTCCACCGGAATGCCGAAACTGTCCAGCGTCCGCTTGATGACGTTTGCGTTTGCAAGGAGATCGCCGGTGGTCGGTTTTGAGGTATCGGAATTAAGAAGTGAGAGCGGCGGGGGAATATAATTTGTAAATACCGGCGTTTTTATCATTCGCGGTTTCGGTTCGGATTTATGTTCCACGACCGAGACCTCTATGGGTTCATCTTCGTCGTCGGGAGTTTCTTCCGGTGTTCCTCCATTTCCCTGCCCCTTCTTTTTTGATTGCGTAGGCTCGCCGGTAATAGTGAGCGGTTTTTCATCCAGCTCCTCTTCGGGAATATCTTTCGCAGGCAACTTCAATTTAAGCGGAACGTTCGCGGTAATGAGTATGGAGATCACAAAAATAAATCCATCAATGATGGCTGCGGCAATATCACCGAAGGGGTGGCGGAGTGATCCCAAGATAAGCCCCAGCCAGCCGCCTTTCGTGGGAGAAAATATCTCAATGAGACCAAGAAACGAGATGATAAGGAGTCCGGCGCCGAGCATCGTGGTGCCCACAACCTTTCTCCCTTCGGAAAAGAAAAACACCAGCGCCGCAAAGATGAGCGTGGCAGGGAGGATAAAGTAACCCCAGCCAAAAAGAGCATCCAGGGCTTTATAAATAAGATCACCAGCCGGACCGGCCTGGCCGAACCCCGCAAGTACGAGTACGACCGCCATGCAGATAAAACTGATCGCCCAGATGCTTTTTTTGGTGTCGGGATGGAGACGGTTGCCGGTGGGTGGCATCCCGCCGTTGCCTTTTTTATTCCTTTCGCCATTCCCGTTTCGCTTAGCCATGATAACTCTATTGTACTGTAATTGTGTCCGTTGCTACAATTGAGTGATGAAATCGCTTGAAGACAAAAAACTTATTGTCTTTGATCTGGATGGCACACTGGCTCTGAGCAAGGCTCCGATGGATGCCGAGATGATAAAGCTGTTTGAAGACCTCCTCCGGGTAAAGCGGGTTGCCGTGATCGGAGGCGGTAAATACGAGATCTTTAAGTTACAGCTCATAGACCCTCTTAAAAAGTGTCCCAAGGAGCTTCTCGCCGAACTCTATCTGTTTCCCACAACCTCAACCGCGTTTTATCGCTATGACAAGGGCTGGAAGAACGTTTATACCCTCACCCTTTCAAAGCGTGATCGCGCGAAGATCAAGCAGGCGTTCAAAGATGTATTTAAAGAGGCCGGCTATGTTCACCCGAAAAAAGTGTACGGAAAAGTGATCGAGGATCGCGGCACGCAGGTAACGTTTTCCGCGCTTGGTCAGGAGATCGTCGCGGTGCTTGGCAGGAAAGGCGTGCGTTTGAAGGATAAATGGCGAAAGAAAAATACCAAAATAAAAATGAAGATGGCGAAGTTGCTCGCCAAGCGGCTTCCGGGGCTTGAAGTGCATGCCGCGGGATTTACCTCCATTGATGTTACGAAGAAGGGGATAGATAAGGCATATGGCTTAAGGCAGATAGAAAAATATCTTCATGTGCCGATAAACAAGATGCTTTTTATTGGCGACGCGCTGTTCCCCGGTGGGAATGATTATGCGGTAAAGAAAACGGGTGTTGATTGCATTGCGGTCGGCGGGCCCGAGGACACCAAGCGAATCATACGAAAATTAATACATTCTTAATATCTTTTTTTGATTGACAGCCCTGGGGGTGAGGGGTATGATGCCCCTAAATGCCAGACTTCTTGAATAGCTCTCTCGGGATACGAATGGCCGTTGATGAAGTGGTTCGCAACATTGTTGACTTTATGCGGATGGAGCCCACGCGGCAGTATAAGGTGACGATCGGCACGGACTCGGAACTTCTCGCGGGAAAAAGCGCCGACTTTGTGACGGCGATCGTGGTTCATCGGGTAGGAAATGGCGGACGCTATTATTGGAGGAGGTTTGAACTCGGAAAATTTCAAACCTTGCGCGACCGGATAATTAAAGAAGTTTTAATATCCATCGAAATTGCGGAAAAGGTTTTGGCAGAGCTCAAAAAGTTCCCTCTCCCCGAATTTGATTTTGAGATCCACGCGGATATCGGTAAGAACGGTCCCACGAAAGTGATGATAGAGGAAGTGGTCTCAATGATCCGCGCGAACAATTTTCAGGTGAAAACAAAGCCCGAAAGTTACGCGGCATCAAATGTTGCCGATCGCCACGTATAGTAGCACTTATTATTTTATGGACACACTGGTTTTTGACATTGAAACACAGAATTTTTTCACCGATCCGGATGTGGGTTGGGATAATTTCGGCGCGCTCAAGATCTCCGTGGTAGGAGTCTACTCATATCTTTATGACAAGTACTTTGCTTTTGAAGAAAACGAGATGGAAAAATTGGCCGAACTCTTTCATACCGCGCAGCGCATCGTGGGCTTCAGTATGAACCGTTACGATGTGCCGGTGCTCAATAATTATTTTCAGAAGCTTGGCGCCACGGCACCCAATCTCTGGGAAAAAGAGCGTGTGGACCTGCTCGAAGAGATTGAAATGGCCGCGAAACAGCGTGTTAGTTTGAGCCGGCTTGCGGAAGCGAATCTGGGCGTGAAAAAGAGCCGTCACGGATCGGAAGCGATCGCGCTTTATCGCGAAGGCAAGATGCAAGAGCTGAAGGATTATTGTTTGAACGACGTGAAGCTTACCAAGGAGCTCTACGATCTTTATCAGAAACAGAATTATCTTTTAATGCCGGACAAAAGGACCGGTGAGATAGTGCAGGTGGCTTTTGCAAAGCCGCTCGCTACGGCGGGACTCTTTTAATACAATCGGAGGATGAAGAGAATATATCTTGACTACGCCGCGAGCACGCCAGTTGATCCGCGGGTGCTTGCCGCAATGCAGCCCTATTTTTCCGAAAAATCCGGCAATCCGGGATCGCTACATTCGTTCGGCCAAGAGGCGATCGCCGCGGTGGATGCTTCGCGCGAGTCCATAGCAAGATCCATCGGCGCGGGATTCAGAGAAATTATTTTTACGGGATCCGCGACCGAGGCAAATAATCTTGCGCTCCGCGGAGTGGTCGCAAGATTTCGCGAGGGGGCAGATGAGCGCCCGCGCATTATTATTTCTTCCGTTGAGCACGAATCGGTGTTGGAAACTGCACATGATCTCGAACGCGACGGAGTGGAAGTGGTGTACCTGCCCGTAAACAACGCAGGGATCGTAGATTTAAAAAAGTTAAAAGAAAACTTGACGGCGAATACCGTACTCGTCTCCGTGATATATGCCCAAAACGAAGTGGGGACCGTGGAGCCAATTGCGGAGATGGCCAAGATGGTACGTGAGGCACGAGGCGCTGGCACATATCCGCTCCTTCATACAGATGCCGCGCAGGCCTTCCAATTCTTGGATTGCGATGTAAAAGCACTTGGCGTAGATCTAATGACGCTTTCGGCGCACAAGATCTACGGACCGAAAGGGATTGGTGCACTCTATATAAGGAGCGATAAAAATTTAACGTCGCTCATAGCGCCGATCATAAGCGGAGGTGGCCAGGAATTTGGATTGCGCTCCGGTACGGAAAATGTTCCTTCAATCGTGGGATTTACGAAGGCCGTAGAACTTGCAGTGGAGGTACGGCAGCAGGAAACAAAACGCATCCAGGAGTTGCGCAATCAATTTTTGGCAGGACTCAAGAAAATATTTCCCGACTTAGAAATAAATGGAGCGGCGATAAACGGAATGGAAACAAATGAGATAGAAACAAGCGTAGCCGGAGAGAATTTAAAAAATCTCCCGAACATATTAAATGTTTATTTCCCAGGCCGGGAAGCGCAAACGCTTCTCACCAAATTGGATCTTGCTGGCCTCGCGGTCTCGTCCGGTTCCGCATGCCGCTCACGCGCGCTCACAGCGTCATATGTAATAGAAGCACTTGGATACTCTAAGAATCGGGCAAAATCCAGTATTCGGTTCAGTTTTGGCCGTGGAACGACGCAGGAGGAGATAGTGGAAGCCCTCCGTGTAGTAAAAACTGCCATTTAACGGCGGGTTAGTGTCTGCTAGTGGATTTTTTACATGCAAAAGGATCAACGTTTTCGGGTGATGGTTTTTTTAATAGCCGCTCACGGTGGGCTCATGAAACTTTTTCCATTCTAATGTGTATTACTTATCAGGATTCAGTGAAAAGCACCGACTAATAAAGAACCGACTAATAATGTAATAATGAAAAACGGACCGAACCATACAAAGACCACGCTGATCCTTGGGCTTCTTGTCCTCGCGCTCGTAGTGTCGCTGGCTTCAAATGCACCACAGGCACGGGCAAATGCCCTGAGCGACCTTTGGAACAGGATTATTCAGCCTTTTAGTGCTGCGCCTTCTTCTCCGACCACTGGCGCGGGAGCTTCGCCCGCGCCAGTGGTACCGCTCTATAAACCCGCCTTGGACTATGAACAGGCGGTCGTCGCGGCCGTTCAAAAGGCATCACCAGCGGTGGTTTCTATTATCATCTCAAAGAACGTACCGATCATCGACCAATGTTCTGCCGATCCGTTTGGAAATTTGCCGCCGGAATTCCGTCAATTTTTTGGTACTGACCAACAGAACCTCACGCAACCGTGTGATACGGGAAAAACTCAACTTCAGGAAATTGGCGGCGGTAGCGGATTCATAGTTTCGTCAGACGGTTTAATACTCACCAACAAGCACGTGGTGGCAGATACAAAGGCATCGTATACGGTAATCACGAACGACGGAAAAAAATATGATGTGACGGTGCTTGCTCGTGATGCCACGCAGGACCTTGCGATCGTAAAGATCACCGCGAACGGATTGCCTACCGTAACACTCGGCGATTCGGGGTCGCTTCAACTCGGTCAAACCGCGATCGCGATCGGCAACGCGCTCGGCGAATTCAGTAATACCGTTTCCGTAGGCGTGATCTCCGGTCTTTCGCGCACGGTAACGGCAAGCGACCCATCGGGCGCCGGTCAGGAAACGATCCAAGGCGTTGTTCAAACCGATGCCGCCATCAATCCCGGTAATTCCGGCGGACCGCTCCTTAATCTACGCGGCGAAGTGATTGCCATCAATACCGCAGTCGCGTCCGGTGCGCAGAACATCGGTTTTGCAATTCCGGTGAATCGCGCGAAGCACGACATCGCTTCCGTAAAATCAACCGGAGACATTCAAACGCCATACCTCGGTGTTCGCTATCTCATGGTCACGCCCGACGTGGCGAAAACCCAAAAACTCCCCGTTGATTATGGCGCGCTTGTACGAGGTAACGCGGCAGGCGCGGGAGTGGAGCCGGGTTCGCCCGCCGCGAAGGCCGGCATCCAGACCGAAGACATTGTGCTTTCCGTGAACGGCCAAAAAATTGATAGCACCCATGCGCTCGGTGATTTGATCGCGCAATATAATGTCGGGGATACGGTTACGCTCACGATCATGCGTGGCGGCAAGCAAATGACGGTCACGGTCGTGCTCGCCAAGCGTCCCGCAGGACAATGAGACGGGTGCCAGAGGCCCGGATTAGCACTCGGAGGGGGAGATTGACAATGACCAACTTTCGCACTATTATTCCGTTATACTTAATATAAGCAATGCCAAACTTTCATCGTTTCACTATAAAAGCACAGGAAGCACTTCAGAACGCGCAGGAAATCGCAGCAAAAAAGAATCATGGCGAGCTGAAGGGGATCCACCTCTTGGCCGCTCTTTTGGAAGACGAGCAATCGCTTGTGATCCCGGTACTTGAACGTTCCGGCGTGAATCTTGAAAAACTGGACGAACATATTGATCTTGAGCTTGATCGGATTCCGCCCATCCTTACAAATTCTGCAGTGGGGCAACTTTATCTTTCGCAGGAACTGATGAAGGTGCTTGATCAGGCTGCGAAGGTTGCGGCACAGCAAAAAGACGAATTTGTTTCGTGCGAACACTTACTTCTCGCATTACTCGATGTTCCGGGAAGCGGCAAGAGCGCGCTAGAAAAATTTGGTGTGCGGCGCGATGGCGCATTCCGGATCCTCGCGCAACTTCGCGGTTCCTCACGCGTGACCGACGAAACACCCGAGAGCAAATTCCAAGTTTTGGAAAAATACGCGATACCGGGCGTGGGAAAGACGGCTATTGTTGAAGGCCTTGCCCAGCGCATCGCGTCCGGTGATGTTCCGGAACCTCTTAAAGGAAAACAAGTATTGATGCTCGATCTGGGTTCGCTTATTGCCGGAACCAAATTCCGCGGCGAGTTTGAAGACCGTCTAAAGGCCTTTATGAAAGAAGTAAAAAACGCGGCCGGCCAAATAATCCTATTTATAGATGAGATCCACACGATCGTTGGCGCCGGTGCTGCGGAGGGCGCCATTGACGCGTCCAACCTTTTGAAGCCCGCTCTCGCGCGCGGCGAACTTCATGCCGTTGGCGCGACCACGATCCGCGAATATCAAAAATATATCGAGAAAGACGCGGCGCTCGAGCGGCGCTTCCAGCCGATCATAGTAGAGGAGCCATCAATCGATGATTCCATTGCTATTTTGCGTGGTCTTAAAGAAAAGTATGAGATCCATCATGGAATGCGCATCAGCGATGAAGCGATCATTGAAGCGGTAAATCTTTCCGCGCGCTACATCACCGATCGCTTTTTGCCGGACAAAGCCGTTGACCTGATAGATGAGGCTGCAGCGGCGCGGCGTCTGGAATCCGAGAGTTTGCCGAAGGAGATTGATGCGGTTCGCCGCGAGATCACACGGCTTGAGATAGAGAAGCAGGCGCTTTCCAAAGAAGGGACCAAATCGAGCACCGATAGACTGAAGGAGATCGATACGGAACTCGCGAAGTTCAAAACACACAACGATGAACTTTCAAGCAAATGGCACTCGGAGAAAATAAAATTTGAAACGTTGCATCAGTTGCGGCAACGCGTGGACAATCTAAAGCGCGAGGCCGAAGTGGCCGAGCGTGAGGGAAACCTGGAGCGCGTGGCGCAGATCATGTATGGCGAACTCCCGCAGTCGGAGAAGGACTTCCAAATATTTGAGAAGAAGAATTTTATGGGACAAAAAGGGAAAAAAGGAAAATCTGCGACCGGTGCCGATCGGTTCCTCAAGGAAGCGGTAGATAAAGAAGACGTGGCCGCGGTGGTATCTGTTTGGACCGGCATCCCGCTCAAACGGATGCTTGAGACCGATACCGAAAAACTTGTGAAGATCGGCGACGTCTTGCGAAGCCGCGTTGTTGGCCAAGAGGAAGCGGTCGGGGCTGTTGCCTCGGCACTGCGCCGTTCGCGGGCGGGACTTTCGGACGAAAACCGTCCGATAGGATCGTTCATGTTCCTTGGCCCCACCGGCGTCGGAAAGACCGAGCTCGCAAAGGCACTTGCGGAATTTATGTTCAACGATGAAAAGGCACTCGTCCGCGTTGATATGTCCGAATATATGGAACGGCACGCAGTGAGCCGACTTATTGGCTCGCCGCCGGGCTATGTCGGCCATGAGGAGGGTGGCCAGCTCACAGAGACCGTCCGTCACCGGCCATACAGTTTGATTCTTTTTGACGAGATAGAAAAAGCACACCCGGAGGTATTCAATTTGCTTCTTCAAGTATTGGACAATGGCCGGCTTACCGACAGCAAGGGGAAAACGGTGAACTTCAAGAATACGATCATTATTATGACGTCCAATGTCGGCAGTCAGTATCTTAAAGCCATGTCCCGTATTGGCTTTAGCGCGGAAAGCGCCGGTTCATCCGCCGAAGAAGGGGACTATCGGGAAAAAGTGATGGAAGCCCTCAAGCACAGCTTCCGCCCGGAATTTTTGAACCGTATTGACGAGATCGTGATCTTCAATCCACTCCGTAAGGCAGATATTGAGAAAATCGTGGAGATCCAACTCAAGCTTATTGAAAAGCGGTTGAGCGATCGCAAGATCAAGCTGGAGATCGAACCCGCCGCTCGGGCGTACCTCGCCAAAGAAGGATTTAGCGCCGAGTTTGGAGCGCGACCCTTGAAACGGCTGATGCAGAAAGTTATCCTTGATAAGTTAGCGGATAAGATAATCCGCGGCGAATTCAAAGATGGCGGCAAAGTTAAAGTCAATTTCAAAGCAGATTCATTGGTCTTCAGTCCTTAAGGCCCTCGTTTTCGCGCTGGCGTGGATCTGGTTTCCTTTTTGGTTTTTTGCCATCCTTGCCCTCGGTTTGTATTTTATACCGTTCTTCCAAGCGCGGCGGCTCGCGATTCCCTTTCTCACGCTCCTTATCCTTTGCTATATACAAACACCGGATATGGCTTTTGCCATAATTTTCGGGGTCGTTTTCTACGAAACGCTCCTTATTAAAGACCTACTTCTTATTGATCGTAGATCAGCATATGAACTTTTGGTGCTCGCGCTTACATTTCTTTTATTGCGAGAGTTCTATATGAAATTCAACGAAGGGATAACTGGAGCCGCACTTATTTATTCATTTTTCACGGCGGGGGTGTTCGCACTCCTTGTTCGCAGTTTCGTTCGGGCATTTTCCGCTGACGCAGTGATCTCTAAAGCGGTCCGGCGCGTTGCGGGATTGCTTTTCTTTCTCCTTTTTTGGCAAGTTCTAATCGCAGGACTTTTTCTCCCGATCGATTTTATTTATCAGTCCGTGGTGGCATTCCTTGTGGCGGTACTTCTTGTGGACCTTGCGCCGGAATACCTATTTGGCACCTTTTGCCGGACAAAAATTCTTACCGCGAGCACGGTAGTTTTCGCGCTCTTCGTTATTGTTTTGGGTTCGGCCCGGTGGGGGCTATAGGCGTCGCCGCTTGACGCTTGCCGCTTTGCCGGATTACACTTGCCTTCATGTTGCAATCCGGCAAAAAAGCATACGAGATAAGCTACGCCCTTTTCCGCATCGGCTCCAAAATGACCGATCCGGTCTATAAAGAATATCTGAACCGGCAAGCCCTGAATCTTTTGGATGCGGCAGCTCGGGAGGATCATCCGGCAATGAGGATGGCTTCGGACGCGATAGAGTACCTCGTCAAGTTCGGTGGTGATGTGGGCCTGATGCATGTGGTAAATGCCGAAACAATAATTGCCGAATTAAATGCTCTGAACGTTGGCATTGCCGGATTGGAGAAACCGGCAGACTCCCAGCCGGTAAACTTGGATGATATCTTTGCCGGGCAGAGGCCACTATTTTCGGCAAGCATGCCGAATCCGGCAAAGGAAGTTAATCCGGCAAAAGAGATCAATCCGGCAAAAGAATCCGGCAAAGATGATAGGGATATTGATAATGGAAGTATAAGGGCGGAAATCCGGCAATCGGCAATCTTGGACAGAATCCGGCAATCCGGCAATTGCCGGTTGAAAGATCTCCAGGAGGTTTTGCCGGATATAAGCGAGAGGACCCTCCGGTACGATCTTCAGTTCCTGGCCGAGCATGATCTTATAGAGAGAGTTGGAATTGGGGGCCCGTCGGTCTTCTATAGGATCAAGCAGGAAGTTCACCCCCAGATGTAACTTTTACAGGCTTTCTGCGTTATAATAAGGGTACGCGGTTCGGTGTGAGGCTGAACCAAATGCAGTGTCCGTTTTTTTGTTGGCCACTGCCTGCACGACCAGCCTCGCCCAAAAGCGAGTTTTTTCATTTTGATACAGACCCCGTTTTCTCCGTTCTTCCCGTTTGTCGCCACCTCACAGCGCTAACGGATAAGGATGGTGAGGACGGTTCCAGAACACAACGCAAACAAACACCAAGGTCGACGGTCTGAGGATTCATTAAGGATCCAAAGGTCGATACTCCAAATAAAATTGTCGAAAATATAAATTCATAAATGAGTAAAAAAATTGTTTCAGTAGCGCTTACCGCGTCCACCGTAATTTGGGGACTCGGTCTCGCTACTCTCCCTCTCGCGAATGCACAGACGTCGGCTGACCTTCAGGCTCAGATCGCCGCTTTGCTCGCGCAGATCCAACAGCTGCAAGCGCAGTTGGGAACTTCGGGAAGCTCATCTTCGTACAACTTTACCAGCGACCTCACCGTTGGTTCAAAGGGTGCGCAGGTAACCAGCCTCCAGACTTTCCTGATCAGCAAGGGATTCCTCAAAGTTGCCGCGACCGGTTATTTCGGCGGTCTCACGAAAGCCGCATTAGCCGCGTTCCAAGCAGCGAACGGTATCTCTCCTGCAGCCGGATACTTTGGTCCTAAGACCAGAGCATTCGTGAATTCCATGTCCACTGGCGGTACCGGCGGCGGCACTGGCGGTGGCACAACTCCTCCGCCCCCAGTCGCAACCGGACTTTCGGTTGGTTTGGCAGCGGATAACCCGGTAGCCGGATCATTGATCACCGGTTCCTCGGGAGCAGGTGCGGCACGCGTACCGGTCTTGTCAGTGAACTTCACTGCGGGAACTGGCGGCGCGGCGACCATCTCAGAGATCAAATTCCACAAGACGGGCGTCCTCTCTGATAGTTCTATGGCTGGCGCATACTTGGTCCGTGGCGGCCAGGTGATCGCTCAGTACAATTCCATCAACCAGGGCGTCATTGATTTCTCCGGTTTGAACTTGCAGGTGGCTGCCGGTGCAACCCAGGAAGTCACGCTTGCGATTGATATCGCGGGTGGCCTTTCCGCAGGCAACACGTTGGGCGTAGCGCTCTCGTCTGCCGCGGACGTAACCTCGTGGAACTCAGCGAACACGGCCATCACCGAAACGGGTAACTTCCCTTTGCAGGGTAATTCGGTGCCTGGAACTTCACAGTCCAGAACAGCAAGGTGTGGTTGAAGAGCTTGAACTTCCACGTTATCGGATCCGCCAACAAAGGCGACCTCCGTAACGTGAAGCTCATGGTGAACGGAAAGCAGGTGGGCAGCACGCTCGCAACGGTTGCACAGGACGGAACGGCTTACATTGATGCCACGGCGAACCCGGGTATCTTGAACACCGGCTCCAACAACGTGCAGGTCTTTGCGGACGTGATGGGCTCGCCGTCCTACGACTTCAATTTTGAGATTTTGAATGGCTACGACGTGTACGCGGTGGATAGCCAGTACAACGTTCCGATCCAGTCAAATTCAAACTCGGGCACCAAAGTAACGATCCAACAGGGTCAGATCACGGTGACCCAGGACGCAACGACCCCGACCGGCAATGTCGCGAAGGGTCAGTCGCAGATCACGCTCGCGAAATTTGATGTTTACGCGGCGGGTGAAGCGGTGCGTGTGAAGTTCTTGGACTTCTACATCCAATTTACCGGCCTCTCCACGACCACGGCAAACTTGCAGAATCAGATTCGCAACGTTTCCTTGGTTGATGATGCGGGCGGTCAGGTTGGTTCAACGATCAACACGCCTCCGTCAAGTGCCACCTGTAGCAATACAGCTGGCGCTCCGGCGACGCAAATGACTGCCAGTGCTTCGGGAACTGTCTATGTAGATTGTTTCGGCACCTCCGGGTCGTCGGTCAATTACATAGTTCCCGCGAACACGACGCGTGTTCTCTCGCTTAAGGCTGACATACAGTCCACGGCGAGCTTCACGTCCCTCGTGGCAGCATTGACGGGCAACACGACTAACTTGCAGGGATTGACCTCAAGCCAGACGGGTAACTCGGGTGCTGCGAACGGCAGCAGCTTGTCACTCTCCAATTCCAGCTTGACGGTTACGCAGAACACCGCGCTTGGCACGCAAAACGTGGCCAAGAATACGTCTAACCAAAAGATTGGTTCGTATTCATTCAGTGCGGCTTCCGCGGAAGGCGTGAATGTCTCCAACGTGAGCATTCAGGCTGGAGCTTCCAGCACCTTCCTTCAGAACCTCAAGGTTCTGGTGAGCGGTGCCCAGTTCGGGACGACCCAAGGAACGGTGTCAGCCACGGGGATCTACACGTTCTCAGGATCGCCCTTCAGCGTAGGTGCAGGTAGCACGGTGAATGTGGACGTTTACGCGGACGTTTTGTCCTCGGCGTCCGGCTCCGCGACCCCCG
>WNFI01230258.1_pt1 | contig 16397 bp, 11 predicted proteins | sample 5400471 | NCBI WGS metagenome assembly WNFI01 (sample SAMN13153348, study PRJNA577476) | soil metagenome | isolation source: 100 cm saprolite on Douglas fir-dominated hillslope | place: USA:California | collected 2013-09-17 | reverse complement strand
AAACCCGGCGGCGTCGCACATGGAGGGCTGTACATTCCCTTGCGAGTCGATGGTTCGGATTTGCCTTGAGACGAATTCCTTGCATTCCGTGAGAGTGGCATCAGCGTTCGGATTACCGGCTCCATAGTTCAAGGCATTCTGTCGAAGCAATGTCGGACTGGCCTCAGGATCGCTGCACCATTCAGCCACGTGTGACTTGTGAAAAATTCTTGCGATAAGCCTGGCGTTGTCCGTTGGCGACTGCAACGTCGATCCGGGCGCCACTGCAGCAGGCCAAAGTGGGGGGTCCGCGTCTGGGGCTGGCCCAAACTGGGCGAAGTAGCCATTCAATGGAACCGACATGAATTCGCCAGTTATACCGCTTTCAGCTAAAAGTACGTCTGTCGGGTAGTAAGTTGCTTCGTACTTGGCATTATGCGCATTGCGAAGCATCTCGCGTACCAATTGGCCATTGATACTAGGATTGAGGTGTAGAAAACCTCCTAAAATGTTCGAGCTAGCTCCTCCGCTGAACCATCCGTCGAGTGTTGCAAGGGGCCCCATAAGCAATTCGATGGGGATCCATACATTGCCGAGTGCCGTCGTGATGTTCCCTCCCATGCCTCGGTATATCGAAAGGTTTGTTGCGCGCTGCGAATTACATTCCTTGCCACTGGGATCCACGAGCGTCAAGGAGGACGGCTGGAGGGGGCCCGACATCTGGGCTGTCGTTGCGTATACCTGAAGAAGGCCTGATGCACTGCATGTGATCAGCCGCTGGCCTTGCAGTTCTGTCGAAAAATCGATGGGGGGCGAGCCACCGATGTTAGGGTTAGTAGGACTCGCTAGTGCACCGCTGTAGAGATCACCGAGTCCGGAATAGTAGAGTCCGATTGGATCACCGGAACGCCTCCAATTGACTTTCGGGTCACGCCCGTAGCTCATTTCATCGCCAACAATACTGGCTGAGGGAGCACCGTTAAATAGCGCTTGCGCCAGTGCGGCCGCTGCCGTCGCGTCGAGCGAACTGAGCCCAAGTGCAATGTAGGTTTGCGGGTTGTAGAGCGGTTTCAGGTCAACGTTCAGCCTCTTTTCTGTGACAGCATCCGAACCGTGAATCATCCCAGCAGCAAATCCTACCGCGCTCGCTCTTTGCAGGGCATCCGTAAGAGGACTCAGTGTAGCAATGGGTTTATTGGGTGGCTTGGGCTGAAAGTCCGCTAATCGAGGACTGCCCCAACGTTGCCACATGTGACCCATGGCCCAGTTATCTTGTAGGTAATGTTGACCCACAGCCTCAGCGGACAGTGCCTCGCGCTCGCATTCTTGAATGTAGCCGACGGCCAGCGACTTCGAGCCGGCATCTGTCCATATCGGGCTCGCTGAGAAGCTCGCGTATGTCTCGTTGCCGGTAGCCCAATCCCACAGAGAGTAGGAGTGATCAGGCAAGGCCGCGAATCCCGGAATCGTGTACGACCGAGTCCATGAGATGTCAGCCTGCCCGAAGGGGACCGGAATGATTGAGACTGGCTCTACTCCTTGTGTTCCCAGGCAGTAACCTGGGTTCGCCTCATTCGCTGCTGCAAATACATAACTCAAAGCACTGAAGACGGCGGGGTTGCCAGAGGAATCGTCATACAAAGAAGACGGAAGCCCGGCGTAGCGCATCGCTTCTCTCAAAAGCTCGGCATGCTCATTCGCATCTGCACCTTGCTGAGGTGCCCAACTCAACACGAACCCGACACACCGAGCATCAGCGGGCCCGTGCTGTTCTTCAGAGCCAGAACTCCAGCCAAAGCAAACTTCGGAAGCAGAGCAGAGGACGAGTGCCAACCAGACCGACCGGGACTTCATGTCACTGTCCTGTCTTGATGGCGGTTAGGCCCTTGTATCCGGGAATGCAGCTTCCATCGTCGACGTAGGTTTGAAGAGACGCATTCAAATCGGACAGTCCAGACAGTCTCGCCGCTTTGTATTGACTGTAACAGGCTGCAGGGCAGCACATCTCCGGGCCCGTAGGAGGTGTTTGCGCCGGACAGGCGGGAACGGACACGGCGCAATCGTCTAAGGACCGCCCGGGACTCATGCAAAGTGTAATCCACTGTAAACAGGAACCCATTGCGACGACGCCAGGATCAGCCTGCGAAGGGTCAACTTCGACGACTGCGTCCGCTGATTGAAAGAAGAGCGGCTTCCCGGTGACTGGGGAAGGGGGAAGGATGTTGGAAATTACCTGCTGTACTACGGCCGGCTTCGGTGCCTGAAATTTAACATGCCCTCCAATTTGTGCGTCAAAAACGAATGACAACGCAGTCAGGTTCGGAGGCGCGGGCGGAGGACTAGAATCGTCATCGCCATTATCCCCATCGCCGTGCGCTTTTTGACCCTTGTCGTCGCTGCGCTCTTCATGGTGCTCACTGCGAACGAGTAGCTCCAGTCGCCGATGGACGGTCGCCCCGCTCGCTACACTTCCGAAGTGAATTTCCTGGCGCTCCAGTCTGACCGTCGGATCGCTATCTGTAACCCTTGCCGTGACATCGTGGCGCTCTTCCGCGTCGGGGTTGATTGCCGGCACATCGATAACCCATTCAACTCCGTCATCCGATCGATGATGCGACAAAATTGAAAGCGGCCCAGCTGTCAGAGAGGCGAACCCTGGCAGCGGGCAGAAGATGAGAGCGACAAAGATCCATTTGCGAACCGCATTCGACGCCAGAAACGAGCGGGCTACCGTTCGACGCAATTGATCCCCAGTCATATTGTTCTCCGGTTTTTGACTTGCTTGATCGTTAGTACGTCAACGACCTCTGTGTACGCTTGGCCGTGCGCTCTCTGCAAGATGTTTCGCAACCGAGGAGGTAAAACCCGCTGCATGCAGCGCTTAATTGCCATGTTGCAACGCAGCAAGTGAGATTATGCCTTGAATTGTGTGAACGCGAATTTGGGCCACGATTCGGCTTACCGCTCGGGGAAATACTGGGGACGGCCGCCAGCCTGTAGGATTCGCGGTCGAAACCAATTATCGTTTGGTGCACCGAGCGTGCCGGATGGCAAGGCGGTCGCGTGGAACCGAGCGAGGGATGTCGTGAAGAAGCCACTTTCCCTGCTTGTTCCATTGATACCCGCAGCACCAGTTGAGGCCGCGCGAATCGCGTTAGTCGCAGGACCGAGGAAGTCTCAGAGAGCGACGTACTTAGAGACCTGCTTCGCCTTCCCAAAGAGTCTGCCCGAACCGTCCGATCCGACGTTCCGTCTCCGGACGACTGGGTTACGAAAGGCGTGTGCATGCCGGCCGGAACCAAGCTACGTGCCACATACAAAGCTTCGTTGGCGAACCCTGGGCGAAGGCCGCGAGGTGTACGCCCGCTTTTTCTCGGTGCCCTCGGAGGCGGCGGGCGTGCGACGTCGGCCGATCAGGGACCGACCCATGGGTGACTGAGGGGTCGGGCGCCTAAGGCCGTACACGGCTCGGGGATGGCGGGGACGCGTCTAAGTAATCTTAGCATTGAGTTTCCCCCTAAGGCGCTGATCTTGGAGTCAAGTACCCATGGACGACATTCTTGGGCGTTGATCGCTACTGCCCACGAAAGTGTAATGGCTGTCTTTCAGCTAGAAAAGTTGGAGCGGCAGGCCTGCAATGGCGTTGACAGAGCTGATAGTTAGGGCGCTAGATGCCCGGATTCGCGAGAGTAACAAGTTGAGAACAACATAGAACGGTGACGCCGAGGCTGACCAGGGGGTTCCATGGAGCGAATGGTGCGCCACAAAGGGCTGTTGAGTTGTGCCTATTTCCTCGCCGCAGCTCTGGCGCAGATTGCGGCTTGGGCGGGTACCGCAGGCACAGAAACCTACAGCTACGACGCGCGGGGACGTCTCGTCAGGATCGACTCACCTGACGGCACCCGGGCGTCGTACGATTACGATGCGGCGGGTAATCGGCTTTCCGTCAATTCGGGCGTGGACGCCACAGCGCCGAGCGTGCCAACGGGACTCACAGCGACGGCTGTTAGCACAAGCCAGATCAATCTGAGTTGGACCGCGTCGACCGACACTGGTGGATCGGGATTAAAGGGCTACATGATTACGCGCAATGGATCTGCGTTGGTCACCACCACGTCTACGGCGACTACATACAGTGACACCGGTCTGGCCGCAGTTTGTATCTGGAACTCATTCGAACTTGGGAAGCACCAACGACATTGCCACCGCCACGATCAAGAACAGCGGTAGCGCCACGATTACCAACATTCAACGTACTTGTTCTGGCGGCTCTTTCCATACGTATGGAACACCACCAACATCGCTGGTTGCGGGTGCGACGGGGACATTCCAATGTCAAGCCGCTGCATCTGGGAGCAATAGCGCGACGATCACATTGACGGGCACTGGGGCGAGCAATAGCCCAGTGTCCTATAGCTGGTAGTGCTAAGTGCAGGCGAAGTCTGACTGAGTCATGACGTCGTGGGCGCGCGATATGGCCTGGCTAGTAACGGATCTCTCGTGTACGCCCTATCGGACTCGGTCGACCAAAGGGGCAGGGGGCAAGTGGACTTTGCGGCGAATCAATGGGTTCCGTTGAGCAGATCTTTCGGCGACGTGTGCAAAAGGGGCCGGTTCATGATGACACCAAAGTGGGCTATGAGATGTTTGAGTGTCAGCCTTCAAGTGGCCGCTCTTTCAATGCTTGCCGTCACCGCACGTGCTCAGGCGAGCTATGATTTTGCGCCACCGCACGTCGAGATGACGGATCCGGTGGGGGTCCAATTGAATTCTGGCCTTCCGGAATTCGTGATTGCACCTCTCTCGATCGGGCCTGCCGAAGACCGGTTCGTCTACCGCCAGCGGTACACCGCTGGACATGTCGATTACCCGTCCAGCGGCCTTTTCGGGACTATTGAGGGGAGTTCAGATGAGTTTCTGTACGGCGGCGGAGCGCTGATCGTCAAGGTATTGGATCTGGTTGAGCCGTTTACGCTGGGCGCTGATGGTGCGTACCACAGTTGGAGTCAAAACGGCGCGACATTGTCGGTCACGGGTGGATACGTCTACAACTTTACCGATCGAAATGGCGCCACCTACACCTTTTATAGCAACCAAAGTGTCGCCAATTGCACTTACACAAGTGCCAACGGAACACCGAGCGAGCCCTGTGCGGGCTTGGCGCAAGTGTCCTATCCCAATGGTCAGACCATCAAGTTCTTGTACCCGCCTTCCCCAACGCCATCGGCGGTCGTGCGAAACGATGGCTATGTATTTCGAGGTGCGCAGGCAATCAACCTTGCAGTTGACTATTGCGATCTTACGCAAGCGACCTGCACGTTTTCGCGACCATGGCCTCAATGGACCGCCTCTGGGACGGCACCCTCGAATGTAATTGGCTCGACGTATACCTCGCAGGTGACTGACCCAGTCGCTGTTCAAACGAAATACACCGAGCAAGTATTCGATGCGCTCGGAACCGGGAACAACTCTCCACTCTATCGTGTGGTCGGCGTCAAGGCGGGGTCCAGCCCTGGACCAGACACGACATCGTACAGTTACATCAATCCAATCGTATGCGTCCCCTTCCCAGTGGGCCAGAATTGCAATACACCGCGCCCGGCAATTGTCGGGCAAGTCACCACTAGCGGCGGACAGTGGACTTATACCTACACACAACTGAACCCCACAGCACCTCCCTATACGACTGATTTTGGACGTTGGCAGACCAAGGCAACCCGGCCGGACGGGTTTCAAACAGTCGGCATTTTCAACATTGTAACGGGGTACGTTGAATCGGTCGTGGCGTCGAATGGGTCATTGGTCTATCAAGCAAACTCTGGCATTGGACCGAACCGGCTTACGGACGCAACAGATTCGGAAGGTCGCCACTATAGCTTCACCTATGACGGCCGTGGAAACGTACTGACAAAGACTCAGGTTGCAGCGAGTGGGGGCACCAACGCCGTCCTTCAGGCCAACTATGACGCGGTGTGCTCCAATCCCGTCACGTGTAACAAGCCCAACTGGGTCCGGGACGCCAAGAACAATCAGACGGACTATACCTACGATCCCATACACGGGGGCGTGCTGACGGAGACATCGCCCGCCCCCGACAATGTCCGCGTGATTCGTCCACAGACGCGCTACAGCTATGTTCAGCGCTATGCCTGGACGAAGAATGCCGGCGGTGGATACTCCCCTGCTGCAACACCCATCTGGAAACTGGACAAGGTTAGTACCTGCAAGACCGGAACCTGGAGCGGCAGTCCGGGGAAATGCGCGAACAGCTCGGGCGTTGCCATTCCCAACGACGAGGTTGTGACGTCGAATGACTACGGGCCCGATTCCGGGCCGAACAACTTACTCCTGCGCGGACAGGTTGTGACCGCTGAAGGGCAGAGTCATCGCACGTGTTACGGCTATGACGCCCTTGGAAACAAGATTAGTGAGACGACACCCAACGCGAACCTGGGGAGCTGCCCATGAGCGCTCAGGGGAGTGTGGGCATGCGGAATCGCGGTGGGTTGCTTCGTTGCGCCACAGAGTGGGTGGTGTTCTTTGCGGCGGCGCTCATGGGCGTGTGGAGCACGGGGGTGCTGGCACAAGCTACGGCGGCGCCCTACACGACGGCCTATCGCTACGACGTGGCTTCTCGCCTGGTCGGGACGATTCAAGCCGATCCGGACGGCGCGGGCCCGATCCAATTCGCCGCCGTTCGAAACATCTATAACACGCAGGGAATGCTCGCGCGTGTGGAGGAGGGCGAACTCTCTGCCTGGCAAAGCGAGTTTATCGATCCTTCTTTGTGGACGTCGACCGTATTTACAGTGTCTCAGCAGATCGATTACACCTATGACAACTGGGGTCGAAAGCTGACTGAGAAAACCTCCGGGGTCGTGTCGGGGACGGCGACGCCCTATGCGCTGGCGCAATACACGTATGACTCGCTGGGGCATGTGCAATGCACGGCGCAACGCATGAACATCGCCAACTACGCCGGCCTGCCGACCTCGGCCTGCACGTTAAGCACCCCCCAAGGCGCGCAGGGTCCGGATCGGATCACCTATACCACATACGATGTCTTGGCGCGGCCGCTGCAGGTTAAGAGGGCCTACGGTACTTCCCTTCAATACAACTACGCGACCTTCACGTACTATCCAAATGGCCCGCTGCAAAGCACGACGGATGCCGACGGCAACTATAGCTTTTACAGCTATGACACGCTCGTGCGGTTGAGTACCTGGAACTTTCCGTCCAAGACCACGGCGGGACAATACTCGACAACGGATTTCGAACAGTATGGCTATGATCTCAATGGGAATCGGTTGTCTCTCAGGAAGCGTGACGCGCATACAATCACTTACACCTATGACAACCTCAATCGACTAACGCACACGATCTACCCCGCGGGCACCGTTGCGGATGTGTGGTTTGACTACGATTTGCGCAACCTCCAGCTCAGCGCTCTCTTTGGCACTAATGCTGCTTCGGGTACCACTGGCATCACCCGGACTTACGACGGCTTCGAGCGCGTCACAACCGAGACAAACAACTTAGGCGCGTCACCCCTAACCTTACAGTACCAGTACGATGCGGATGGTGATCGGACTCGCGTGACCCATCCGGACAGCGCTTATTTCAGCTACGCCTACGATGGACTGGATCGCAATAATCAGATCTGCGAATCTGTTCCCATTAGCAGCTGCACACCTAGTGCCACGCAGCTGGCGACAATCACCTATGACAATCAAGGACACCGCCAGACGTTAGCCCGTGGAAATAGCGTTACGACAACAGGATACGCGTTTGACCCGGTGTCGAGGCTCCAGACCTTGACGCAAAATCTGGCTGGGACAGGGAATAATGTGAGTTATGGATTCACCTACAATCCGGCAAGTCAGGTCACTACACGGACTCTGTCCAATGGCGCCTATGGGTATATCAATGGAGCTGCTGCATCGCAGCTGCTGGCGGTCAATGGGCTCAATCAATACACCAACATCTTCAGCGCCACGACTGTGGTCCCGACCTATGATCCCAACGGGAATATGACTTGGGATGGGAGCACGACCTACACGTATGATGTGGAAAATCGATTGGTCAGTGCAAGCGGTGGGCGTACCGCGACGCTCATTTATGATCCGCTGGGACGGTTGTATGAGACCAATGTCAATGGCGCGAGTGTCACGCATTTTGTGTACGCCGGAGATTCGCTCGTCGTGGAGTATTCGAGCAGCGGGGCAGTGCTGAATCGATACGTGCATGGGCCGGGCGAGGATGAGCCGATTGTGTGGTACTCAGGTGCGACGGTGGGAAGCGGGAGTCGGAACTATCTGCATGCGGATCGGCAGGGGTCGATCATTGCGTTAACGGGATCCACAGGTACTACGAACGTTATCAATACCTATGATCCCTACGGAATTCCAGGCCCGGGCAATCACGGGCGATTTCAGTACACAGGCCAGACGCTCATTCCTGAGCTGCAGGTGTATTACTACAAGGCGAGGATTTACAACCCCAATCTTGGTCGGTTCATGCAGACGGATCCGATTGGATACGCGGATGACATCGATCTTTACACTTACGTAGGTGATGATCCGGTCAATCGAGAGGACCCGTCGGGTGACTGTTTCGGTGATGGATGGCTCGGTGGTGGATTTAGCCTTTTCTGCCCAGTACCTGCGGACAATCGAAAGGCGGACGCGCTTAAGAGGACGTCGAAACCGGACGAGGTCGTGATTAGAGGGAAGAGACCACCGCCTAAGCCCTCAAGCGGTGGTACTGCAGGCCTCGTACTGGTGGGCGCGGGTACCTTGGACATCGGGATCGGCGCCGTTATATTGATTGGTGTTGGCGTCGCTGCCGGCATCACCATTGTTCATAACCTATTCAGCAAGAAGGAAGATTCCGGGAATAAATCGGACTCAAATAGGAACCCGGCCGACGATCAAAAACTGACGCCAGGGGAGATAGCTAAACTGGTCAAGAAAGGAGAGAACCCCGAGGACCTTAAGGGAGGCAAGGCGACGGGGCAACGCGATTTGTATAAAGACAAGAAAGGCAATATCTATGTAAAGCCAAAAGGCGGCAGCGGGCCCGGGGAACCAACCGGCCTAAATATTAAGGACTTCTAGGGGTGATGCAGAGTGAATAGCATTGCGAATGCGAACTCAATTAAGGCGCGACTCGTCATTACGAGCGTAGAGGTATTGCCAGATGCGATTTCAGAATATCTTGGCATTAGTCCAACTAAGACTTGGCTGCAGGGAGAGACAGTCACACCTCGGGCTACTAATATTCACAAAGAGCACGGGTGGGTTCTGAGCGTGGACGGTGAGCGCGGAGAGGTATTTGCCGTGAAACTTATTGACCGACTGCTATCACAAGTTCCCGCCGATCGCTTGGCCGAATTGTGCAAACAGCATCCCGGTTCGATCCAGGTCGAATTGTCTGTTATCGTTTACATTTCGCCATCAGAGACTATTCCCTCTATTGCACTGTCCTCAGCCCAGTTACAGTTGCTTGCGGCTTGTGCTGGAACCTTCGACGTCGACATGTATTGTCGATAGCGTTCGCCCCGTGTTCAGCGATAAAACAGTCAACGTCCCAGTGGCGGGAGACAAGGCTGCGCCGAAATGGGCTCACGCAGGCGTGCGATCCGACAAGCCTGATCAAAGTCAATAGCTAACGAAAAATGTTTGTGATTCCTCTGGCTTCGTCTAGCGGGGTCCAAGTGTCATCTGAAGGCCGTCTGGTCGAAGTCTGATAGAAGGATGAGGGTAAGCGTTTGGTCTCGGCCATCTTGAATGGTTGATTTGGTTGCGAGCGGCAGCGATACAAGTTTGGCGGCAACGTTCCAGGGCAGCAGTTCGTCGATGCGGTTAGTCGGATGATCGATGATGCGTTCGACGACGAGGCGCAGGTAGGCTTCGGGGTCAAGGCCGTTGAGCTTGGCAGGGCCGATCAGAGAGTCAATGGGCCCTTTCCCCGCGCCTCGGCCGGAGTAGGGAAGGGCGATTTTTCGGGCTGTCTCTTGGGTATGTCGGGTGCATGCGGAAAATAGCTGCCGGAACAATCACTCACGTGATTTGTATTTTAGGTGGTTTTCGGGTCCGCTAACTTAGGAAAGAGCAGAGTCTCTTTCGCACATTTGTAGGTGGTAGCCCGGTTTGCTGATCAGGCTGCGGCCTCCTGGTGAACGGGGTTGAGCAACGATTTCATAGTTAGGCATCGTGGCTTCTACCGGCGCGTTGATGCAATGTGGTGGTTTGGACAATTCCGCCGAATCTGCCTGACGACGAGGGGGAGTGAGAGCGCATATCCGCCGCCGACGGCGTTAGCAGGCGTGCGACGTGGGTCGATCAGGCGTGAGGACGAGGGTTTCCTGACGGTTCGGGCGCTAAAGGCCAATTACGACATGACAGGCGCGCAGTGCCCATTTTCGTGCCCGACTCAGCGTCACTTACCGTCGTCTCAGGTCGTCTACGGTGTCAAGTGAGGCGACGTAACCGGCTGATACACAACGAGAGGCGACGGTGCGGCGCGCCTAGGGTCGATCTGAAAATCCGCGTGTCGGCGGTTCAATTCCACCCCTGGCCACCATTCAAAACATAACTATGAGAGATTAAGTCAATCTCCTCCCGCACCATTTCCATTAGCCACCGATCATCCGGGCGGCCTGCCGCCGGCGACGACGATGGGTTCGCCGAGCGCTCGCCGATATTCCTCCTCGCCGATCGCATCCACCGACCGCAGCTTCGCCAGTAGGTCGTCGATCAGTGAGCGCAGCCCAGGACCCGGCGCGCCGTGCGCGAATGAACTCTGGTACTTGATCGGCCCGGGGATGATCGCGACCAGGAAGGCCGTCTCGGCCGGCGTTAGCGCCCGGGGTTCTCGACCAAAATAGGTGCGGGCCGCGGGCCGCAGGCCACGCAGGTCCGGTCCCCATTCGATGATGTTCAGATAGATCTCGAGAATGCGCTCCTTGCCGAGCGCCGACTCGAGGAGGAACGTGATTGCCAATTCCTGGAGCTTCCGTCCGAGCTGCTTGTCGCGCGACAGGAACAGGTTCTTGGCCAGCTGCTGGGTGATCGTCGACGCGCCGCGTGCGGCGCCGCCGCGCGACCAGTTGGTGAGCAGCGCCGTGGGTAGTTCGCGAAGGTCGATGCCGCGATGCCCGTAGAAGCCGGTGTCTTCGGCAAGCAGCAGAGTGCGCACCAACAGTGGCGGAACGTCACGCAGGGCGATGAAGTCGGGGGATGCGGGCGAGAGGTCGATAGGGCGGTGCGGCCCGGGGCCGTCATCGGGAGTGAAGGTGAAATCGCCGCGCAGGCGCACAATCGCCGGCGGCATCTGGCGGGGCGGCCTGAATTCGATCTTCTGGCTCACCGAGAGTGAGGCAGGGTCCGCCAGACGTCCACGTACCCGCACGTCGATCGTGGCCGAGCCAAGGTCACGGCCGCCGCCGGGCGTCATTTCCAGGCTTTCGGGCACCGCGAGTCCCGATGTGCCCAGCAGTTGCGCGAAGTCCAGCCGCCCGCCAAGTGCGAGATCGACAGCTGGATCGGTATCGAGATCGCTTAGCGCGAGCGCGCCCGACAGGGCCGCACCGGCCACCGTCGCCTGGACCTCGGGAATCTCGATCGTGCCCTTAGGCCCCCGCCAGGCGCCATCGAATTGTATGGTCACGTCGGTCGGATCGCCGAGCTGCGGTTCGCCAGCAGCGTTATCGGCCAGCGCTCCCAAGCGCGCGCCGCGCGAGCCGATGTCCACGTGGAAGCGGAGCGCATCGGTGTTGGCCTGAAGATTCACGCGGCCGTCCACGATTCCACCATCGAGCAGCGGGTGGGCACCGCGCCGCACATCGAGCAGGCGGCCAACGTCGAGCCCACGTGCCTCGACGCTCCACGCGCTGCCCACCGGATCCGCCAGCTTGCGGATGGTGAGGCCGACTTGCGGCTCCACCAGAGTGAGCCGGAGGTCCTCGCCGAGAATGCCCGCCATGTCCCAGGCACTGGCCAGCGAGCTGACCCTGACGCCTGCTGGGCCCGCGAGCGTGGCGGCGCGAACTGCGAGTCGCAGGCGGCCGGGCCACGTGGCCGCGATCATGTCGGCATGGAGGCGTAATCCAGACCCAAGGTCGAGATCGAATCCCTCCAGCCGCAGCAACGGCCAGACGCCGACGTGTACCCGCCCGATTTGGGCAACCATGCCGTGGCGCACGGCCGCGGACTCGATCCGCGCACGCACCGCGTGCTCGAGCATGGATCTCAGCAACAGCGCGGCCAGGCCCGCGACCAGCGCCGTGGCGATCGCTCCGAGCCACCACCGTCGCCCGCGGGTTCGAAAAGTGCACATCAACGCAAGCATGCCACAGCCGGATCGCGCGCCGGCAGGTGGTCAGTCTTCGACGCCGGTTGACACTAGGAGGCTCTGAGCTTAGCGCGCGCTCAATACCTTTCCATCTTCCTTCACTTCCTGACCAATGCAGGGAATGTCGATGATGGGAGAAGGGTCGTCTACAACGGGCTTGCATCGGCCGCCGGCGAACTCCTTCAGGTGCCACAGCATGAGCCCCTGGGTCGAATCTGGCTCATGGCGCGCATACCAAAGAATCAGCCGATCGCGCGGCAATAACAGCCACATCGCATCCCGCCCCCCGACATCCGTCTCAACGAGCGTCACATCTTGAGCCACCGCGCGTACTTCGCCAAGCAGCACCGGGCGATGAACCGCTTGCATGTCCTCATAAAACAATCCTTGCGCTGACGGCCCAAATGACACGCCGTCCACCACGCGCACGTTCACCTTCTCGCTTGGGCGCTCGTGCACAAACCGTATCAGCAACGGAGACTCCAGTACTCGTTGCAGCACTTTGTCGGCCTGCACCACCGTGGCGACGATCGTGGCAGCAGCTTTCGCATTACCATCGAGCAGCAACGCAACCTCGAGATTGTCCGGTGTGCCGGGTCGATGCAGAACGGCATGGACGAACCGGTCGCCTTTGACATACCCACCCCACCGCATCGCGATCCAGTCTGCGTCGTGATTGTCGAAGTGAACCTGTCGCAGCTCGAAGCGCGAACGGAGCGCAGCAACCACAGTTCCGATTCGGTCCTCGGCATCGATGACGCCAAGCGCTGGGTGCAAGGCACTCTGAACCATCTCTGACAGTTCAGCAGCAGGGAATGGGCCGCGCAAGCGATCGACATTAGGCACGTCGCTCGGCAACAAGGATGCAGTCGCACGACTGATGGCCGGATCGAAGGTCCGCAGGCCTTGGGTACCCAGTTCCCAGGGCACCATCAGTGACTGTTGTGAATTTGACTGCGCCAACAACAATCGACCGTCGCGAAACTTAACGCGCACGCACACCCTGGGATAATCGTCCGTGTGAAATCCCTGCGGCCAGCCCTCCACGATGGCCTTCTCGAAGGCGATTGCACTGCCCAAGGTCGCATCAACCAGCCGCCACTGCCTGTCGGACCAATTGGACTGGCTTCTCGCCAGCTCAGTCCGCACCGCGGGTGCCACAACCGCTGGCCGAATCCCGAGAGCCCGCAATGTTGGCCGGGATTGGACCGGCGCCAGCATCGCAGTGACGAGCGCAACAAACGCGGCGCGGTGAATCGGTGTCTGATTGACCGTTCTTGTGCGGCGACCGGCCAGGTCGAATGTGGCGGTATAGGTACACTGATCGCCTCGATGGGGACAAAGAATACGGGCCGTGTACTTGGCGGGACTGGCATCGCTCAGCCCGGCCCAATTCGACGTGATCGTCAGCTCCGAGACTTCTTCCACTGGAAAGCCGGATTCAGCTGCCGGGCCGAACTGCATTGCTGATCGCACGACTGTGCCCACCAGCACCAGCAACGCCACCGCCCCGACAACTGACCGCACCCGTTCCGTCACGTTACTTGGTCTCCACGTTCGCGCGCTCGCCGCTTCAATCGTATCCGAGCTATTGGGCCGAGGGCCGGCGCCGCTCGAACTGGTCCCTGAAAGATCAGTGGGAGCGGGCATTGAGACAGGCTTACAGCCAGACCCCCGGTCAGATCGACGTTCGCCGCGGCGCCGCTAATGCACCGGATTCCTTGCGAGACGACCCATTTGAGGCTTGTCCGCCGACAAGGCCTTAATCCGCCCATTCGACCGATTGTTGTTTCACTCGTATCACAGGACTACGATATGGCTCCTCGAGCAGAAGATAGACTGTGCCGTTTTTCGAGCGGAAGCTGATTGCGAAGCCATCTGGGAGTCCTTCGAGTCCGTAGCGATTTCCTTTCAGGTAGACAAGGGCACGATCAGGCAGGCCATTGTTGATGCGACGTATAAGTTTCCCATCCTTCTCGACTATGGACACGGTCGTGCCAGCAATGGTCTCCGGAGCGTAAGTTCCAATGAGCTCTGAGTTCGAAAGCCGCGTAGCGCTTCCCGACTCGGCCTCGTCAAGGGATTCCAGTTTCATTAAGACCCCTTCAAACTCCGCCTTCGACACCGGATCTAAAGCTTTGGCCGCCAGTTGATCCAGGGCGAGTACGTGCGCTCGGTCCAGCGCATCTGCCGCAGCAATACGGATATCGGGCGAGACACCAGTCTGCTCCCAGTTCGTACCGGTAATGGGATTGATCCCCTGTGCGAAAGGCATCGAGACTATGAAGTGATGCCCGAGTTCGATGAGCGTGACCGGGTTCGCGCCGCCACCGGTCACCTCGCCGACAACCAGCGCGCGCTTGAGTGCTTGCAGATCGTAGGCGAGTTCCTCCCCACCGGAGAAGGTCATCGGCGATGTGAGTACAAATACCGGCTTTTGCACACCGTATGCAAGATCACCAAGCTCTGTGGTTCTGAATTCTTCCACGCGATCGCCTTCGCGCCAACGGAAGGTATTGACGACGAAGGGTTTGCCCCCAGTCAAGTAGCTGACGTAAATCGCAACCGTATGTGGATCGCCACCGCCATTGCCGCGATCGTCGATGATCAGCGCGTCGGTGTTGTGCAGGAAGGCAAATGCGGCGGCTATCGCCGGCCGCGCCACTTCTACGGAAGGAACACCATTCACACGCATGTATCCTACGTTTCCGTCCAGAATCTCCACTTTCGGAATCGCTCCGTTTTCTTTGCGCAGCTCATCGAGCATTTGCGGCGGGAGTGGATCGGAAGGACCGGCCGGCTTTGGTCCGAGATTGAAAGTGACACGAAGATGTTTATCATGCGCGACCAATAACAAATCTTCTGTGAGCACTCGGGCGAGCTCTGGCGCGGTCACGACGTTTTCGTAGGCACGCGCCTTCTGTTTCGCCCTCACAGTAGCAGCGAGTCTTGCAGCCACATCCGGGAGCACGTAGCGAGATTCCAGATCTTGCGCTAGCGAGTTCAGCACTTCCTTGCGCACTCGCTCGTCAATCTGAATGCTCGGAGGGGGTTGCGCTGCCTGAGCAATGACCGGTACGGCAACAATAACCACCGCAGCGACATGACCGACAAAGAGTAGGACGCTCACGAGGCGCGGGCGAATCGGCATGGTCCTTTCTCCGTCGTACCTCACGAACCAGGTGATCTAGTGCAAACTCGATCCGGTCATCGAATGGTACAGCTCCATTTCGTTGGTACGCAGGTTGATAGGTAGGTGGCCTTGTGTCCGGTTTGTGCCGAACTCAGATTGGGTGTGCCGTAATTGTGCCGTGATGTGCCCGGAATAGGGGTGGAAAGTACTGCAAGTAATTGATTAATAAGCAAAAACAACCGGTTTGTTCGCCCGAAAATCCACGTGTCGGTGGTTCAATTCCACCCCTGGCCGCCATTTAGATCAGCAACTTATCTTGATGCTCCAGTGGCCAGAACCGGCGATGTTTCCATTTGCTTTCCACTTTGGAAGGGTAGATGAGGGCAATTTTCCGCACCACTAACCTGTGCGGAAGCGCTTACGACGCGAGAACTGTCGCTCGATGCCCGTTACTCGCAGTCGGTAGTTGGTAAGCGAGGTACTATCACCGTATTGGTGGGCAATCTGCTCGCTCGTGTTGCTCGCCTGCCGGCACTGCATAAGGGCGTCTCGCGGTAGCAAGAGTGTGCCGCTGAGCCATTTAGCTTCATCCTCCTGCTTTGGATCAAAGCTACGCATCGCAAACTCGCCTGTCGCTGACAGGATTATCTGGGACGGCTCGTGGTCCCGAATCAAGTTAGACAGCTCGTGCATGATGTCGGTTGGCTCCCGAGCTGACTGTCGAGTTTCATTGAAGGCGCGCGGGCACCAAGTACTGGCGGAGACGGACGAGTCAATAACCGGCGCCACTACTTGATCCATCGACCGTTCGCGCCGCAACCCCCGCTTTTCCCCCACCTCAGCTGGCCCGTGTTGCCGTGGCACTTCCGCACCAGCACGGCCAGAACGCCTTTGAATCTCCTACCGGGGCGCCCGCACTTGTACGCTGGCC
>WNFI01077010.1_pt1 | contig 16402 bp, 13 predicted proteins | sample 5400471 | NCBI WGS metagenome assembly WNFI01 (sample SAMN13153348, study PRJNA577476) | soil metagenome | isolation source: 100 cm saprolite on Douglas fir-dominated hillslope | place: USA:California | collected 2013-09-17 | reverse complement strand
TCAACTGGCGTTCCCGAGCAATTCTGGGGCCACGCGTATCCTGACTGGAACGCTTCCTGATAACCAGGATACCACCGGAGTGCGTAAAACGGTGCGCATCAAGGGCGAGATGAAGAGAGCAAAGGTTACTCATATTTCCCACGAGGCGCATAAAAAACGCCGTATGCTCATCAGCCTGATCGCGGTGCTGATTTCCCTCGTGATCACATCTGGGGTCGTGATGGCCGCTTCTCCCATGAGCCGCGAAATTGGCGCATATTTCAATCCTTCACAACAGAGCAGCAACCTGCTCACGGGCCCGATTACCAATCCCAATCTGGTCGCGCAGGCCACCGCGACCGCCGTCTACCATCGCCAGACCGATGGTTACGATCCCTACTACAACGGCATGCAGGTAATCGGCAACGGGGCGGGCTCGCTCAGTTGGCCGCTTGGGCAATGCACCTACTGGGCCAATGCTCGCTACCACACGCTGAGCGGCTTCTGGGTCTCCTGGAACGGCAATGCCGGTCAATGGGTGGCCGGTGCAAAAGCGGCTGGCTGGCAGGTCTCGCAAACCGTCATCCACGTGCCTTCGATCATCATGTTGATTTCACCACTGGCTCAGGCGTCTATTTTATCTGGCACTCATAGCTTCTTGTGCTGGATAATTTTTCCGAAAAGTGGGGTGCGCAACTTAAATTGCGCACCCCACTTTTCGGAAAAATTATCTAGCACATTATGTGGTTAAGGCCCCACAGCGTAATACGGTACCTTCTTCCCAGATCTCCATTGCACAGAGTGGACTGCGTTTCATTGTGGCATATACTCTCAGCAGGAGAAAACGCGCAGCATATCAGGATACAGCGTTTTCGATCCTAAAAGAGTGGAGAGATGTGTATGTCGTCTTTTGATGATCGCCCAGGAGGTCTGCTCGGCTCCTTATCGAAACCGCGAGTAGACCAACCAGTGTCCGGACCATTGGGCGCTGGAGAAAATACGCCAGCTTCCTCGCCCACAGTTCCCATTCAGCCGTCCAATGCTCCGACTCCATCAACGGGCCAGCTCACGCCCCTTACCCCAGCGATCACCCGTCAACTTTCAGCACTACAGAATAGTCCTGGCGTGACGCGTGTGCTGCCTGGCATTTCAGAGAACACGTCGCAGCGCATTCCGGTGGTCATCAAGGGCGAGATGAAGAAGATCGCCGCGCCTTCTCCGCTGCCCCCTCCTGTGCAAAAGAAACGCCGCCTGCTGGTCAGCCTGGCCGGCATCGTGATCCTGCTCCTGATGACCACTATTGTCTTGCTCTCAGCTTCACCGCTTGGTCAAGAGATCGGCCTGAGCATTAGTTCTTTGCAACAGGGCAGTCTGTTCAATAACCACAACCCCACGGTGAACGGCCTGATCGCACAGGCTACCGCAACCGCCGTCTACCATCAACAGACCGATGGCTACGACCCCTACTACTCTGGTAACCAGATTTTCACCAACGGCACCACATCGCTTGCCTGGCCTGCTGGCGAATGTACCTACTGGGCCAATTCGTACTATCATCAGCTCACTGGCTACTGGATCTCCTGGAATGGCAATGCCGATCAATGGGTGGCTGGCGCGCAAAAAGCTGGTTGGAATACCTCTTCCTCGCCCCATGTGCCCTCGGTCATCGTGCTGATGCCCGGCACCCAGGGAGCGAGCAGGGCCTACGGACACGTGGCAGTGGTAGAAAGCGTCACCGGCAACACAGTACATACCAGCAATATGAACTGGTACGCCAATGGCGGTGGCTTCGATCGCGTCTCCAACGTTGATTTCACCACCGGTCCCGGCGTTTATTTCGTCTGGCATTCCTAGCGACTAGCCCCAGGGCGGGCACAAGGGACGCCCATACTATGGACGGGAGATTGCTAGAGGGCGAGATGATCAGCCTCGATCAACCTCCGCATAACAATGTTCCAGATACCACCCTTTTCCGTCCATAGTACGGGCGGCCCTTGTGCTCGCCCTGCTCACCACGCAACAAACCTTGCCCGCGCATGATTTCTTTGCGCTGACTCTTACATATCTCTGGTGACGTGCAAATTGCTCGCCTGGCTCTTGATCTCATCCACGCTGAGCAGCCCCTGTTCAGTAATAATCTGGGTCACCAGGTTAGCTGGGGTGTGGTCAAAGTAGAAATTGCGTACAGCAATCTCAGGAGTAGCATCGCGCCAGACTTCTCGACCGGGATGCTCCTCCAACAGGGTCAGGCCGCCAGACCAGGATTGTGGAGAAATTTTGAGCGTTTCGCTTAGCACATAAAAAGGTACACCATGCCCGCGCGCCGCCCACGCCAGCAGAGCCGTACCCGCCTTGTTCAGCACGCCTCCATCGGCCAGGATGCTATCAGCTCCGACCACGATGGCCTGGCAGGTGGGCAGGAAAATGTCGGCCTGGGCATCGGTGATCAACGTGAGCCTGGCGGATTGCGCGCTCAGGCTACGGGCAACGGTGCGGCCCTCGTAGAGCGGGCGACCCTCCAAAATGATCACGTGCTCAATTGGCGGGATGCAGGCTTTCAACACTTCCAGGACAGTGCCAGAAAGGCTGTGCGTCATGATACTGCCCTGGAGATATGGCCGGGCGAACCCGGTGATGCTCGAAATGGCCTGGTCGTAGTCCTGGAGCAGTTGCGCGGCGGTGCGCGCCATGCCGTCGGGACCATCCTGCGCGGCCAGAATGCGCCTGACGGCACCTGCCAGCGCGGCCATGGCAGGACGAGCCTGGGCCAGCTCATATCCAGCCTGGAGCACGCGTTGAGATCGCTTCTCTGGTGTCACACCAGCTTCGGTCGCAAGATCGTGCAGCAGCACCATGGTCTGGCGTACCAACCAGCGTGAGCCATGTTCACGGTCATCGCGCACACGAGCAATGCGTTGGGACAGATCTTCCATCTTTTCCTCCTGAGAACATTTTGCTAACATTGGCTCTTTGTATTCCCTACCAATTGGCCCTATGCTTCCTTAATTGGATCGGTTATAATGAATTGGTATGGGCCAATAGGAGAGAATACACTATGCGACAATCATCATCATATCCTACACGACCATTATTTACCGCGCCGATCCAAAGCTTGCTCAGGTTGGAGCGCAATAACGGACTGCCGCTCTATCGCCAGATTTGCCAGCAGTTGCGCGAGGCCATTCTCTCAGGTGAGCTGGCCGAGGGCACGCGTCTGCCAACCGAACGCGCCCTGGCCAGCGAGCTGGGAGTGAACCGAACGACGGTTATGAACGCCTATAACGAACTGGCCAGCGAAGGTTTGATCGAAGGCCATGTCGGACGCGGCACGCTGGTTCGCCGCAACCAATTTTCCCATCTCGACGAGCATTTTGAACAGGAAACCGCTTCCTGGCTGCTCGGTCTGCCCGCTGGCGAGCGCGAACTGCTGGGCCCAGACGCGCGCCTGTTGAGCGAGCTGGCCGCGGCAGGCGAACAGAAAGAGATTATTTCGCTGACCCCTGGTTCGCCATCACCTGACCTGCTGCCAGGAGCGATGCTCAGCAAAATCTTCGCCGATGGGCTGATGACGGATCAGCAGGACGCGCTAGGCTACTGTCCGGTAGAGGGGCTGCACAGCCTGCGCCGCGAGATCGCGCTCTGGATGCGCACACGCGGCGTACCCGTCGATGCCGAGCAAATCTTGATTCTCTCCGGCTCAACACAGGGCGTTGGACTGGTTGGTCGCCTGCTCCTCAATCCAGGCGACGAGGTAGTGGTGGAAGTTCCCACCTATCTGGGCGCGATCCAGGCTTTCCGCGCGCTGCAAGTGCGGATAATCGGCGTACCAACCGACAGCGATGGCATGCGCGTCGACCTGCTAGAGTCGATTCTAGCACGCCATCGTCCGCGCCTGATCTACACCCAGCCAACCTTCCAGAATCCTACCGGCGTGGTGATGTCGCCCGAACGCCGTCGCCGCCTGATGCTCTTGTCGCGGCGCTACTCAACGCCCATTCTAGAGGACGATCCCTATGGCGAGGTCTACTTTCAAGGCAAGCGTCCACAGCCACTTAAGGCGCTGGATACCTCCGGCCAGGTGATCTATCTCAGCACCTTCTCCAAAATCCTGGCCCCTGGGCTGCGCGTGGCCTGGCTGGCCGCGCCAGAGCAAATGATCGAACGGCTCTCGCTGCACAAACAAGTCTTCGACCTGAACACCAATGCTATCGGCCAGTGGTCCGTCACAGAGATCCTGCGTCGCGACCTGTTCAGCGAACATCTCAGCACGCTGCGCCAGACCTACGAACGCAAACGCGACCTGATGCTCAAGGCCATCCACACCTACTGGCCACGCGAGGTGCGCGTAAGCCAGCCCGCAGGCGGCTTCCACCTCTGGTGCCGTCTGCCCGGCGACCTGCGCACACGCACCCTGCTGCGCGAAGCGGCCAATGAACGCGTCGCCTTTGTCATCGGCGAGCCATTCCACGTCGATGGCGGCGGCCAGCAAGAGTTCCGCCTCAGCTTCGCCTATCCGCGCGAAGAAGAGATCGAAGAGGGCATCAAACGCCTCGGCAGCGCCATCAAACGTCTACTGGCCCGCCGCAGTTCACGCGAAGAACAACACCTGCACGTCGAGCATATCCCAATGGTATAAATAAATAGAAGGGTGCCATAGAACATGTCTTTGCCAGCCGACCAGCCAGAAGCACAGGTGGATTGGGAGGTCACGCCCGAAGGATTGTACATCGCCACGCGCCACTTCTTATTGCGTCGTGGCTACTGCTGCGCCAACCGCTGCCGCAACTGTCCCTACATCAACTGGCGCGCCAACCCCACCTGGCAGCACGCGCCATCCCAGGCCGTTCGCCGCGCCACCGTCATCCCTAAAGCCCTGGCCGCCGCCCGCGCCGCCCTTGCCCACCACGAGCAAGCGCTCCACACCGCCAGCGAGGATGAACAAACGTATCATGGCGAGATGCTTGGGCATTATCGGGTGCTGCTGGAACGGTGGGGATAGAAAAGCGCTTGGGTTTTTTAAGAGTAAGAGAAAGAGCCATGCAGAGAGAAGCACCAGAACAATTGAAAATTGCCCGCGCCTGGATCGCGGGCTTTAACGCGCATGATGCGGCCGCGCTTGTGGCTCTCTACGCGCCCGACGCCGAGCTTTGCGACGCTGGCATGAAGCGGGCGCGCCGGGGTCGGCAGGAAATCGAGGCCTGGTTCACCGGGCGCTTTGCCGCTATGCCGGAGATTACCTATACGCCGGCGAGCGAAATCGTCGATGGCGAGCAGGTCGCGATTACCTGGACAGTAAGCGGGCGCACGCCTCGTTTGCTGGGGCAGCGCTGGCTGGCACGCCCCTTCGCCGTTGATGGCGTGAGCGTCTTCCAACTGCGCGGCGGCCTGATCGCTCGCCAGCGCGGCTATTACGACCATCTCGCCGTGGTCGAGCGCGCCCTGCCTTTCTTGCGCCTGTTACCCAGCAGAATGTAGGATATCTTAGCTCAATTCCTCAATCGCCTGGCAGAAGCGCGCAACCTCTTCCTCAGAATTATAGTAATGGACGGAAGCGCGCACCATGCTGGTCAGGCCGCGCTCGTCCATGTCGAGCAGGGTTGAGCTGCGCTCGCTGACGGTAACGTTGATCTGCTGCCGAGCCAGCGCTTGCTTGATTTCGCTGGGATCTTTGCCCTCGACGGTAAAGGTGACGATGCCGCATTGGGTGACGCCGCGATCGTGGACGATCACGCCGGGAATGGGGCTGAGCTGCGTGCGCAAGGAGTAAGATAGGTCGCGCACACGCCGCCAGATTGCATCGATCCCCCACTGCATAGCGTAGTCGATCGCCACGCCCAGGCCAACGCGCCCGGCCAGGTTGCTCTCGAAACTCTCGAAGCGATCAGTACCTGGATTCAGCTCGTAACGATCGGGCGCAACCCAGGTGGCGGCGCTCATATCCAGGAAAGGCGGCTCCAGGCGATCGAGGACCGCGCGGCGCACATAGAGGAAGCCGGTACCACGTGGACCGCGCAGATACTTGCGGCCCGTGGCCGAGAGCAGATCGCAGCCGAGGCTCTCGACGTTAATAGGCATCTGGCCCACCGATTGACAGGCGTCGAGCAGATAGAGAATGCCGTGTTCGCGCGCGACCTTGCCCACTTCAGCGGCGGGATTGACCAGCCCGCCGTTGGTCGGCACATGGGTGATGGCGATCAGCTTGACGCGTTCATCAAGCATCTGGCGTAGCGCGGCGATGGAAAGCTGACCATGCTCGTCGTTGGGGATCGCTTCGATGGTCGCACCAGTTTTTTTTACCATTTGCAGACCCGCGATATAGTTGCTACCATACTCGGCCATGGAGGTCAGGATGCGATCGCCGGGTTTGAAGGGGAGCGAGTAAAACGCCATGTCCCAGGCCTGGGTAGCGCTCTCCATAAGCGCGATCTCTTCAGGTGAGCAACCGACCAGGCGCGCGGCAGAGTCGTGAGTATGCCTGAGCGCTTCACTGGCCTGTTCAGCAGCCTCATAGCCGCCGATGCGAGCCTCCAGGTGTAAATAGTCAATCGTCGCGTCGAGCACGGGTTGCGGTGGCAGGGAGGAGCCAGCGTTATTGAAATGCAAGACATGCGCGCAGCCTGGCGTCTCCTGGCGGGCGCGTTGGAGGTCAAAGGCCATGGTGTGTTTCCTTTTTATAAATAGATGTGATCTTATCGTTAGCATTGTATCATGCTAGCGTTCGGTGAGCCACCCCTCACCTCCCCAGAAGATTTTCACGAATGAACGATGAGAGCATGCAAAATCGGTGGAACCGATTTTGCATGCTCTCATCGTTCATTCGTGAAGGAAAGAGAAAAGCGGCGTTAGCTGGTGGGGACGGTCGCGTGGCCCTGGTTGGTGACGGGCATGTTGGGACCGCTACCGACGTAGCGCACAGCGGTACCGATAGCCGTCACTTCCATCCATTCATTGTTGTGCAGAAACTCGACGTTGACATCGACGCCAATCACCCCATCAGCGCCCAGTTGATCGGCCTCGAACTGCATGCGGCTGAGCGCCAGTTCACGGGCCTGGTACATCAACTGGGAATACTCCTTGATCTCGCCCTGGAAATTGGATTTGAAACCGACCAGCCAGTTGCGGATCGCGCCCATGGAGTAGATGCAGTTGCCAATTACCAGGCCCATCGGCTGGAAGCCTTTATCAATGACCAGCCAGAACTCTTGACCGGAGAGGTCTGAAGTAAAGGCACGCCCGCGATAGCCTGGTTTCAGATCCATGGCGTTGCGTGGATCAGCCATAATTCCCTCGCTTTCCTGGGATGCTGCCTGGCCCAGTCAAGCGCTGGCCGCGCCGCTACAGCCCTGGCAGCATTCCTGTTATCTTGTTCTGTGAGAGCTATCTCAACGTTTGCTAGCATATGGTACAGTTGCGCAGTTGTCAACAGCGCAAAGCAGGTTGGCGAGCCTATTCCTGCACGTCGCGTTTCCACGTCAACCAGAGAGCTACAGCCACAAAGATCGCGGCATATACAGCAGCCACGACCAGCGTGTGCGTGCCATCAACCAGGGTGCCATGCGTCTCAAGCGTCTGTTGTGGTGAGACGCTTTGCGTTGGGCCTATCGAACCCATAAAGTAGAGTGGCGTAGCTCCAAGAGATTCGAGCTGGCTCACAAACGCGTGCGGCATGGCATTCAAATTTGGCCCCAGGAAGTAGGCAGTGATATTTAGCCAGAAATCATTGTGGGTGATCAAAAAGCCAATCTGCATGATCTCGGTGCCAATGTTGTCGAGGGGGAAAAACGCCAGCGCGGCAGCCAGGCCAAAGGCTGAAGCGCGCCCGATAACTGCCAGGGCTGTTGCCAGGAGGATCGTAACGCCCATGCTCGCCAAAACTGTGAGAACGAGGGTCCAGGCATCTGACCAGAACTGCGAGGGGAGTTTCTGCAAGGCGTCAAGGTTGCCATTTGCCGTAGCTACAACGATGATCAACATCAAGGCGCTGAGCAAGAGGCCCACTATCAGCAGAGCCAGAGCAATGAGCACCACAGCCAGGAGTTTGGCACAGAGCAGTTGCACACGCCCTACCCCGCGTGCCAGCAGTATCCGAATAGTCCCAAGTCGATATTCCAGACCGATCAGGCGGGCGGTTAGAATAAGCAAGAAAAAGCCAGAGAAGACGCGCAGAACAGTCGGGCCAATTTCCAGCACATTGTACAGGAAACTGGGATTATGCTGTATCTGATCCGAGAGATTAGAGACGGTCAAAAGAATGAGGTAGGGGACAATGATGGCCAGCGCGATGATTATCAGTAGAATCCAGTTGGCCAATTGACGTCTGGCCTTAAACAATTCGCCGCGTACCAGCCCAAAAAAGCTTGGCCTGAGGACGCGAGAGGCTATCTGTTCTGTCGCTGCGATAGGAGTGGCTACGCTCATTGAATTCCTCCTGAATTTCCATTGGTGAGGCGCAGGAAGACCTGCTCTAAATCCTGTGTGGCCTGGACGATGGTTTCGGGCACAAAGCCTGCTTGTATGAGGAAGAGATTGAGGTCACGCCCGCGATTGTCAGGGGCCGACGTAATCAATGCGCCATGCTCATCCAGCCGCGCGCTTTGACCCCACGCCTGGGCTTGCACGAGCGCGAGCGCTTCCTGCGGGCGTTCTAGCGCGACAGAGAACTCGCCACGTCCGCTCGTGAGTTCCTCGATCGTCGCCTCTGTCACCAGCTTGCCCAGATTGATGATCGCGACACGTGTGCAGATTTGTTGCACCTCGCTCAGCAGATGGCTGGAGATGAAGACTGTTTTACCCTCGGCTGCCAGCCGGTGCATCAGATCGCGCATCTCGACAATACCAGCCGGGTCCAGACCATTGGCTGGCTCGTCCAGGATCAACACATCGGGATCTTGCAGCAAGGCCAGCGCCACACCCAGGCGCTGCTTCATACCCAGCGAATAGGTGCGCACCCGATCCTTCTGCCTGCCCTGCAAGCCGACCATTTCCAATACAGCATCGATACGCGCTTCCGACACACCGCCTAGTGTCGCACCAATAGCGCGCAAATTGTTCCGTCCTGACAGGTAGAGGTAAAGGGCAGGCGTTTCTACTAACGCGCCGACACGCGGAAGAACCTCTGCCCGGTGCGCGAAGACATCCTTGCCCAGAATTTCTACGCTGCCTGCGGTTGGCGTAATCAAGCCCAGCGCCATACGAATGGTCGTGGTCTTGCCCGCGCCATTCGGACCCAGAAAGCCAAAAATCTCGCCGCGCCGAACCTCCAGGTTCAGACCGTTGACGGCCAGTCGCTTTCCATAGTGTTTCGAGAGATCGCGGATACGTAGGATGGCTTCATCAGAACGCAATTGAGATGAATCTATCCCTGGCATGGTTATTACTCTTTCGTTCATAATTGCTCGTTGCCAATCCTTTCACAAGAGATGTAAATATAGTGTACTATTTTCATGAGGTAATTGCCAGGACAAAGTATATGCAGATTTACCAAGTTTTTTCGACCGATCTTTGACATCTCTCTCAGAATAGAGTATTGTACAGGTGTTTCAAGCATAAATTAGCAAAATCATTCGGTAGAGAGGGAAGCATGTCCACGCCCGCGCGCCGCCAGTATTTACAAATGAAAAGCCAGTACCCCGATGCTATTCTGCTCTATCAAGTTGGGGATTTTTACGAAACATTCGACGAAGATGCCCGTGTCGCCGCTCGCGAACTGCAAATTGTGCTGACCGCGCGCAACTACGGCGATGAACGCGTTCCCCTGGCCGGGGTGCCGCTGCACGCGCTGGAGAACTATGTGGGCAAATTGGTGGCACGCGGGTTTAAAGTGGCTATCTGTGAACAGATAGGCGCGATACCGGCGAAGGGCGTGGTGGACCGGGCGGTGACGCGCATTCTGACCGCCGGGACGCTCTCGGAACCCAATCTGCTGCCCACGCGCCAGAATAACTATCTGGCCGCGATCGCGCACGGGCACGCGCAGACCGGGCTGGCAGCGGTTGATGTGAGCACCGGCGAGTTTAGCGTCACCTGGTTCAGTCCCGAGGAACTGCCCGCCGCGCTGGAGGCGGAGTTGCAACGTCTGGCCCCCGCGGAATGCCTGGTGCAGGAGGCGCGCAATCCTTCTCTCCAATTGCCCGCCGAAACCATGACCGTGACGCCCTGCCCCGCTTATTTCTTCCAGTTAGAGGCCGCGCAAGCGCGCCTGTGCGGGCATTTCTCGACGCGCTCGTTAGAGGCGTATGGTTGCGCGCAGGCTCCCCAGGCCATCGCGGCTGCCGGAGCAATCGTGGCCTATCTGGAGAAGATGAATAACAGGTTGCTCGCGCTGCTGACCGGGCTGCGTTCGTATCGCACGACCAGCTATATGGTGCTGGACGCGCATACCCAGCGCAACCTGGACCTCTTGCAGGGCACGCGCAGTAATACTGTGCAGGGCAGCTTGCTCGGTGTGCTGGACCGCACGATTACGCCGATGGGTGCGCGGCAACTGCGGCGAGCGCTGACCCGGCCCCTGCTCGATCTGGGGGAACTGAATGCGCGCCTGGAGAGTGTCGAAGAACTCTACGAGAGCCCGGCCCTGCGCAGCCGCTTTACCATTCAATTGCAGAGTCAAGGTGATATGGAGCGCATCGCTGGCCGCATCCGCCAGGGAACCGCCGTCCCGCGCGAGGTGCTGGGTCTGCGCGAATACTTGCAGATCATGCCGCAGTTGGCCGAACTGCTGCGCGGCTGCAATGCCACCTTGCTTTACGAGCTGGCCGATAAGGTCGATGACTGCCCGCAGGTTGGTGAGCTGATCGGGCGAGCGCTGACCCGCAACGGAGACGATGATGAGCAGGAGGGCGATGGGCGCTTGATTCGCGCTGGCTTCCACGCGGAACTGGACGAGTTGATCGCCTCGATCCGCGATTCGCGCCGCTGGATGCTCTCGCTGGAGGCCCGCGAACGTGCGCGTACCGGCATTGCCAAACTGAAAGTTGGCTTTAACAAAGTCTTTGGCTACTATATCGAGGTCAGCAATGGCCGCCTGGGCCAGGTGCCGGACGATTATATGCGCAAACAGACCCTGACCAACGCTGAACGCTTTATCACACCTGAGATGAAAGAACACGAGGCGCGCATTTTAAGCGCCGAAGAACGTATTGACGAACTTGAGCGCAGCATCTACAGCGATGTCCTGCGTCAGCTAGGCGTACATTATGAGCGCGTAATGGGCACAGCCACGACGATCGCGCTGGTGGATATGCTGCTGAGTCTGGCTGAAGTGGCGGCGCACCAGGGCTATACGCGCCCGCTGCTGGACCAGGGCGGCGAGATCGAAATTGTGGACGGACGCCATCCCGTGGTCGAGCACGCGTTGGATGGCGATGTTTTTATCCCCAACGAGACGCATTTGGATGCGGCCGAGAGCGAAAATGGTGCCAGCATTGTGCTGCTGACCGGCCCAAATATGGCAGGCAAATCGACGTATCTACGCCAGGTGGCCTTGATCGTGCTGTTGGCTCAGCTTGGCAGCTTTGTGCCCGCCCGCAGCGCGCGCATTGGCCTGGTCGATCGCATCTTCACGCGGGTGGGCGCGGAAGACGATATTGCTTCCGGCAAGAGCACGTTTATGGTTGAGATGGAGGAGACGGCCACGATCCTCCATCACGCCACGCGTCATAGCCTGATCATCCTCGACGAGATCGGGCGCGGCACCAGCACCTACGATGGCCTGGCAATTGCGCGAGCAGTGGTTGAGTACTTACACAATACGGTCGGGGCGCGCACGCTCTTCGCCACGCACTATCACGAGCTGGCCGCGATGGCAGCCGAACTCCCCCATTTGCGCGTCTTTACCATGGCGATCAGCGACGAGGGCGCGGGGGAGATTGTCTTTCTGCATCGCGTGGTGCCGGGCAGCCTGGGCCGCAGTTATGGCGTGCACGTGGCGCGTTTGGCTGGGATGCCAGCGGTGATCGTCAGGCGAGCTGGTGAGGTTTTAAAACGCCTGGAGGCTGACCGCGCAGAGCTTCAACAGGTTCTCGCTGCTTATGAGCAACAGAGCACTGTCTCGCGTGTGGCCGAAGCTCGCCAGAATGGCTATCACGCGCATACAGAGAGCAGCTATGCCTGGCAGAGCGCCGAGGGGCACGCGGTTGGACAGACGTTGGCGGAAAGCGGTGAGGATCTCGCGGCCCTGCTCGACACGCTCGATGTGTGCGCAATTACTCCGCTCGACGCACTCAACCTGCTCTTCGCGATGCAGAAGAAGCGCAAGGAAGCCAATAGAGCGGTCAGGGATGGAGAACGCGTGTGAGGCCTGAGGATCAGGAATATGAGCAGGCACCGATTCTGCCGCTGCCGCCAGAAGTTGCCGAGCGCATCGCGGCTGGCGAGGTGATTGAGCGACCCGTCTCGGTGGCGAAAGAACTGCTGGAGAATGCTCTGGACGCTGGAGCGCACGAGATTCGCGTGGAAGTGCGCGGCGGTGGCCTGCGTCTCATGCGTGTGATCGACGATGGGATGGGTATCCCCGCGAACCAGTTGGAGGCGGCCTGTGCGCGCCACAGTACTAGCAAAATTCGTCGCGTCGAAGACCTCGCTCACCTGCACACACTGGGCTTTCGCGGCGAAGCACTGGCCAGCATCGCGGCTGTCTCTGAACTGACCCTGCTCAGTCTCTCCACCGAATCTGAAGCGCGGGATGCCGACGAGCAGGCCGGTTCGTCTATCGTCGTGCGCGGCGGTGAAGTGACGCAGCGCGGCAAGCGGGCGCGATTGCGCGGCACGACGGTGACGGTGCGCGATCTATTCTATAACATGCCTGCGCGCTTGAAATTTATGCGCCAGGCCCGGACTGAGGGCGCGCATATCCTGCAACTGCTCCGCCGCTACGCCGCTGGCTATCCCGGCGTGCGCTTTACCCTGCAATTAGAGGATCAGATAGCGCTGCAAACCAGCGGTACAGGTAGCCTTCCCAAAACGCTGGCCGAACTCTATCATCTGCCGCTGGCCGAAATGCTGCATCCTCTCCAGGCGAGCGTGCGCGAGCAGGAGATCAGATTTGAATTAGAGGGCTGTGTGGGGAATCGCGCGCTGGCCCAGAATAATCGCCAGCACGTGACGATCTTTGTCAATGGGCGCTGGGTGCAGGCAAGGTCGCTGCAAGAGGTACTGGAAGGCGGCTATCGTGGCCTGCTCCCCAAAGGCAAGCATCCGCTGCTGGTCCTGCATATCCGCGTGCCTGCCGGGGAGCTGGACGCCAACGTGCATCCCGCCAAGACGGAGGTCAGACTGTTGCACGAGCGTGAAATTGCGGGCGCGATCAGCAGCGCGTTGCGCGGCGTGCTGGAACGCAGTCCCGCGCTGCCTGAGGTCGCGGAACTACCGGGTCCGACGCTGGTCTTTCAGAGTCGCCTGCCTGGTGCGCGCCGGCGTGGCCTGCACGTCGCGGAATCGGCGGGCGAGTATCGCGCGCAAGAGGAAGCGGAGCGCGAGGGGATCGCGGGCGCGGCTGAGATCTTGCGCATTCTGCGTCCCCTGGCCCAATTGCAGCAGGCAGTGATTCTAGCCGAAGCGCCCGATGGTAGCCTCTACCTGATCGATCAGCACCGCGCCCACGAGCGCGTGATTTACGAGCATCTGCGCCAGAAATATGTCGGACTTGAGCAGCCAGGCAATGACGCTGAGGATGAGTGGGCCGATACGACACACGCGCATCTCCTCCTGGAACCGGTGGTAGTAGAACTGAAGCGGCACGAGGCGGAACTCTTTGAGCAACGGCTGCCCATGTTGCGGGGACTGGGTCTGGAGTGTGAGCGTTTTGGGGGACGTAGTTTTCTCGTGCGCTCAGTGCCTGGAGGAGAGGGTCAGGAACAGTTGGCGGCGCACCTGCCCGAACTGGCGCGCATCGCCGCGGAAGAGAGCAACGACTGGCAGGATCGGCTCTTGATCGGCCTGGCCTGCCGCTCAGCCCTGCGCCGTGGCCGCGAACTCGGCCCCGCCGAACAGCGCGCCCTGCTCGCATCCCTGGCCGAAGCCAGCGCCCCCGCCGTCTGCCCCCACGGCAGCCCAATTTTACTGCACTACAGCCGGGCGTTTCTGATTGATAAGTTTGAGTGGTAACAGGTAATCTACCTATGCTTCTGGCTCTTCCGGCTCATCGTCTGTATCCGGTATGGAAGGTGAGATTAAAGGAGCAACAAGATCTAGCAGGCCAAGTCGCGCGAGCTTTTGCGCTAGCGCATAGACATCCTTTTTATCGCCCTCTTTGCGAATACCAATTGCCACAATCAGAACGATAATTTTCTCTTTTTTAACCCTATAAATAATGCGATAGCGCTCCTTGACTGCTCTGACGCTGCGCAGGTCAAAGAGTTCATCGCCTAAAGGTTTCCCTTGCTTTTCTGGATCATCAGCAAGCGCATCAATACGCTTGCTGATTTGTGCCCGAATGCGACTGTCTTTGATGCTTTGCAGATGGCTTTGAGCTGGTACGGTGAATAGAATTTTCCATTTCATCTTGTTTTTCTAATTCCTTCTTCACGTCTTCCCATGCTATCGTTTCGCCGCGCTCCATCGCCTGGATACCCTCGCGCAAGGCTGCCATAGTTTCTGGATCACTCATAATTTCCAGCGTTTCCTGCAAGGATTCCATGGTTTCAAGCAGCGCTTTATATGTGTAGTAAGGTAGAATAGCCATCACCTTTTTACCATAGCGCGTGACAATGGTTGCTTCCAGTGGCTCGGTAAAACGATCGGGTAAGCTTGTGATCTCCCTTTGTGCCTCGGAGATCGAAAGGATAGTTTCTTTCATTGTGATTGTCCCCAACACTGAATGACGTCTTATATAAGATGTTATATAACATCTTATATAAGATTGCAAGGGGTTGCTTATTCCCACCCAACTTCCTTCTGAAACTCTTCCCAGGAGATGCTCTTTCCCGCTTCTACCTCTGCTTTTTCCTGGTGACTTGTGGCCGTTCCTTCGCTACCAAGCATAATCTCCAGCATGGTTTGCAGCGATTCGATGTTTGCCAGCATCGCCTGGTGAGTTTGGTAGGGCATAACCGTGAGAATTGGCTGGTCGTCGCGGGTAATCACTATTGCGGGGCAGTCGGCGGAGAACTGCTCGCATAAGCTCTCCAGAGCTTGTTGGGCCTCGGTAAGAGTAATGGTGCGCTCCCTCATCTTTAGCTATCCTTTTTAGAGTTCGGATATACTTCATTTCATCTCGTTACATGTTCTTATTTTTATACACGCGAAAATGTGAAAAACGTGGTCAAAATCTCAGAGTGGAGGGTATCTGGCCGTGTTCTGCATCACTGCCGTTTCTCTTTGTAGAAATATAGATGCCTATGATACATTGTACTGATAATTCCAACAAGCAGGCATTCTTCTTTGTGCTCAATTGCGCTCCTGATGTGTTATACTTAGCGCAAGGAACCAGAGAGCGAGTTGGCGGCACGAAGTTCAACGCCGAAAAGCGTGCACTCTATGAATGAGCTACCTTATGATGGAGCGTGCTATCCTATGGGCAATCAAGCGGACCAACCGAACTCTTCTTCAACGCCACGTTTCTCATTCACACGTTTGCTCAAAACGCTCAGGCCAGTCGATATCTCTGGCGAGTCGGAAGTCATCGAAGAAGGTCTGCAAGACGCAGAAGCGGAAACGCCGGTGATTACCGACCTGGGACCAGTGCGCCATTGGCCCGCGTTACCAACACCATTCCGCCTGACGCGTGTGCAGCTTTTCGCGGGAATTATCGCCGCAACCGTCGTGCTGAGCCTGCTCACAACCGGGCTGATCATCCTGCCGCGCCTGAGGACGGCGCAAGCAACCATCATCACGCCACATGTGCTTTTCCAGGCAAAGAACCTGGGCAGCCTTTATCTGCCAGCCTGGGGGGAAGAACCAGCACCGGGCTTTACCAGTATACGATGTATCTTTCCTCTGCCAACGGGTACCCCCTCAACAAGCATCACCGTTCCGTCAACAGGCTGTACGCCTGTCGCAATCTACCAGGGACAGACGGCCCCCAATGATCAATATCTTTCGTTTGTCGATGATTGGGGCAGTCTTTATACTTGGAAGTCGGCTATGCAGAAACCTGTCAAGAGCATTACCCTCAAGTCCGGCGTTTTTGTGGGAGATTCTGGCTCAAGCTGGCGCTGGCTCTATCCAGGTCGCTATATCCTCTCGTCTGAACAAACGGCTGATTCAACGACTATCTATCGCATCTGGGATGTCATACAAGGCAAGTTGCTTTTTACTGCCACCAACAGCCTGCCCTTTGCGCTGGCCCCCAATGGCATGATAGCAACCCTGACTGCCCAACATACCGTTCAGATTTTGGATACAAACCTGCTACTTCTGGGAAACGGTGGGCAGCGTGACGTTGTGTTCCAGGCAGTTCCCGAAACATTCTCTTCACCCTATTTCG
>WNFI01191321.1_pt2 | contig 16403 bp, 12 predicted proteins | sample 5400471 | NCBI WGS metagenome assembly WNFI01 (sample SAMN13153348, study PRJNA577476) | soil metagenome | isolation source: 100 cm saprolite on Douglas fir-dominated hillslope | place: USA:California | collected 2013-09-17 | reverse complement strand
AGAAGCAAAAAGCCACAAGGTTAAGTTTCTGTTGCCGACAGACCACGTCGTGGCCGAGAAGATTGACCCCAACGCAATCGTCCAGACGGTAAGCAGCGGCCACATCCCGGCCAACCGGATGGCTCTGGATATTGGTCCCAAGACCATCGACGCGTTCACCGACGAAATCGCTCGCGCTGCAACCATCTTGTGGAATGGCCCCATGGGCGTCTTTGAGGTTGCGCCCTTCGCCAAGGGCACTTTCAAAATCGCCCACGCGGTTGCGGAAAATGTGGGCGCCACATCAATCGTGGGCGGTGGGGACTCGGTGTCAGCGGTCAACGCAGCCGGAATTGCCGACAAAATCACACACATCTCCACCGGCGGCGGAGCCTCGCTGGAATTCCTGGAAGGCAAGAAGCTTCCTGGTGTAGAGGCTCTCAGCGACAAGAAATAAGCAAACCCCTTGCCATCCTAAGTGGCCCTGAGACCGCGAAGGATCCATATATCTGAAAGCTCGACATATCTGAAAGCTCGACAGACTCAGCGCTCCGCACCAAGGTTTCCAAAGAGGGATTCATGAGAAAGAAGTTGATCGCCGCCAACTGGAAGATGTACAAGAACCCGGAGCAGACGAAGGCCTTTTTCCACGAATTCCTGCCCCTGGTTGCCGGCCACACGCGGGACGAAATCGTCGTCTGCCCACCCTACATAGATCTTTGCGTGGCGATTGAGAGCTGCAAGGGTTCGAACGTAGCCATCGGCGCGCAAAATCTGTACTGGGAAAAGCAGGGCGCCTATACCGGCGAGATCTGCCCCGCCATGCTGCTGGATATCGGCTGCACCCATGTGATCGTCGGCCATTCCGAGCGCCGCCAGTATTTCGGGGAAACCGACGACATGGTGAACTTCAAGCTCAAGGCTGCCCTCGAGGCCGGCCTGACCCCGATTGTCTGCGTAGGAGAAGTTCTGGAGGAGCGCGAGGCCAACCTCACCGAAGACGTGCTGCGCCGGCAGTGCCTGCGAGCCTTCCACGCTATCTCAGTCAAGAAGGCAGCTAAGCTCGCGGTTGCCTATGAACCCATGTGGGCCATCGGCACGGGAAAGACTGCCACGCCCGAGCTTGCTTCCGCTGCCCATTTGTTAATTCGAGGGGAGGCCGCGAAGTCCTTCGGTGAGGATTTTGCCAATGGTCTCCGCATCCTGTACGGCGGCTCGGTAAAACCGGAAAACGTTAAGGCGCTGATGGCCGAAGAAGAGATCGATGGCGCACTGGTGGGCGGCGCCAGCCTCGACCCAAAATCCTTCGCGGCCATCATAAAGTACTGAAACCCCTTTGCTATAATCGACGCTGCCTTGATTTGCGGAAGTGGTGGAACTGGCAGACACACCATCCACACTTATTGCTTTACTGATTGTCTATAAACTACTGATAATAAATAGTTTGTCTTTCTCTTCAACAACATCTCTCCACCCACCTCGGAGCGAGCAGTAGTGCCCAGTAAGCGCCAGATGCAGCCAGTCGGTGCAGAATCCGGTGCAGTCGTGAATCTGGTTCTGGCTCGGAGTCTGTGAACCACAAGCTCGACAACATTCCCTCCGATTCGTGCCAGGTTTCAGTTCTAGGCGCGTGTGGCGAATACCTCGACACTTTTCCAGACAGTTGAGCACGGAGAGCGTCTGAGCCGAACCCATGCGTGCTAAGACCCGTTCTGAAGCAACTAGCTGTCCCATTCAGAGAAAAAACCTCCAGACAAAATCCGACCCAGAGCCTAAGATGATTTGGGATTTCGGGCAATCATGATGGAGTCGATTTTCGCCCTTGTCCGCCCACGGAGGGTATTGAAAACGAGAGGAAACGGGTGGACCGGAACGCGCCGGTTCTGTGCGCATTCGCTATCTTTGGTCGCATGTGACATCGGACATTCCAGGGATTAAGCACGCAAGAACCGGGTCGCAGCCACGGCAGTTGGCGCGCCCCAGACTAGCCGTACCATTGTAAGAGCGATTGCAAATCCGCTCCTCAGGCGTAAGCGTGAAAATTGCCACATTCAACATTAACGACATCCACAAGAGGCTGGAGAACCTTTTTGACATGGCTCGTCAAGGCTAAACCGGACGTCGTTTGCCCGTGGCGGGGCTCCCGCCACCGTGAAGGCAATTCTGTTCTAGCGAAGGCACCCCTAAGGGTTTTGCCGGCCTGTTGGCTACTTGTAATACACCGTGAACTACTTGAAAAGCACTATTGCCGGTGTAAGGCTTCCGGAGTGAGGGGACGGTTCTGAATCCCGCTCCAGGCCGAGAGGGCCGATTAGGAGCTAACGACTCCCCCCGTGGAAGTGAATTCGATGGGAGACTTAACGCAAAGCGCGTCTATCAGATTGCTCATTGTAGACGACCACGCTGTGGTGCGTGCAGGATTCAGTAGCGTTCTTCGCCGCCAGGTGGGCCTGAGTGTCGTAAGCTCGGTGCAAAGCGGCGAGGAGGCTTTGACGTTTCTTGCACGTTGCCCGGTCGACGTGTTGTTGCTGGACCTCCACATGCCGGGAATGAGCGGAATCGAAATCTTGCTGGCATTACAGAGACTTCCTGCTCCGCCCAACGTAATCGTTCTGTCCAGCTTTGAGCCCGATGAAGAAATTTGCAGGGCAGTGGAGGCGGGAGCCAAAGGGTATTTACGCAAAGACATCTCCTGCACCGAGATCATAGAAGCAGTTCACACGGTGCATTCAGGCAGTGGCTACTTCCCGCAATGGATCAAGGACCGGATCTCCGAGCGGAAGCTCCAGCCGAGTCTTAGTCCACGCGAAGTTGAAATTCTGGAGATGGTCGCAAAAGGATTGACTAATAAGGAGATCGGCCGCGCCATCCAGGTCAGCCACTTCACCGTGCGCAACCACGTCCGGCACATCATCGCAAAGCTTGAAGTGGGCGACCGGACAGAGGCGACCACAGTTGCGATTCAACAAGGCATCCTCACGGCCTAGACTTTATGTCCTCGTGTTAACAGCTGGCGTCTCTAAATCTTCCCCCAGGCGCCCCGGATGTCATCTCCTCCAGCCAATCACCTTGGACGCAAACCATGGTTCGAATGAAGGACATAGCGATCGATCTCGGGGTCTCCGTGATGACCGTCTTGCGAGCGCTGCGCAACTATCCCGACGTCAGCGCTGCGACTCGGGCTGAGGTCCTCCAGCGCGCCAAGGAACTGAACTACCGACCCAATCTTGCCGCCCGTGCGCTGGTGACAGGCCGCACTGGCCTGATGGGGTTGGTAGTCCCGAACCTGTTGCATTCTTTCTTTGCGCAACTGGCGGTGGAGATATCTGGCGTGCTGCGCAACCAGGCCTTCACATTGGTCATTTCTTCTTCCGAAGAAGACCCGGAAGTGGAGCAACAAGAGATCGACCACTTGCTCAGCAGGGGCGTGGATGCCCTGCTGGTGGCATCAACCCAGCCCACGCCGGAAGCATTTCGTCGGCTCGAAGCAACGAAAATGCCGTATGTCTTGCTGGGTTGCTGGTTTCCAGGCCTGGCTGCAAACTTCGTCGGTGTAAGCGACGAAGCCGTGGGCTCGATCGCGACTCAGCATTTGTTAGAGATTGGCTGCCAACACATTGCGTATATCGGTGGAACCCAGGCAGGCGCGGCATTGGGGCAGCTTGAGGGATACAAGCGAACGCTCACCAGCCATGGCATTCCAGTGACCCGAAAATACATCGTAAGCATTGATGAATGTGCCATGTCGGCCTCCGATCCCGGATACCAGGCAGCAGTCAGGGTGATCAACCTTGATCCTCGCCCGACTGGAATTTTTTGTTGCAGTGATCCAGTAGCAATTGGCGCCATGACGGCAATCCTGGACGCTGGACTTCGGATACCCGAAGACGTTGCTCTCATCGGATGCGGCAACCTGCCATTCAACAGCTCGCCGCGGGTGCCATTGAGCAGTGTTGACCAACGGAGCGGAGTGATCGGGCGGCGGGCGGCCGAACTCGCTGTCGGTCTGGTTCAGGCGGATGTTGGCCTGCGGCCGAAAGCTATACTGATTGAGCCCACTCTCGTGATTCGACGCTCGACGAACAAGACGAAATCGTCCGCGCCATCGCGTCCCCTGAAACCGCGCGGCGGGTTACCAGAAGTAGGTGGCAACCACACGAGGGGGGCCGGGCACTGAATCGGTTACGGTGGTTTGGAGAACTACCTGCAGGTTTTTCTTCTGCCAGTCCGGGGGAGCGGATCGAAAGGCCTGCTCCAGATAATCCGGCCTGGAAACAATCTCCCCGGCGGCCGGGGTTCCCCTTGCACCCAGTCCGGCGGCGGCAATCACTACCTGTCCCGTCTTGGCGTCGAGCAATCGGGTGACGATCGCAAAATCCTGAAGGTTTTCTCCCCCCGGTCCCTGCACCCATGACCGGGACATCCCCGCCGGACCCTGCTCTTGAATCCTAAAGTGCCCATCCTGCTCAGTAAACACGAAGCGGAGGTTGGACGTCATTTGCATCGTCCACCGGTTGTTGAAGGCTCCTACCACAACGGCGGGAGAATTACGAAGATCCTCGAACGAGTAGTTGGAGCCAATCCGCACCTGGCTGGGTTTGTCTATGTGCTCGAACAGCGCGGAAAGCCTGGCCGCTACATATACGTCGCCCATTGCTACGCCGTAGTCGTCATAGGGACGCATGTCACCCCAAACCAGCTTTTCATTTTGATCCAGTGGAAGTGCTTGATCGTATCTCTCCACTTCGGTCTGGAAGGTGCCAGGGTGGTTCTTTGAGTATCTGCGATAGAGATCCAGAGAAGGCCGGTACAAGATCGGCTTGGCGACGCAAATCAGCACCGGCTGCGAAGTGGAAAAAATCGGAGACCAAAATTGATCCAACGCAGATGGCCCGGGTCGGTGCCCAGGCAATCGCGTAACAAGCACCGCAGCTAAGGCCAAACTTAGACAGATCGCACCGACGATCCATGGCAGCCAACGCTTTCGGGGTGCGCCCGCCGACTTTACTTCCAACGGCGATGCGACTACGTCCCAGCGAAATTCAGGAGAATAAGAACCGAGAGGTAGTTCGATGTGAACCGGCGATGTACTTGGGGAGTTATGGTAGTAACGCTCGAGCCTCCTTCTAACCTCTCCAGCTTGCACGCGGACGACCGCATCGTCGCCTGTCGCGTAGCCCGCCTGGCGCTGGAAAATCTCCATTCCAATCGTTCTCTCTTTAAGAAGTTCCTCGCGGCCTTCGAGCTTGTGCTGAACAACGTAGGAGAGGAATTGCTTGCTGCGCGAACTGTTCCGAAAGGGCTGGCTTTCGAGGATACTACGGAGCTCCGCAAGGATCGCCGCTCTTTCGGTGTCGGTGAAGGAGGCACGTTCGTGATGCGCACTGATGATCGGTTCAGCTGTTATTCCCATGGCCTTAACCCCTGGAACTACCCCTTGATCATGGGCTCTGATAGAGGAAACGAACTACAGAATTGGACATAGAACGGTAGGTTCCGCGAGCAAACGTTACCGCCAAGCGAAAATGGTTGTCAAGAGCCTTTCCCACGCGTAAGGTGCTGGGACCTAAACACACCAACGAAGATAAACTCGTAAGGCATTCAATATCAATAATCTACGCATGGCAAGCGGGTCGGACATCGAAACTGGCGCTCTGTGGACAGGAGTAGACAACCGGGCAAACGTTCTCCGCCACCCTGAAGGAGAGGCAGCTAAGCGCGAAACCTCAGTCAACGGTACTGATACCTGAAGTCCACATGACCCATAGGCACTCGTTCTTGAACGTCGTATAAACAAGCGCAAGTACACAATTCGGAGTTGTACTGGCTTGCCACCTGCCCTGTAGGCGTTTTTTCTTTGTTTTCTGCCCTGTTTTGCAGACCGTCTTCGAAAATCTTGAACTGCACCACTAGGGACACAAATGCCGGGACGACGAGAGTTCCTGATTGGAAGTACTGCCAGCTTGGCAGCGCTGCTTCTTAAATGGTCTTCACTTTCAGCCAAACGCTCACCCTCGCGCATAGCCGACTCCAACATTGATGTTCTGCTCTCGTTCTGCTCTCGGAGCCGCTAGGCACGATTTCGCCCAACATCTACGGACACTTCACCGAGAATCTCGGTGGCGTCATTTACGATGGGGTGTGAATTGGCGAAGACTCCAAAGTCCCCAATCAATATGGCATTCGCAGCGCCCTGATCGAACAGCTCCGAAAAATTAAGGCCCCGGTCATTCGTTGGCCGGGAGGCTGTTTCGCTGACAGCTATGACTGGCGTGATGGCGTTGGGCCGCGCGAGAAGCGTCCTCGGCGGACAAACTTCTGGAGCGTATCCCAATTCGATCGTTGGGTTGAATACTGCAATTCCCCCGAAGGAAGCACTACCCTGGCCGATCTGCACAAGGCCGGTGGCTCACCCCAGCCCTTTAACGTCCATTACTGGGGCGTCGGCAATGAGTCATGGGGATGCGGAGGCGAGTTCACCGCGCAGGAATACGCAGCGGAGTTCCGTCGCTACAGTACTTGGCTGCCCCGTTATGGGCAGCAGTTACAGCTAATTCCTTCCGGACCGAACGACGACGACAGGAATTGGACCCGCGCCTTTCTCGAGGAAATCACTCGAAAGCGTCCCGCCCATCGTTCCGGCATTTATGGTCTCGCCCTGCATCACTATGCCTGGGACCTCAGCCGCGGCATCCCCCAGTTCGGAACCACCGGAAATGGAGATGCCATCAAGTTCGAACCCGTGGACTGGTATGAACTGCTCCAGCAGGGCAATCTCATGGAAGGCCTCATCGAAGGCCATTGGCAGGTGATGGGAGAGTTCGACAAGAATCACGATATCAAGCTGATCGTGGATGAATGGGGCCGTCGTACAGAGCGGTAAGCGAAGCTACCCCGGGCGACATTCTGGAGCAGACTCCGACTCTACGCGACGCTGTCTTCTCTGGCATGACTCTCGACACTTTCAACCGGCATTCGGAGAAAGTTGCCATGGCCAATTGCGCCCAACTCATCAACTGCCTCAATAGTCTCTACCTGGCGGACGAAGACCGGTTTGTGGTCACGCCGGTGGGGCGCGTGTTTGAAATCTATACCAGCCACCAGGGCAATCAGGCAGTCAGGACGATGATCGCAGCTCCGCAAGTGCACTATGATCGCGACGGCAAACCCGCAACCTTCTGGGGGCTGCAAGGTTCGGCGTCAATAGCGGATAAGAAGCTGGTGCTGACGGTGGTCAATCCGCATGTCATTGAACGACGCCTCACGGAAATAGCCATCCGCGGCGCTGCCGGGAAGTCGGGCACCGTGACCACTCTGACCAGTCCGGACATTCATGCTCATAACACCTTCGCTGAGCCGAATGCGCTTGTGCCGAAAACAGACAGCGTAAATGTAAAAGGCTCGACGCTGGTCCACGAGTTTCCGCCAGCTTCTGTCTCTGCGTTGCAGATCGAATTGGTCTGAGGAACGTGATCGCACATTCCCGTTGAGGGTCAGGCCTTGACGTTCTGACCGCCTTTTGACACCCAATCCGGCGCCGAATCTGTTTTCTGACGCAGCAGCATATTCAGTTGAGCCGCGTGATGTTGCACGTGCCGCATGTTGTAGAGGAGCAGTTCACCGTTGCTCATCTTGCGATACGGGAAGGGGCAGGGACTCGCAACCCAGGCTTCTGTCATTTCCGCCATCACGGTGTCCAACTTTTTGCGGCAGTGCTCCAGGTAGCCGAGTAGTTCATCTTTGCTGTAGCCGAGCTCCGGCACAACGACCTCGTCCTCAAGTTCACCGCGATCGAACGGTGCCGGCGGATGGAATTGGGGTTCGCCTTCCGCTGAGAGATACATGTCGAAGAAGAAGAGCGTGTGATAAGCCAGGTACCAAAACGCGAACCGCCCCTGACCGGACCACACAGAATCCGGGCAGGCTTTGATCGCGTTGCAGAGCATGTCGATCGCGGCATGGAACTGCTGCCGGATAGCAGATCTCCAAAAGTCGATCATGAGGCCTTGCGTTTGGCGGCAAGGAGCTTGCGGAACTTGGACACCTTTGGCGAAACATGGATGGCGAAGAAGCCGAGGATTTCGTCGGAAGCGATGACGGCGCGGTCGAAATTCAATTGAACGACCTGGGCGTGACAGGTGGTACCCATATCTACTTCTTGTCCGGAATTTCGATTTTGCGTCCCGGTTCCCGGTCAGAATAACACGGGTCGCCCACTTTGCTCGTCCGGGTGATACGTTCTTCGACCGGCTCAGGGCTTGTAACAACCGGGTAGCAGGAACGTGGGCGTAGCCTTGGTCCTCGGCCAATCGATCAAGGGGCTTGCACTGAAATTGCCTTGCCCTGGTAGTGAACCACTTTGTCAGGTTTGGCCTCGACCGTTTCTCCGACACCGTGGCTCCGAGATACCCAGACAACGTTGAATGTGAACTCCTTGGGCATTCCTGGGTATTCGCCTTCGCGGTCTCCTATGGTCAGCGTCTTCTCTGCCTCCGACCAACGCAACGGGATGAGGGCGTGCACTCCCTTTTCGTAGCCGTAAGTGTCTCCTTCATCTTCGTAGAGGCTGAACTTGCCATCTGCCCCGCGGAAAATACGCAACTCGATGGGACCGCCCGGCGCCTGGCTGGCATATTCAATCTCCGGTCCGAATGGAATGATCGAGCCTGCGCGAACGTATAAAGGAATTCGCTCCGGCGGAGCTTCCGCCTCGACCTCCTGCCCGCCTTTCAGGGATGCTCCGGACCAAAAGTCATACCACGCCGGGGAATCCGGCAAATAGACGGTGCGATGTGTCGCATCCTGTTTCAACACGGGATTCACCAGGATGGCAGGCCCGAACATAAATTGATCTCCAATGTTCCAGGTTTTCGGATCGGCGCGCCAGTCCATGACCAGCGGCCTTTGTATGGTGTAATCCTGATCGGTCACTCGCCAGGCCAGCGAGTAGATGTAGGGCATTAACCGATAGCGGAGCTTGTCGTAGTCGAGAAGGATGGGCTCGACTTTGTCGTAAGTCCAAAGCTCATTGTGAGCACGGTGACCATGGGTGCGGAATATGGGGCAGAATACCCCGAACTCAAACCAGCGCGTGTAGAGTTCCTGATAAACCGCATCATTTGGTGGCCGATCGTAGGGCTGCCAGTACCCTCCGATATCGGTTGTCCAATACGGATAGCCGGAAAGCGCGAAGTTCAGGCCGGCCGCCACTTGGTGGCTCAATCCCCAATATGTGCTGTAAACATCGCCGGACCAGACGGTCGCACCAACCCGCTGCTGGCCCAGGAAAGCGGACCGGGTGAGAAGGAAGACCCGCTTCTGCTCCGTGGTGGCCCTCCAGTGCTGCTGAATGCCGCTGGTATGCATGAAGGGAAAGATGTTCGTATAACGTGCCCCGCTGCCCATGGCGAGTTGCTTGTCGCGAAGAATCGCGTCTCCCATGTGGGGCCAGTACTCTTCGGGCTCCGCGCTGTCCAGCCAGAAGGCGTCCCAACCCTGGGAGAAGAGCTTGCCTACCAGGTTCTCCCAATAAAAATCTCGTGCCTGCGAATTGGTGGCGTCATAGACATGGGCGTTCGGCACCATAAGGTTCTGGGCATTAAGCCTCTTGAAATTTTCTGCCTCTGAATTGAACAGGCCCCACACTGAGAGCATCGCGTGAACGTGTTCGTCATGCAGCGTCTTGAGTTCACCGGGAACGTCGGTAAAATTGGAATTGAAGACGGGATCGCCTTCTGTCTTCCACCAAAACCAGTCCTGCACGATCGCATCAAGCGGAATGTGCTGTTCGCGATAACGATGCGCAATCCCAAGCAGCTCGTCCTGAGAAATATAACGGTCTTTCGATTGGAAGAAACCGTATGCCCACTTTGGCAGCATGGGCGTGTGACCGCTCAGGTTGCGATATTGGTGCACGACCTCATCCATCTCGGGCCCGTAGATAAGGTAGTAATCGACCGAGTCCGCGGCCAACGAACTGAACTCAAAGGCCAGCGGAAACCGGTTGTCCGCATAAGTGAACGAAGAGGTGTTCCACAGGAGCGCGTAGCCCTTACTGGAAACCAAGAGCGGGATGGCAACGTCTGTGTTGTTCTGTCCCAGTTCGACCGTGCTGCCACGATAGTTGAACATCCCACTCTGATGCTGGCCGAGACCGTAAAAAGCCTCCGTGGCATCCGGTGAGAAACGGTCCGCTACGTGGTAGACGCTCTCCCCGTTTACTTGAGCAGGTTCATAGGTACGTGGTATCGCATCACTTTCGCGCAGCAGCACCTGTCCTCCAATGCTGCTGTATTTCAAGTTCCCGCGCTTCAACGAAAGCTCCACCTTCAAGGTGGCGGTCGTTAGCACGGCGGCGTCATCGGCCTGTGAGAATTGGAACGGTGCTCCGGGGCAGGACTGCGTGGGATCAAGTATCCAGGGCTGGTCATGTCTGATCGACTCGGGCGGCTTCGGCGTGGCCATCACATGGATCACGGACGCGTTGCATACGGAGACGCGCAGGGTCTCGTCGCCGATTGTTGCCGTCAGTCCATCCGCGGTCCGGGTGACGACTACTGGCGCTAACGGCGGTATCGCTCCGAGAAGTTGAGCGGCCAGCGGCGTGGAATGCGTGACGAAGAACAAAAGCGCCAGGGACACCGCGAACCTGATCCGGTTCGCCTGAACAGACAGAATGGTCACTGAGATCCTTGATTTCACCGGTTAAGTCCTTCGTCGGTTTCTAAAAACCCGGCACTGCATGACACGCATTGTCACTTGGCATACATAGGCAAACCAGTGAATCGGACACTGCTGAATGAATTCGAAAGAGGAAAGAGGAGCGGGCCGGGTGGCGCGTGGGGGGACGCCATCCGGTCCGGCCGTCTAGAACTTGAACGTGAGCGCGAAATCCAATTGCCTCGGTGCAGTGCCTAATGCCATACCGTGAATCGTGCCGGCACCGCTCGCGGCCGTGCAGTCAATACAGGTGTTGCCTGGATTTGCAGGGTTGATGATGTTGAATACATTAAATGCATCCATGCGGAATTCGACCGATATGCTTTCGCGGATCGGGAAATTCTTCATCAATGACAGGTCAGCATTGAAAAGACCGGGGCCGGTAAAGGCGTTTCTCGGAGACGTACCGGTCTGGTCGAGGCTCGGGCTGGTTGCAGGGGCCGGCTGGAGTGAAGGGGCTGCAATTGCTCAAGTTTGCGGTGAAGGGCAAACCACTGGCCCAGTCCACGGACGTGCTTAGTTCATACCCTCCAATTACGTAGTTGAGCCACGTCGGCCCGCCACCTCCAAAGTGCTTGCCCTTGCCGAAGGGTAGTTCGTAGTTGCCGAACACCGTGAGCTGTTTTTCGCGCAGATCGTCAAGGCGTCCCCAGAGAGACTTCTTGTAGACCTCTTCATCGCTGCCATAGTTGTAGCCACGTTGAAAAGCAAAGTTCGCATTCAGCTGCAAACCTTGAGAGAAGCGCTTTTCGTAGCTGACCTGAAGAGCGTTGTAATTCGTGTCAAAGCCATTGTGGTAGAAGGTGAGGTCCTGGGTGAATCCGAACTTCGAGAAATACGGACGCAGCTGGCTGGTGTCGCTGGTCTCGGTCAGGCTTCCCGCGGGAGCTGCCGGGTTGTAGCAAAGCGCCTGTCCCGTGATGCTTTGCGACGCAGGTAAGCACGGCGCTGCCTCATTCGGGTTGGTTGACTTGTCGTCGCCCATGAAAGTGTGAGTTCCCTTGTTCCCTACATACGCAAGCGTCACGGAAGAGGTATTGGTAAGCTGCCGCTGAACCGCAAAATTCCAGGCATCGATGGTAGGAAAGACGTTGGGATCGCTGCGGATCTTCGCATTGTTACCTACGCCAATGGGAATCACGCCGCTGGACGGAACGGAAGGGAAGACGAACGCGGTTGGGCCGATGGCGAGATTGAACGCAGCCGTGTTGGCACCGCTATTGGTCAAGTTTTGGTTGACCAGGACGGGAAGGTTCTGAGTCAACATGTGCCCGAAAATTGACCCGAAGACTCCGATATCGAAGCTCCGGCCATAGCCCGTCCGAATGACCGTCTTGTCATTCAACTGGTAGGCAATTCCCAAGCGGGGCGCCAGCGTCTTCCAGGTCTTGGAAACATTCATCGCGGTGTCAAACGGCCCAAAACCGGCGACCCTGATCTCCCCGGTGTTCAGGTCGGGGAAGCCGCCCTGCCCCTTGCCATTGACAGTTTCCGGGAAGTAGAGCTCCCAGCGCAGGCCGTAATTCACGGTCAGCTTCGGAGTGATGCGCCAGCTATCCTGCATGTAGGTGAACATCCTCTTCTGACTTTCCTTGGCATTGGTCGAAACCGACACATACCGGGACATATTGGTGACATCCCCGAGAAGGAAGCTGCCGAGACCCATGCCTCCCGGAGCGGTCAGGGTTGCGTCTGTGGTGTTTTCAGTGTCAGTCGCGCTGAAATGCAGCTCGCCTGCCCGATTGCTGTCGCTGGGTACGCGCAAGTTCCTGGCGTAACGCACATCTATGCCAAACTTCAAGCTATGCGTCCCCATGATTTTCGTCCAATTGTTCACGATCTGATACTGGTCTTCAGTCTCGAGCAGTGGGCAGTTGCATGCATTCACGCCCAGCGCGGAACCGAAGTTGGACAACCCATCGCCGCCGTTGCCACTCGCATTTTCGATAAAGAACGCGGGAGCACCTGCGGTGAATGAATCACCCAGATTAAGTCCAGGAATTCCCACGCTGGTGGCAAGGTTCTCCTCGCCATCATACTTCTGCGTTTTGACGTGATACCGGAGATAGCCCAGCCGGAAGTCGGTGAGCAGTTTTGGACTTAGCGCAATGTCCATACCGAAAACAGCACTCTGGCTGCGGCCAGAAGCAGTCCCACCGAAACTGTTCGTAGGGGAAGAGAACCCTTGTCCTCCGCCTTTGCCGAAAATGGTCGAAGAGGAGGTTCCGTTGCCGAAATAACTATAGCGACCAAAGGCATGGGTGCGCTCGCTAAGCTGGTCGTCAAGTTTGACGTCGACCGAATCGTTGTGCAGGCTCCCACTACCGCTGCCCGAGTAGTTATTAGTCGTTCCCGGCGCATTCGGCGCCGGTATTAATGCCAGGAGTGCCAGCGCCTGCGGCGAAAGGAACTGCGTGGGAATGAAGTCGTTCACAAATGGCGCGGGACCCGTTCCGGTTATTACGCGGGGGTTGTAGATCTGACCTTTCGCAGCTCCGTTCGCCGTCAGGTAGTCGCTAAGGTCGCACCCGTTACCGGAAAGACATGAGCTACGAGTCAAAGCAGTTGGCACCGTCACGATTGCGGAAGGCCCCAGAATTTGCCGGGTACCCTGATAGTCTGCGAAGAAGAAGGCCTTATTCTTGCGGATCGGGCCGCCGACCGACGCGCCGAACTGGTTGTACTTCGCCGGGGGGAGAAGACGGCCAGTCACTGGATCCGGCGCAAATTGGTTGTAGGGATTCCGAGCCTGGGTGGCGTCGGTTCGGCGGTAGTCGAAAGCGTCACCGTGAAAGCTGTTCGTTCCAGACTTCGTCTGGGCCGTAACCACAGCGGCCACCGCCTGACCGAACTGCGCATCGTAGTTTTGCGTCGTGATCTTGGCTTCCGTGACGGCATCCAAGGGTGGATTAATGACGATCTGGCCGAGGATGGGGTCCTGATTGGCTGCGCCATCCAATTCGTATGCAACTCCCGAGAAGTGCTGGCCGTTGATCTGGACGGTGGGGCTGCCTTGGGGGTTTTCTGCAGTGTTTTGCGACCAGCCCATCACCTGCGTTCCGGGAATCAACAACTCGAGGCTGGCGAAGTTGCGGCCGGAATTTGGTAGGTCCGAAACCGTCTTTTCGTTCAGGACGAGGCCTACATCAGCCCGATCAGTCTTCAGTTGGGGAACCTCGGTGGTAACCGTCACAGTTTCCGTGGCCGAGCCCACGTCGAGTTTCAGGTCCAGCTTGGGAGATGTGTCCGCGGAAACTCGAATGCCCTCGCTCTCTGCTCCGCGAAACCCCGTGGCGGCTACCGCCACGTCATAGACGTCCGGAATTAGGTGCTCGACCGAGTACTCGCCAATGGAGTTGGTGGTCGTCTGGACCGAGGTGCCCTTGGCGACGTCCTTAACGGTAACCGTGGCGTTGGCAATCGCCGCTCCCGAGCTGTCGGTGACCTGCCCATAAATTGATCCGTAAATGGCTTGTCCCCAAAGGCTTGTCGCTGACCAGCCAGCGATGGCAAGCGCAAGCAGTACCATCAGCCACCTGAAATCCTCCAGACTTCAATTGCAGAGCGTTCGCCACGTGCAAGGCTCGGGCGCAGCAGGAGTGGGCACATCTGAAGCCGGCTATAGTTGGCACTCTTGGCGAAAACGTTTACCTTCCGACAAATCCCCACGCGTTCTGCTGGCGCTGCAGAACCCTAGATCAGGCAACCGGAGCGGCGCAATAGTCCACGTGTGCCATAGGCGTCTTTGCCAAGCCAACGTTTATCATTGAAGGTTTAAATGACAGCGAGTCTGAAAGGCTCGTGGTCAGTCCACAGTTTCTCCTCGTCTTCTATTATTCCTATGCGCTTGTTCTGCCTTTTCTGCGTGGTGGGAGGGCTGGCTCTGCCGGCGTGGGGTCAATCGCTAAACCCCGTGGCTCCATTGCGTCAAGCGCAAGATCAGTTTGACGGCGGCCACCTCGATGAAGCTCTACGGAAACTGGATACCCTGGCCGCGGAACAGCCGGAACCTGCGGGTGTCGAATATCTCAGAGGCATGGTTTTCTACCAGCAAAGCAAGATGGTCGAAGCCGCTGCCGCCTTCGCGAAGGCAGTTGCCCAGGACCCGAAGAACCTCGAAGCAATGCAAATGCAAGGGGTAAGCCTTTTTCGTGCGGGCAAGACCGCCGCAGCGCTTCCACTGCTCGAACGGGCGCATAGTTCTGTTTCAAATGCCAATGTAGACCCGGATTATGCACTGGGGCTTTGCTACCTGGACACGGGCCGTTACGACGATGCTCGCACGGCATTTGCGAGTCAGTATGGTTTCGCTCCCGACTCCGCGCCGGCATATTTACTCGCAGCTCGCATGGAACTGCGCCGCGAATATCTTCCCATCGCGGAGGCGTCGGCGCGAAAAGCGCTCGCACTAAATCCCGGTCTTCCGCGGGCGCATCTTCTGCTCGGCGAAATCGCACTCGCTCGCGGGCAATGGCCCGATGCCACTCGCGAGTTCGAACAGGAACGCGACCTCGATCCGCTTAACGGCGCCGTGTACGAACGGCTCGGAGACACTTACATCCGTGCCGGCGACTTTGACCGTGCGCAGCAGGCTCTGGACCGGGCAGTGCTCCTCGAACCGACCGTGAATATACCTTTTATTTTGCTCGGCAAAGTTCTGCTAAAGCGGCAGAACGGGCTGATGGCCAAGATGTATCTTGAACATGCATTGGAGATAGATCCGAAAAATTATATGGCTCATTACCTGTTAGGGCAGGCTTATCGCGCTCTTGGACGAACCGAGGACGCTGCACGTGAATACCATGCGGCGGAACAGATTCAGATAGCCAGTGAGCCGCATTTTGAATCTCCCTAACATCCTTCAACAATGGGACTCTTGCGCTGTCTTCGCGTATACCGATTCGCTGGCGTCCTTCTTATGCCTTGCACCTTTGCCGCGAGTCTGGCGGCGGTTGACAGCCGGCAACAGAACCTTAGATCAGCCGATGTAGCTTTTCACGCCGGTTACGCCGCAGAAAAGAACGGTGACCTCTCTACTGCCAGACAACAGTTTGAAAAAGTAGTCCAGCTCGCACCCGATATAGCTGAGGGACATAGTGCGCTGGGCTCGGTGCTGGTGCAGCTCGGCCAATATACCCAGGCGATTCGTGAACTCACACGCGCACTCACACTCAAGGCCGATGATCGTAGCGCTCAGATCAACCTCGCGGTCGCGTATGAGCAATCGGATGATCACGAGAAATCGTTAGCTCTGTTTCGATCGCTCGATCGGAATGTCTCCAGTCCCCTGCCGCCGAGCATGGTGATTTTCTATGTACGCGCCCTTGCCGCCACTCAGCAACTTGACCTTGCCCTGGAAAAAACTCGTGCCGCTGTTGTCGCTGCTCCCGAAAATGCGGCCTTGCACGATGCCCTTGGCTCACTCGAAGCCCAGCGACAAGACTGGAATGGCTCCGTAGGGCAGTTCGAGGAGGCGGTTCGCCTTTATCCAAACTTTGCCGAAGCGCACTTGCACCTCGGCGTCACGCTCATGATGCAGCGGCGAACATCGGAGGCCTTGCCGCAGCTGATGACAGCCGCCGAGCTTGCGCCACAAAGCGCTCTCGCTCAGGTTGAGTTTGCTAAGGCGCTGATCGCCAACGAGGAGAATGAGAAAGCAGTCCCGCTTCTGCAGCACGCTCTCGATCTCGCTCCAACCTACCTCG
>WNFI01037660.1_pt1 | contig 16403 bp, 17 predicted proteins | sample 5400471 | NCBI WGS metagenome assembly WNFI01 (sample SAMN13153348, study PRJNA577476) | soil metagenome | isolation source: 100 cm saprolite on Douglas fir-dominated hillslope | place: USA:California | collected 2013-09-17 | reverse complement strand
CGTAAGTAAAGGACGCCAGCGCGCTCGATCGCTTCTGGTGGTAGGTGAAATTGGACTGGCGTTGGTGCTGCTGGTGGGCGCCGGACTTTTCCTGAAGAGCCTGGTCCGTCTCCAGCAAGTCAGTCCGGGCTTTGATCCGCGAGGTGTAATGACCGCCGCAGTCACTTTAGTGCCGCGCGCTTATCAAAGCGATGCCAAGCAGGAGGCGTTCTATCTGGCGGTAACCCAGAACCTGGCGCACCAGCCGGGAATCGAAGCCGCAGGCGCCGCTTATGGTATGCCTTTCAGCAATCTGCAAGGCGGTTCCAGCTTCCAGATTGAAGGTAGGCAAGTCGGCCCCGGTGATCCTGGTCCCCACAGCGACCTGGCGGCCGTAACGGGCGGATTTTTCCAGACGCTCAGTATTCCGCTTCGTGCCGGCCGTTACTTTACCGATCAGGACAACGCAACGTCCGAACCCGTGGCCATTATCGACGAAACACTCGCCCGCCAGTACTGGCCCGGACAGAATCCAATCGGCCAGCGAATCAAGAACGGTGGTCCGAAGTGGTCAACGATTGTCGGAGTCGTGGCCCACGTGAATCGTTCCGCGCTGGCCGGCGATTCCGGCAAAGGATTGTCTTACTATTCGTTGTTGCAAGTTGCGATTCCCATGTCGCACGTGATCGTGCGCACGTCCGGCAATCCGGCATCGGCAGGCGATACGATCAAGCAAGCGGTAAGGTCCGTGGACCCAACGCAAGCCTCGGCGTACGAACTTAAACCCATGCCGGACCGCGTGGCCGAATCTCTGGGGCCGCGCCGCTTTGCGGCCAACATGCTGACGACATTCGCCGCCATCGCCCTGTTGATGGCCGCGATCGGACTCTACGGCGTGATCAGCTACTCCGTTGCCCAGCGCACGCAGGAAATCGGCATACGCATGGCGCTGGGTGCACGCATGGCGCAAGTGCTGTACATGATTTTTGCCCAGGCCATGGGCCTGGTCCTGGCCGGAGTAGTGATCGGACTGGTCGCCGGTGCGCTGCTGGCCCGCCTGCTGGCTTCAGAATTAATACAGGTGAGCGCGTTTGATCCGCTCACGTTCCTCGGGATGTCCGCGCTGCTGGTAGTGGTCACGCTGGCAGCAACGTATCTGCCGGCGCGGCGGGCCGCGAAGGTCGATCCCATGGTGGCGTTGCGGTATGAATGAGGGTTTGCGGCGTAGAATGTAGCTGTTTTAATGTCGAGACATCTGTAGGCAAGGGTCTAAGCGCCAGCGGCCAACAGGCGGCTATCAATGTTGAAGCGAAAACGGGCAAAGACGAAAAAGAGGAAACACGTTGATTCCAAGTTTGACAAGCATATGGCCAAGGCCGAAGACATCATCAGCCGCTATCGCAACACGCTGCACACTCTGGCCAGGGGAAAGACCTGAATTCGCGTATTTCGCGCCCATTCGCGGCCAATTTTCTTCTGCGTTCCAGCGCTGTAAGCCGTGCCATGTTGTCGCCAACATATGAAACGACGTTTTCCACCGGAGACCCTCGCCGGATTCGAAGCGACGAAATACCCGTACATACGCGCGGGTGATCATCGCTTGATTCCGATATGGGTGGTAGTCGTTAAGGGCCGGGTGATCGTCCGCTCCTGGAATGACCTGGCGGATGGCTGGTATCGGGCTTTTCTCGAGCAGCCGCGCGGCGCCGTCCGGTTCGGCAAGGATGGCGATGAGATACCGGTTCGAGCGGTCCGCGTCCGCAGCACTCAACTTAACGATGCTGCCGACGGCGCCTACGCAGCAAAGTACACGACGAAAGCGAATGCCAAGTACGTGAAGGGTTTCAAGCACCCAAAACGCAAGGCCACCACGCTGGAACTTCTCCCTGGGTAACGGACGAAAAATTTCCCCACCCTACTGCCGGAGGCCGGCGCGCATCCCGCAAAGCGGGAGAAGCGCCCTAACAAATGCTCTTTTCCGGTAGCTTGAAGAATGCGCATCTTCATTCACGATCATTGTTGCCGGACTCCGCAGGGACTGAATTAGTTCCCGGGAATCCGAATATTCGCGCTCTCTGCGGCTGCTTACTCTGGGAACAAAACAACCGACTCACCACTCTAACTCTGGTACGGAGGTGAGGGACCATGCCGATCATTGGAGCGAGAGACCGGGGAGCAAAAGACTGGGGAGCGAGAGACTGGGCGCGGCGAAACTGGTGGCAAATTGGCGTACTGACAATTGCCGGGTGGACCGCCTTCTACGTCGCGGTGATCCTGCCCATGCAATCTCAGAACACGGTTGCGACAAGCAGGGTTGCGACACAAAGGTCGGTTACGCTGCACTCGATTAACTGGAACGAGCCATGGATGGTCCCGCTCTCGCTGACGTGTCCGCTGAGGATTCCGAACGCAAAACCGTCCGCACGGCTGAGCTCGATCTGGAAGTCAGGAATCCGGCGCAGTCCGCGGAGAAAATCCGCGCGCTCGCCGAACAGATGGCGGGCTACGTGGTGAACTCCGAAGTGAGCGGCGACGAGCCATCTCCCGCCGCGGTCATCGACATCCGTGTGCCGGCCACTCGTTTTGAAGAGGCCCGTAACGCGATCAAAAAGCTGGCAGTGCGCGTAGAAAGTGAAAAGGCCGACGCCAATGACGTGACCAAAGACTACGTCGACCGGGCAGCGCGCTTACGGAACCTGCGCGCCCAGGAAACCCAATACCTGGCGATCATGAAACGCGCAGCCAGCGTCCCGGACACGCTGGAAGTCAGTTCCAAGCTGGGTGAAGTCCGCGGCCAAATCGAACAACAGCGGGCCGAGTTCACCGCGCTGGCCCGTCAGGTGGCCACGGTGGGCATCAACGTATCTCTGGTCGCCGAAGCGGACGCGCAGGTCTTCGGTGTTTACTGGCATCCCATGTACCGTCTGAAAGCCGCAGCACGCGATGGCGTGGATAGTCTGGCCCACTATGTGAGCGCCATGACGGCAGTCATTTTCGAGTTGCCAGCCATCATTCTGTGGCTGGCCACGATCACCCTGATCGCCGCAATCGCCTGGCGGATACTGCGCTGGATCGGGAAAAAGTTCTTTGCGGCCCGCGGGCGGGCACCGGAGACTACAAAGGCGTGAACGATCCGTGCCCTTCCGCGGATGAAGGGCGCTCCTGGTCGACCAAAAAAGTTAACCAACGATGATCCAGCCCCAGCGGGGCGAAAGAGACTAGCCCAGTCCGTGCAAGTCGGCCGGGCGAAGCACGGCGGATTTGCTAAGGGCTGGGTTAACGAACGAAAGATTTCTCACCTTACTGCCGTAGGCGTGCGCGTAACGCAGTGGAGCGCCCTTAACAAATGCCTTTGCCGGTACCTTGAAGAATGCGGATCTTCGAGCAGTCCAGGGAGCGAAAGCAATAAGGAAAGAATCGCTTTCGTCATGTCGCTCCCCCCGCCTTGCGGGATGCACTCCGGGCCTGCGGCACGGTCGAAAACACAACGTAGCCTGCGGCACGGTCGAAAACACAACGTAACTGATTGAAAACAGGACATCGGAAGTCGCCTGTTTTCATCCCCTTTTGTGGGCCATAGGTCCATCCCCGACAGCAAGGAAGGGAATCTGTTTCGCGCTTGCAGCACGACTAAAGTCGTGCCCTGATACAGCCCGAATTCGCGTATTTCGCGTCCATTCGCGGCTGATTTGTGTCTGCGTTCATCCGCGCAAATCTGCGGCTGGCGTTTCTCTTGTGGATCGGGCTTGTTGTCCGGCCGGGCGAACTCGGAGATTACATTGGTGTCGAGTAAGAACCCACTCATAGCTCGATGTCGCGGCCCTGGTCTTTGTCTCTTTCCAAATCCAATCCAGAACCGGCGAGAGGGGACTCCATGAGGAATTGTGCGAGATTCTTGCGGGGTTTCTTCGGCTCAGGTTTCAGGGAAGAATTTTTCTCGCGCAAGGCAGCCAGAGCATGGTCCAGGACCTCTTCGGCGCTGTGAAAATGGCCGTTCCGGATCTCCTCCTGGATGATCCGTTCCTGTTCGGGTTTGAGTTCAATAGTCATGGATGAAACCTTGCTTCCGGGCGTCTGACATTATGATACAGGAGTTCGGTCCAACATCCTTCCCAGCTTCGTGTTTCATTTTCCTGTTGCTGGAAACAAACAGGAGCGAAGAGGCAAGCTCTGTCGAACTGCCTCGGCCAATTGCCAATTGCTATTTGCTAACTACTATTTTTCCAGGCAATAAAGCAATTAAGGAAAGAATCGCTTCTCTCATGTCGCTCCTCCCGCCTGGCGGGATGCGCTCCGAGCCTTCGGCAGAGAGGAAGGATTTCTATTTCGCGCGGGCGGCACGACTCCGCAGTCCGTCTCCCCGCTCTGCGGGATCAGTCCAGTCCCGCCCAGCGGGATCGTGCCCTGACACTTGTTCTTGTTGGAAAAATTGATCTCCCTGTGGCCGCGGATCAAAGGCGCCCTTGGTCGAACGAGAAAGTTAACCAACGATGATCCAGCCCCAGCGGGGCGGAAGAGGGTAGCCCAGTCCGTGCAAGTCCGCCGGGCGAAGCACGGCGGATTTGTTAAGGGCTGGGTTAATGAGCGAAAGATTTCTCCACCTTGCTGCCGCAGGCGCGCGCGTAGGCGAAGCCGGAGCGCCTTAACAAATGCCACTCGCCGTAATTTTGTCGAGTGCGTTCCGGGGCTCATGGCTTCCGTATTTCACATCATCGAATCCCACCCTTCGCAAAAACCGCGAAGAATGGCCACCCACCAGACGCAAAGAGACGGGCATTGGTGATATAGTCCGCAGCAGATTAGTGCCAAACTGGAGGAATTCTATGGGAAAACGGGCGCACTGGATCGTCGCGGCCTTCCTGATTGTCGGTCATTCGACCTTAGCACTTACGCAACAGTCGATTTCGAAAATAGATCGCCCGTTTATGGACAATCGAGAGGTGCTAAAGGAGCTAAGCGTTAGACTTGCGACTCTGAGTCAGCTGATCAAGAAAGTAGACGTTGCAAAACTGGCAGTCGAATATCGCGAGGGGGATATTATCGAAAAGAGGCGAAAGTTAACCGAGAAAGAGATAGAACGTGTGTTAGTGGCGGTTGATATGTATCTTAAGAACGGTCCGACGCTGGAATCTGCTGTCGTGATAGTTTTCGAGCTTAAAGACCTTGAGGAATACTTGTCGGGCCTCTCCGGCTCCTTGAACAATCTCATTACCGCGAAAGATAAAGCTTCCATCGAGCAGGGGATTAGTTGGGTGGAAAAGCTGACGGATTCTGAAGCAGAAATAGCCAAATCAAGTTCCTTGCTTGAGATGCGCGCGCGAGCGGTGCTCATGACTGCGGATAAGATGCTGGAGCCCTGTAAGCCGAGATAATGATTGAGGACAGTTTTGGAGCTCAAACGAATGACAAGGATTCCATTTTATCTCTGGCGGTCGGAGAATCTTCGTTCCGCGGCCCTATTTCGTCACTCCCCCGAGGGGGCGCCAAGGTTCATTTTTTATGTTTTGCACTCTTGGCTTTGGCTCGGCTAATCCTTCTAACAACGTCTATCGCAAAAAACGAAATTAGGTTGGCCACCACACCGATCAACAAGGCACATAGTAGCTGGAAAATAGTATTCATACCTGTAACTTTCCGGCTAAACGGCAATCTTGAAAACGCGCGCCGGTCGTGCTCGCGGGTCTAAGGGACGATCTTCATGGGAAGGGACAGGAGCGTTCCCCGGGTAGGGGCGCGCTTTGGCTACACATACGCGAATGCCGCCCCTATTAACAATCTGGAAAAGACTATACTTGTAATGCTGGAGTCGTTTATGGAGAGACAAACAATCATCTCGGATTTCACTGGTCTAGTGAATCAGGTCGCGGAAAAAATAAGCAAATACAAGATTTATACCTGCATTGGTAGGGACAAGAACACGGTTGACCGTTGGCTTGATGGTACCCAGCCAAACGATCTCATTGATGTCGGGCGATTAGTGGATCTTGCCCTGCATAACGGCGTTAGCGTAGACCCATTTCAGTCATATACGCCGATCTATGATTTCTCGGCAGAAACGTCATATGAGGAAAAACTTGCCGCCGGCCCCCCAGATTTGGGATGGATCAGGAAGCTCTATCAGACGATTCCATCGTCGACGGTGGATGTTTGCGGATTAAAGGTTGATTGCCCCGTAGGCATTGGGGCTTCCCCGCTGACTGGCGATGAGCACTGGTCTATCGCCATGCTTGAGCTCGGCTTCGGGCTAAGCACTTTTAAGACCCGCAGGACAGCCTCCAAGGAAGCCTTACTCAAACCGCAAGTGGCGTATGTTTTGGAGACTCCTTCCCTTCTTGATTTGAGTGCATTGCCAAAAGCGATTGTAACCATGAAGAAATCCGATGTTCATGAAAAAATCCCTAACTTAGTAAACTCGATGGGAGTGCCGTCGGAGTCGGTGGGCGCTTGGCAAGCTTGCTTTCATAAAATTCAGAATCACCCACGTGGACATTTTATGGGCATTAGCGTGATCGGAGATGCTGACGCCGAGAATGGGCTACTTGCTGATTTTTTGGATGCTGTTTCGCATGCGGGACGCTCAGAGCCCCCATTCGTAGAACTAAATTTGTCCTGCCCCAACCTGAAGGGGAAAGACTTCCACGCTGACCTAAATCTCCTAAGTGAATTGTGTAAGGGAGCGAGGAGTCGGCTAAAAAGCCGAACGCTTCTTTTTGCAAAACTGGCGTTTGTTTGTCCAGATCAGTTGGCTGCCATAGTCAAGACAATCGGGCCTTTAGTTGACGCAATTGTCTTCCAAAACACCATAAGAGTTCGTGTTGCCCAGCGCGACGGAAACGGTGATCATCACAGTCCTTTTCCGGGCCGAGACACCGGCGGGCTGTCGGGCCCATCGACGTTTCCGCTGACCCTTAAGGGTGTTCAGTTCCTCGATCAGGAGCGCCGGAAATTAGGACTTCGCTTTGCAATCATAGCCGTCGGCGGTGTCACAGACGCGAACGGGGTTCAAAAACTTCTTGAATCAGGGGCCTCGGCCGTCCAAGCAGTGACAGCCCCAATGTTTGACCCGCTGCTTGCATGGAAGGTGCGCCACAACAAACGAGATGTCAGCTATCGGGCGGGGCTTTTACAGCCGAGCCTCAATTCGGAATATATTTCTCTGAAGAACGCAATTGAAGCCTTTAGTGATGTTCGCAGGAGAAAGCCTGACTTACCGGACTCGGCGTTTGCTGAAAAATGGAACCTCTTCATGGACAAAAGTCCGCAGCAGCTTCCGGGCCAGGCACAACGAGTCAACAGACTTAAGTCGGTCTCGGACTGGGTCAAGGATTTCAGGTCGTGAGTAGAACTTACGCCTTTGGGTTTTATAAATCTGTGTTATTGGCGCGGGCAGAAAAGCTGAGATGGCAGTTTTGCAAGGACGGCCCGCCGTATGATCCTTTTAAGATCGCAGAAGGGCTGCGCGTAAAGGTCACCATGCAACCCTTGCACGGGATGGACGGCTACACGGAAACCGGACAAGGCGACTGTGCTGTTATCAATTCCGGTGCTTCCCTAACTCGGCGACGATTTACTCTGGCACACGAGCTTGGACATGTAGTTTTGTTCCGGACAGCGCAAGCCGGCTTGCCGCTCGATTTTGGGCGACTAGTGTCCAATGATCGTCCTCATCAAGATCCAGCGGAGGAAGCGCTCTGTAATGAATTTGCGGCTGCCCTTCTGTTGCCCCGAGAGGAAGTAAAGAGTCATGTAGCTAACCGCCGTATCACCCCGGATATTGTGCTGAGCGTAGCAAATTCATTTGGGACATCGATGCACGCTTCCGCAAGGCGTCTCATAAGTCTGACTGACCCAAGCGGACTTGGTATCTCGTATTGGCAGGTCCTCGATGAGGACTGGCCCGTTCCAGTTTGGACGACCGGCTTATCAACACGGGTTAACGCCGCAATGAAGAAGGTCAAAAGTTCTGTGGCAGATGCGACGCGAGATCATATCGAACACGTGACGTATTGGCAGGCAACGCGTTGTTCTCATCACGGGAGAATGACCGGGCTGACCATACACGTGGCACCCGTTCCGAGTCGACATTGCCTTGCGGTAATAGCAAAAAAATCCGGCTTCGGCATGTTGCCAATGCAGGCTAAAAGCTACGACTTTTCGAAATCAGGGCCTCTCCGTGAGAGGCAACTCGAACTCGAGTTTTCTTCGCAGAGGTCAGAGAGAACGAGACGGCCTGAAGCTGTGCCCCCCCCCAAGGACTGTTAGAGTCCTACTTTTGCTCGTTTTCCAACAAGAAAGTTATTTTCTCCACAGGTTATCCACCAAAAACAAGTCAGTATCTCTAGATTTTTCTGTAGCTTAGGATGATCATTGCCCCAGGATGCAGCATTCGCATTACCAACACTGTATCTCGAGGTAGAAGATACCATCGGCACAACATCTAGGAGGTCTTAAAGGTGAGGAGATCAGCCGCTCGACAGCCTCGTGCGCGGCGGCAGTTACAAAGAGCGTTACCACGAAATGAACTTTGGGAATTGGGGGTACTTTCGCCTGCTTTCGCCTTGTAAAATCCTTAAGTTGCGGTACGATGAAAAAGGTTCCCACAAGTGCTTAAGGGGCTGAGTGGGAACTTACCACGGGTTTGAACAGAGCGGTAAGGAAATAACCAGTCTTTACTAAATCCTCCACTCACCCCCGTCAACATTTTTATTGTGAGTCTTCTCTGCCGAGAAGTCATCGAGCAGGAGTTCGTTTGATGATAAGAGACCTAGTCCGTTGATACCGGTGCACTGAGCTTACCGTATCAGCGGACCAAAACACGAAGGCCCGATTCGCTCTCCCGGTAAGGATTAGGCGAATCGAGCCATGGTGAGCTTGCAACCCTTTGGAGGGTGACTAGCTGGGGCTAGAACCGGCTTCATACACCGGAGCTGTCGAAAGGCAGCGGGGTCCGATCCCCCCACCCTCCGCGCACTTGTTATAGAGGCACCCCGGCGCCGATGTCAACGCCGGGTTACCTCTGCGGTCATTACGTCCAGCCAACGGGCGTATTGGCCCTTTGAGCAGTCCTGCCAATGGACAAATCAACTCCCACTGGAGGGAGTGCACGATGGCTCTTTACAAGTATTCAACGTTCATCGCTGAGTCCGAGGACAAGGCGTTTGACCAGCTAAATTCTCCGGGGACAGCAGCACCGTGGCCCGGTATATATGGTTGCCATGTCTGCGGACACGAAATAGCAATTGCGTCGGGCCACACTCTGCCTTCGCAAAATCACCATCAGCATAACCCAGGACAAGGGGCTATACAGTGGAGGCTTGTCGTTTCTCACAAGAAGTATTGAGAGAAATAGAGAAATTAGGATACTCCACTTGATGTGTTACAGCGGTCAGTGGCTCTTGTGGGTATTGCCCCCACAAGAGCCGTGCCGTCTCCGGCAATGCTTCCGTGATGCCAACCGGCGGATTATTCCCCCGAACGATTCGCCTGTTCTGATGGATTCCAAGTCTCCTGAGAGAGCCGCAATTAGCACTTAGCAATTGGCAATTAGCCAAACAGAAAAACTTAGCACGACGCCAACAGAACACCGGCGAGGGCGCCCCATTCGGCTCCGCTCAGGGCAGGCTTTGCCACACGGGCCCGACCAAAGGGGTACCGGCGCAAGCCCAGGAACTCTTGAAGGATGACTGGTGTCTTGATTCATTAGACACCGATCTTTAAGGAGTTCACATGGCGATCGCAATTCGCAATGAACGTACCCAGGTTAATTCCAGGATCAACGTTACACCGATGGTGGATGTGATGTTGGTATTGTTGATTATCTTTATGGTGATCACTCCATTGCTTCGGCCCGGGCCAAAGATTGAGCTGGCGAAGGCCACCAACCCGCTGCAGATGCCCGACGCGGACAAAGAGGACGCCCTGTTGGTCGCGATCAACAGAGACGGGCAGGTGTTCATGGGCAACGAAAGGATCAGCCCAACCGACCTGACGCAGAAGATTCGAGATCGCATCGCCGGCGGCGCTAATAGAACGGCGTTGCGGGCGAAGCGGTAACGAGATCGACCGTAGCGATTGTCATCTTGAGCAAGGACGAGGGATCCCGTGAAGCGGGAGACTGAAGGCGCGTCGAAAGATCCCGAGGACGTTTACACCACTACGCCGATTCAGGGAGTTTCCACGATGGACTGTCCCGGAAACCGCATTTCACGTCCCCAATTTTCGGCCGGGTCCTGCCAGCCCATCGCGCGCACGGGAAAGAGTAGTAGCGCAACCGGCATGGGTAGAAACACCTCGAATCGGCATGGTAGTGTAAGCGTCCTCGGGATTCCTTCGGCTTGCACCTCGAGGACAGGCTTTTCGACGAGCGCTCAGTCGCTCCGCTTCCTCGCGCTTGCTCAAGATGACACCACTCAGGGACAGCGTTTTGCTAAAGTCGTCTGGCTAATTGCTGAATGCCAATTGCCAAATTGCTCTTCGCGTCAAAACGTACCGTCAAAAGATACAAACAACCCCTTGCCGGTGGCCTGGCGGGCAATCGTGCCCACAGATGTGAAGGAGTTTGGCGGACCAGTGACGCAAGGTCCTATGCAACCATCGGCATATCCTACTAATACACGCCCTTGCTTATCCACGGTTGCATCGATGAAATCAAGCAGATTGCGGTCCTGACCACAGGTAGTGCCTTGCAGGCAGATGGATCCTCGCTGCACCGGATCGTTCGGAGTTGCGTCTGCCAGCGTCCAGGAGGAGCTGCGGTCGTAGGTATGAGCGATAAAAAGATGCCACACGCCAGTAAAGTTCACTGGATCCTGGGCGTTGCCTCCGGTTGTTGTTCCCAGAAATGCGAGAGCGCCCCGGTCGCCATCGCCGGCTACCATAGCCGGGAAAGCAACATTCTGGATTCCCAGGGCCGCCCCCACGTCCAGCGGATTGCTCCAGGTGACGCCGTGGTTGCGCGATACGGCCACCATCGGATGACCATTACCGTTGTGCCATCCAAAGTAAACCGTGTTGTCGGAGCCTATGGCCACGGAAGGATCACTATCGCCCGGCGTGCTGCCCGGCACGGTGTGGACGGTCCAGGTCAGTCCGTTATTCGTGGATACGATCACGGCTTGCGCTCCGCCGCAGTTCTTATTGGGAACATAGACTGCGCCGTCCGGACCGACTTTGATGTGGCCATGCAGGCCGCCGCATGTCGCCAGCGAGTAAATGGGAATTGCGGGGCCATAGGTCACGCCGCCATCAAGACTCAGCGCGCAAGAGGCATCCGCTATGGATTGCGAACAGTAATACACAGCATGCTGGTATCCACCCGGAGGAGGCAGTAGCGGGACTGCGGCAGGCGCAAAGGGTCCTCCTCCAATGGTCTGATGGTCAATTCCCGCAGGGACGCCGCAGCCTGCGGCCGGCGTGTGGCTCGTGCCGTCATTGTCCGTGAACGACGATAAGCTGCATAGTCCAACCAGCTGTGAAACGAAGCTCCGGCCGGTGGTGGGATCGGTGAAAAGAATTGGGTCCAGTGAGACCATCGACGTTAGGGGTGTGACATTTTCCCAGGTCGCTGTTGCCGGATTGGTAGGGTTGATGGTGATCCGGTCGGTCTCCAGACCTGCCTGGAACAGGATCTTTCCTGTTGTCCAGTCTGCACCGATGGAAGGCTCGCCTGCGCTACTGGCAATCCCGCTTGGCGGAGTGAAGTTCTGGTAGCTGGGTGTCTGGGCCACAACGGGTAGCGATACCGCTAGAACGACGACGATCCAGAAGTAATTGGGTTTCATGTTCACAGAGGTCCTCTTTTCGGTGATGATCAGAAGCAGAACCGGCACAGCCCGCTATCCACCCGTGAGCGAGGCTTACCACAAGCATCTGCTGCAGAGATGAAGGAAGGTTTTTTTTGGTTGCATTTCTGCGAAAACACGCAGGCCCCGGAAACAGAATCGGCCCCAAAACTTTTAGTGTCCGAGCCCCCAAAACACGCATGCACAATCCACCTAAAAAGTAACAATTTTTTTCGCTTGACTTTCGCCATAGCTTCGCGCTACCATGCGCGTCCTTTAAGTCGAAAACCGGCCCGCCCAGGCGGATTGCCGGGAAGATCTTTGACAATTAAACGAGGAAGCAATCAGCAGTCAGCCGAATGCGGTAAATGTGGCCCTTTTTAGGCTCGCTTGGCGAGAAACCATGGCCCTTTTGGGCTGGCTGAGAGGCGATCTACGTGACTCAGCGCGCTGCCTGATTTGTTGTTCAAAACAGGCAGATGGTCGCAAAAAACAAATTGGTCTTTGTTTTCAACGATTTGTTTTTGCCGCCGGAAAAGGTCTGTGACCCTCAGCCTACGCAGGCAGAAAATGCGCTTTGACCGTTGCGTGGCCCTTGGGTGGCCCAACGGCCACCCTGCGGCCACCGCAGGGCCACCGTAGGGCCGAATTGGGTTAACAATCTTGTTTTCAATAAGATAGTTAAAAAATGGGGGGGGGTACCCCCACAAAAGCCACAGCTCGGGACGCCTCCACCCCAGCAAGCCAAACCTGGGCTTGCCGGGAACCCCGGGGCTGTGCCACGCGATCTGGGTTTAGGCCGGGCTTTTCAGATGTCGGCGATCACGCGCGACCTGTCCCGCCTGCCCCGGCGTGCCGTGGGGCTGGCCATGGATGACGGCGATCACTTTCCCTGTTCTTCCCTGTTACGTCCCTGTTCGTTCCCTGTTCCGAATTGGAAGGGAAATCTTCAAGTCCCACGGAATCAGTGGTTTGCAAGCCTGCGAGGACCAAAATGCTGGAATCTCCCCTGTTATTTTCCCTGTTAGCAGGGAATTTAGAGTGAAATTTTCCCCTGTTAGGGCATCAGAGCAGGGGAAGGAATGGACGCTCCAGCTTTTACAGCAAAATCTCCATGCCTTCCGAAGCGGCGTGGACTCTGGGGAAATGTTCCCGCGCTTTGGTTACGACCGAGTCAATTAATTCGTCGGTGTGGTCGGGATCGTGGTGGAAGAGGACCAGCTCTTTCGCTCCGCTTTCCATCACGACGTTGATGGCTTCGCGCCAGTGGCTGTGGCCCCAGCCTTGTTTGTCGGCGGCGTATTCTTCCGGGAGATATTGCGCGTCGTAGATCAGAACGTCGGCGCCTTCGGCCAGCTTGCGGACGTTTTTGTCGAAGATCGGATGTCCGGGTTCGTTGTCCGTGGCGTAGACGAAGATTTTATCTTTCGTCTCCAGGCGGAATCCGAGACAGCCTTGCGGATGATTGAGCCACATCGAGGTGACGGAGCAATGGTCGAAATCCACGCGGCCTTCGTTGATGTCGTAAAACTTGCGCTGGGCCAGCATTTCGTTCATGTCCACGGGAAAATACGGGTCGGACATTTGCTCTTCAATGGCGCGTTGCGGCCCGCGCGTGCGGTTGGACGAGTGAAAGAAAAAAGAACTTTTCTTGCCTGAATAGAGCGGAGTAAAAAACGGGATGCCCTGAATGTGGTCCCAGTGAAAGTGCGACAGGAAAATATGCGCGGAGATGGGAGCATCGTTGCTTTCCTGAATCAGTTGCTTGCCCAGGTTGCGGAAGCCGGTGCCGCAGTCGAAGACGTAAATATGCCCGCCGACACGTACTTCCACACACGACGTGTTGCCGCCGTAGCGCAAGTTCTCTGACTGTGGAGTTGGGGTCGAACCACGAACACCCCAGAACCTAACTAACATCCGCTTTCACCTGTGCATGGCAACCCATGCGGCGCCTGGAAAATGCGCGTCTTTCCTGCGAACAAGCGTCTCCAAACTTAGATGGCAACGCTAGGGGGAGATTTCAGCAAAATTTGCTGAAGTATAGTCCAATCGGGGGGTATTTGGCCATGTTTTCAGTAGGAGCGATAACTAAGGATGTACGCGGAAATGGACACCTTGGAGCGTTGCTCGCGGCTCCGGGCCGGTTAATACAGTAAGATAATTTCCCATGCTGTTTCCTGATTTCAAGGAGTTTTCGCGGCTGGCCGGGAACGCCACGCTGGTCCCCGTGGCCAAGACCGTGGCTGCTGATTTGCGCACCCCGGTTTCTGCGTTCCTGAATGTGGCGGCTGAGGAGCCGAACGCGTTTCTGCTGGAGTCGGTGGAAGGCGGAGAAAACGTTGGCCGGTACACTTTTCTTGGCGCACGGCCTTACATGATTGTTCGCGCACACGGCGATCAAATCACACTGGAGAAGAACGGCAGAAAACAGGAAATTCGCGGCGGCATTTTCACCACGCTGGACCAGTTGTTGCGTGAGCACACGCCGGCCCATGTTCCCGGACTGCCGCCTTTTACTGGGGGCGCGGTCGGCTTTTTCGCGCATGACGCGGTTCGTCAACTCGAGAAACTGCCCACTCTCGCGAAAGATGATTTGCACGTCCCCGATTGCGTGCTGATGTTCTTTGATTGTCTTCTGGCCTTCGACCACGTGCGGCACGAGATTTACATCATTGCCTCGGCGGACGTCAGGAAACACTCGCCGCGAAAAGCTTATGACCAGGCTGTGCGCGATATTGAGCGGATCGAGAAACAACTTACAGCTCCACTGCTTAAAAAGTATTTGCGTCCCGCCAAACCGGCCGCGGGAAAACTGAAAGTCAATATCTCCGTCACGAAGAAACATTTTCTGCAGACGGTGGAGAAGATCAAAGACTATATTCTGGCCGGCGACGTTTTTCAGGCGGTTCCATCGCTGCGGCTGGACATGGAGCCGGGAGTCGAGCCGTTCAATATCTACCGCGCCCTGCGGCGGGTGAATCCTTCGCCATATATGTACTTTCTGCGTATGGGAGAAATGACGGTACTGGGCTCGTCCCCGGAAATGCTGGTGCGCGTGACCGGACGCAAGCTCGAATACCGGCCGATCGCTGGGACACGCAAACGCGGTCAGACAGAAGCGGAAGACGCACAGATGGAGCAGGAACTCCGCAGTGACGAGAAAGAACGCGCCGAGCACGTGATGCTGGTAGATCTTGGCCGCAATGATGTTGGACGCGTCAGCGAATTCGGATCAGTCAAAGTCCGCGACCTGATGTTTGTGGAGAAATATTCCCACGTCATGCACCTGGTCTCGGCCATTGAAGGCACTTTACGCGACGGCCTGAGTGCCGTTGACGCCCTGGCTGCATGCTTCCCCGCCGGCACTCTCACCGGAGCGCCCAAAGTGCGGGCCATGGAGATCATCGAAGAAGTGGAGCCGGTGCGACGAGGGATTTATGGCGGGTCGGTTCTCTACGCCGATTTTGCCGGAAACCTTGATTCGTGCATCGCCATCCGCACCATGCTGATGAAAGGCAAGAAAGGCTACGTACAAGCCGGAGCTGGGATTGTCGCGGACTCAGTACCGGAGAGCGAGTACGAAGAATGTCTCAACAAGACACGAGCTGTGGTGCGGGCTGTGGAGTTGGCGCGGTCAGGAGAGTAGGCGCAATGAGCAAGCAGATCATCACAACGTCACCACAACGTCACCGGATATTCTTGGCGGTACTCCCGTTTTCGCAGGTACTCGCGTCCCAGTGCAGACTTTTATCGAATACATCAAAGCCGGGGAATCAATTGACAGCTTCCTTGAAGGTTTCCCGACAGTCCAGCGAGAGCAGTTGCTCGCTTTGCTGGAAGGACAAAACTGAAAGCCCTCACGTTCTCTCGAACGTGAGGGCCACAAGCAACGCCGGACCTATAAGCCGAATTCTGTCCGGCGGTTTCCCGCCTGGACGGTTATTCCTCTAGGCCGTTCATCGCTGGACGGCTCAAGCGACCTACCCGAAGGTTATGCCGCGCCGAGCAGGCACGGGCCGCAGCTTTCTCCGGCTCCCTTCCTATTTGGTCTTGCTCCGTGTGGGGTTTGCCATGCCCCGGACATTACTGTCCGGGCGGTGCGCTCTTACCGCACCTTTTCACCCTTACCGCAGGCTTGCGCTCGCGGCGGTATATTCTCTGTGGCACTTTCCGTCGAACGGCCTTGAAGCCGCTCTCCCGGACGTTATCCGGCACACTGCTCTGCGGAGTTCGGACTTTCCTCTCTCTTAATCCTGCGAGCCGGGGATAACCCCGCTGTTCAGGAATAAAGACAGCAACCGTCCGGTCCGGCGTCAACTGTACATATTATAGTTCGCGAAGCAGTAAATCCGCCTATTGCTTCTTGGGATTTGCGCTCGATCCAGGACTGCCACTTGACGTTCGACTCGGCGCTGTTAGCCAATCCAACTTGATCTTTTGCCGGAACAAGACCCGCGTATAAGGGCCGTGGTTCTCGTCCATGCGCACGTAATACAAATACGGATTGTCCGTGATCGTGGAATAGTTAGGATCTGCCGACTTCGGATCGATGAGCGAAAAATACATAAACGACCAATTCCCCTCGGGCTCCCGCTGGAGGAGTTGGTTCAGCGTAATCGCCAACGCAGGCTTGCTCCAATGAAC
>WNFI01281328.1_pt1 | contig 16404 bp, 14 predicted proteins | sample 5400471 | NCBI WGS metagenome assembly WNFI01 (sample SAMN13153348, study PRJNA577476) | soil metagenome | isolation source: 100 cm saprolite on Douglas fir-dominated hillslope | place: USA:California | collected 2013-09-17 | reverse complement strand
TCACGGAAGTAGCGCACGTCTCCCCGGACGCCGAAACTCTCGCCGAGGCCGACCATCCCCCCCGCGCCCGCGTTCATGCCGAAGTCGTTCCGGTTGACGTCGAAGAAGGTGTTGACGTCCGGCACGCGGAATTTCATGAGGCCGACGCCGCCCGTCGCGTAGACACGCGACCTGTTCCTGCCGATCGGCACCCCGAGGACGATGTTGCCCATCAGCGTGGTCACGTTGCTGGTGCCGCCTTGATTGTCGGGACCGAAGAAGTGGGGCGTGTAGGTGCCCTCGACCTCGAAGCCGAAGACCCCTTCGCCGAGGAATCCAATGGCCGCGCCGTAGCTGGTGTGGCCCTGCTCCACGTCGCCGCTGAACGTGCGGCCGACGGTGGCGGTCAGGACGGTGTCCGCGGCCGCGGGCTGGGCGGTGGAGAAGAGCGCGAGCACGGCGAGGACGGCGTAGAGGCGTTGATTTCTCATGGCAGATGCTCCTTGGCGGAACGGGGCCATCTGGCCAGAAGCAAGAAGGGTGCCCGCGCGGTTAGGATCAGAGGCGGACGCCGCCGGGGGCGGGAGGATTCCGTGACGAAGGACACGGCCGAGGCGGGCAAGAAGAGCTCGCGGGTCGAGCGGCTCCGTACCCTGTCCGAGCTGCGCACGCTGGTGGCGCCCCGGCGCGGCCTGCTCCTGCTCGGCCTCGTCCTCATCGCGATCAACCGCGTGGCCGGCCTGGTCCTGCCCGCGTCGACCCGGTACGTCATCGACGACGTGGTGGGGAAGCGGCGCGTCGACCTTCTCCTCCCCCTGCTCGGCGCGGTGGTGGGGGCCACCGCGCTGCAGGCCGTGACCTCGTTCGCCCTCACCCAGACCCTGTCGAAGGCGGCGCAGAAGCTCATCGCGGACCTGCGGCGGCGCGTGCAGGCCCACATCGGCCGGCTGCCCGTCGCGTTCTACGACGCGAACAAGACCGGCGTGCTCGTCTCGCGGATCATGAGCGACGTCGAAGGCGTGCGGAACCTCGTCGGCACCGGCCTCGTCGAGTTCGTGGGAGGGCTGCTCGCGGCCGCCGTCGCCCTCGTCCTCATGCTGCGCATCAGCCCGGCCATGACGGGCTTGACCCTCGCCACGTCGCTCACGTTCGCGTTCGTGCTCTTCCGCGCCTTCGCCACGATGCGGCCGATCTTCCGCGAGCGCTCGAAGATCCAGGGCGAGGTCACGGGGCGCCTCACCGAGTCGCTGGGCGGCGTACGCGTGGTCAAGGGCTATCACGCGGAGGCGCGCGAGGAGGCCGTCTTCTCCGGCGGCGTGGGCAAGCTGCTCGAGAACATCATGAAGACGCTGACCGCGACGTCGGTGCTGAGCCTGGCCTCGACCCTGCTGCTCGGCATCGTGGGCGCGGCCGTCCTCTACGTCGGCACCCGCCAGATCCTGGCCGGCTCGCTCACGGTCGGCGGGCTGTTCACCTACACCATGCTCCTCGGGTTCCTGATCGCGCCCGTCTTCCAGGTGGTCGCCATCGGCACCCAGCTCACGGAGGCCCTGGCCGGGCTGGAGCGGACGCAGGAGATCCTCCAGGAGCGGCCCGAAGACGTGGACCCGCGGCGGACGGTGGGGCTGGGCCGCATCGACGGCCGTGTTGCGTTCGAGGACGTGACGTTCTCGTACGACGGCGTGCGCGAGGTCCTGGGCGGCGTCTCCTTCCGATCGGAGCCGGGCACCGCGACCGCCCTCGTCGGCCCTTCGGGCTCCGGCAAGTCGACCATCATCGGCCTCATCGCCGCCTTCCACGCCCCCGTGCGCGGCGTGGTCACCGTCGACGGCGTCGATCTCTCCACCGTGCGCCTCGACTCCTATCGCCGCCAGCTCGGCGTCGTCCTCCAGGACACGTTCCTGTTCGACGGGACGATCCGCGAGAACGTCGCCTTCTCGCGCCCGGAGGCCCGCGACGAAGACGTCCTGCGCGCGTGCCGGCTCGCCCGCGTCGACGAGTTCGCGGAGCAGTTCGAGAAGGGCTACGAGACGATCGTGGGAGAGCGCGGGGTCAAGCTCTCGGGCGGCCAGCGCCAGCGCGTCTCGATCGCGCGCGCCATCCTGGCCGACCCCCGCATCCTGATCCTGGACGAGGCGACCTCGAGCCTGGACTCGGAGTCCGAAGCGCTCATCCAGGAGGGCCTCGCGCACCTGATGCGCGGGCGCACCACGTTCGTCATCGCGCACCGCCTCTCCACCATCCGCCGCGCGGAGCAGATCCTGGTGATCGAGGCCGGCCGCGTGGTCGAGCGCGGGACGCATGGGTCCCTCTACGCGGCGCGCGGCCGCTACTACGACATGTACACGCGGCAGCACGGCGTCGAGTCCAACCTGTTCCTCGCGCCCGGTGAAGGGGACACGGTCCCGGCCGCCGCGGAAGAGGAAGCGAAGGCGGAGGGGACCGGGCTGGCCAATCCGCTCCGCCTGCTCGGAAGCTGAGCCTGTATTAGAATCGCCGTCCCGCCTCGCGCCGGCGGGCCTACGAACCCTGGGAGGAGGCGCCGATGCCGTCGACCCGCCGCTCGCCCTGGCGATTCCCGATCGCCCTCGCTCTCGCCGTGCTTCCGGCCTGCCGCCATCACAGCAGCCCCGCCGCCGCGGAGATGCCGGCTCCGACGCCGGCCTCCCCGGCCCCGGCCCGTGCGCTCGGCTGCGGCCTGCCTCCCGGTGGCGGGTCGGGCGAGGACTGCCCGCAGGAATCGCCCAGCTTCATGGCCGAGGTCGAGCAGGCCATCGACCTCGCCATATTCGAGCACCCCGAGATGTTCAACACGCAGCGGGCGCGCGGTTGCGCGAACTGCTACCAGGTGCTCGACACCCACAACTTCCCCGAGGAAGTCGGACGCAACCTGGAGAAGAGGGGCTACTGCACGAAGTACGACGGGGAGGAGCTGGCGGTGAAGAGCACGAACGCCTTCAACGATCAGTACGACATCCTCCTCTCCGAAGGCTATATCCGGCGCGAGACCACCGGCGCCTACCGCGCCACCTGTTATCCCGCCTGGTTCTAGGCCCGTCTCCCCTGGTTCCGAGGCCTCCCCCGCGGCTATAGTCGGCGCGATGGCCGCGCCGACCGTCTCGCCGCCTCCGCTGGCCCGGCCCACCCGCCACATCGCCGGGCTGCTCGAATGGCCACAGCACGTGACCGCCGCCGAGCGGCGGTCGCTCGTCGCGGGCGGGCTGGGCTGGATGCTCGACGCGATGGACGTGATGCTCTACTCGATGGTGCTCGCGCACCTCATGCGCGATCTCGGGATGAGCAAGGCGGAGGGCGGGCTCCTGAACTCCCTGACCCTGCTCGCCTCCGCCATCGGCGGGCTCGCCTTCGGGTTCCTGGCCGACCGCGTCGGCCGCACGCGCGCCTTGATGGCCTCGATCCTGGTCTACTCCGTGGCCAGCGGCGCCTGTGGCCTCTCGCAGACCATCGTCCAGCTCGCGATCTGCCGGTTCATCCTGGGCCTGGGCATGGGCGGCGAGTGGACCACGGGCGCGGCCCTCATCGCCGAAACCTGGCCCGCCGAGCACCGGGCCAAGGCGCTCGGGCTCATGCAGTCCTCGTGGGCGATCGGCGAGATGATCGCGGCCGGAGTCGTCGCCCTCGTACTCCCCAGCATGGGATGGCGCGCGGTGTTCTTCGTCGGCGTCCTCCCGGCCCTGGTCGTCTTCTGGATCCGGCGCGACGTGCCGGAATCGGAGATCTGGCTGCGCGGCCGGGCCACCCGCGGAAGCTCCAGGAGCTCCCTGCGGATCCTCTGGCGGAAGGACCTGCGCCGCGACGGTCTCGTGGCGACGGCGATGAACGGCTGCGGCATGTTCGGGTACTGGGGCCTCTTCACCTGGATCCCGGCCTATCTGTCCCTGCCCGTCGAGGAGGGCGGCCGCGGCCTCGGCCTCATGAAGACCACGACCTGGCTGATCGTGATGGGCATGGGGAAGTGGCTCGGGTATGCGCTGTTCGGGTTCTTCGCGGACTCCGTGGGCCGGCGGCGCAGCTACGTGGCCTACCTCCTGGTCGCGGCCGCGCTCGTGCCCCTGTACGGGATCACCCGCGAGCCCCGCTGGCTCCTTCTGCTCGGTCCCCTGGTCGCGTTCTTCGGCACCGGCTTCTTCTCCGGCTTCAGCGCGATCGCGTCGGAGCTGTTCCCGACCGAGATCCGCGCCACCGCGATGGGGCTGAGCTACAGCGTGGGCCGCGGCTTGAGCGCGGCCGCGCCGGCGGTGGTGGGCCTCCTGGCCACCCGCTTCGGCTTCGGGGCCGCGTTCCTGGTGCTGGCCGCGGCTTTTCTCGCCGGGGCGCTGCTCGCCCTTCTCCTGCCGGAGACCAAGGGCCGCCCGCTCGAGTAGCGCCCATAATGTCCGTCGGCACGAGGAGGACACGATGCCCGTGACGACTGCGCCGGACGACGACGAGCGCGTTCCGATCTTCGGCACCTGGCCGAGGATCTACGCCGCCGTGATCCTCTGCGCGCTCGCCGTCATGGGGCTCATCGCCGTGTTCTCCTCCTGGAAGTACTGAGCGTTGTCCGCGCTCGACTGGGCCGTCCTCCTCGTCTACCTCGTTGCCATCATCGCCTTCGGCCTCTGGTCCGGACGCGGCAACGTGAAGATCGACGACTTCTTCCTGGCCGGCCGCCAGATGCGCTGGTGGGCGGTCGGCCTGTCCGTGATGGCGACGCAGATCAGCGCCATCACCTTCATCGGCACGACCGGGCAGGCCTACAACGACGGGATGCGGTTCCTCGTCGTGTACTTCGGGCTGCCCTTCGCGATGGTGATCCTCTGCCTGACGCTGGTCCCGTTCTTCTACCGCGCGGGCGTCTTCACCGCTTATGAGTACCTGGAGAAGCGCTTCGATTCGCGGACCCGCACGCTCACGAGCCTGCTCTTCCTCTGCTCGCGCGGCCTCTCCGTCGGCGTGACGCTCTATGCGCCCTCGCTCGTCCTGTCCGTCATCCTCGGCTGGAGCGAGCCGGCGACGATCCTGCTCATGGGCGGGTCGACGATCGTGTACGTGATGTACGGCGGCAACAAGTCCGTGATCTGGACCGACGTCGCCCAGATGGCCATCATCTGGTTCGGGATCTTCCTCTGCTTCGGCGTGGCCCTCGCACAGATCCCGGACACCATCCGCTTCCGGGATGCGCTGGCCCTGGCCCAGGCCACGGGCCGGCTGCGGGTGATGGACACCTCGCCCAGCCTGAGCACGCCTTACACGCTCTGGAGCGGCGTGATCGCGGGAACGTTCCTGATGCTGTCGTACTTCGGATGCGACCAGAGCCAGGTGCAGCGCTACCTCTCCGGAAGCAGCCTGACCCAGAGCCGCCTGTCCCTGCTCTTCAACGCGTTCCTGAAGGTGCCGATGCAGTTCCTGATCCTGCTCACCGGCGTGCTCGTGTTCGTCTTCTACCATTTCCACGAGCCGCCGCTACTGTGGAACCGGGTGGAGCTGGCGAAGCTGGAGCGCCTGGCGCCCGCCGCCGACCTCGCGGAGGTCAAGGCGCGCTTCGAGGCCGCGCAGGCGGTTCGGCGTGCCGCCGCGGAGACCTACGCGCGGACGCGTGGAGATGCGGACGCCGAATCGTATCGTCGGGCAAATGCTTCTCTAGAAGACGCGCGGAGGCAGGCCATCAAGCTGCTGGAAGAGGTGGAGCCGGCTCAAGCGGCTCCGTCCAGGTTCGGCGCTTGGCTGACGCGCGTTCTCGGGATCAAGGCGGCTGGGTACTCGGATACCAACTACATCTTTCCGACGTACATCCTCACGTACCTGCCGCGCGGCCTGGCCGGGCTCGTGATTGCCGTGATCTTCGCGGCGGCGATGTCGACGCTGTCCGGCGAGTTCAACTCGCTGGCCACCGCGACCATGGTGGATTTCTACAAGCGGTTCGTGCATGTCGGGGGCTCCGACGCGCACGACCTCTGGGTCTCCCGCGCGCTCACCGCTTTCTGGGGCGCCTTCGCCTGCCTCATCGCCCTGCAGGCGGGCCGCCTCGGCTCCGCGATCGAGGTGGTGAACCGTTTCGGGTCTTACTTCTACGGCTCGATCCTGGGCGTGTTCGGGCTCGCGGTGCTCACGGAGCGCGCGTCCGCGCTCGGCGCGTTCTGGGGCCTCCTCGCGGGCATGGCGACGGTATGGCTGGTCGCCACGTACACGTCCGTGCACTTCCTTTGGTACAACGTCGTAGGCGCGCTCACCGTATTCGTCGTCGGGATGATGCTGACGGCGCTGCGGCCGCGCGAGACGGCGGGCGCGTGAGCGAAGCCCCAGTCCCGACGGGCGGGCGCGTCGGCGCCGACGGATGGGTGCTCGTCGTCGCCCTCGCGCTGGCGACGCTCCTGCCTCTGACGGAAGCGGTCGGCCGGCCGCTCGGCTTCCACATCTCGGGCTCCGCCGCCTACCTGCAGCAGGTCACGCTCTGGCTGACCTTCGTGGGCGGGCTCGTGGCCACGCGCCATCGCACGCACCTCACCCTCTCCACCGCGGAGCTGCTCCAGAGCGACCGCGCGCGCCGGCTGGCCGGCCTGCTCGCGGCCTGCGTGGCCGCGGCCGTGCTCGCCGTGCTCGCCTACTCCGGGGTGGAGCTCATCCGCGCGAACCGCGAGCAGGGCAAGATCCTGGGCGCGGGCATTCCGGAATGGGCGAGCGAGTGCGTGATCCCGGTGAGCCTCGCGCTCATGGCCTCGTGGTTCGCCTGGACGGCGCCGTGGGGATGGCGCGGCCGCGCGCTGGCGCTGTTCGCCATCGCGGCTGCCTTTTCGATGGGCGTGATCCCGCCTCCGGACGGGCCCGCCCAATGGGCGATCGGCCGCGGGTCGCTGGTGTGGCCGGTATCCGCCCTCATCCTCGCCGGAGCGCTGCTGGGCGCGCCCGTGTTCGTGGCCATGGGGGGCCTCGCCCTCCTCTTCTTCTTCAAGGACGGGACGCCGATCGGCGCGGTGTCGGCCGAGGTCTACCGGCTCATCGCTTCGCCCACCATCCCCGCCATCCCCCTCCTGACGACCGCGGGCTTCGTGCTGGCGGCGGGACAATCGTCGGCGCGGCTCCTGCGGTGCTTCGAGGGACTCTTCGGCTGGATGCCGGGCGGCATCGCGATCGTCGTGGCCGTGGCCTGCGCCGCGTTCACGACCGGCACCGGCGGCTCGGGCCTCACCATCATGGCCCTCGGGGGCCTCATGCTGCCCATGCTGGCCAAGGCCGGCTACCCGGAAGGCTTCTCGCTGGGGCTGGTGACCGCGTCCGGAAGCCTCGGCCTGCTGTTCCCGCCCAGCCTGCCCGTGATCCTCTACGCCATCGTGGCCGGCGTGCCCGCGGACGAGCTGTACCTGGCCGGCCTCCTGCCCGGCCTCCTGCTCGTCGCCCTCGCCTGCGCGTACGGCGTGCGCGTGGGCGTGCGCTCGGGGGGACGGCGCGAGCCCTTCTCCTTTCGGGAAGCGCTGCGCGGGATGTGGGCGGCCAAGTGGGAGCTGAGCCTCCCGCTCCTCATCATCGCGCTCTTCGCGAGCGGCAAGGTGTCGATCGTGGAGGCCTCGGCCGCGGCCTGCGCCTACGCCGTCATCGTGGCCTGCTTCGTCACGCGCGACCTCCGCCTGCGCCAGCTTCCCGCCGTGCTGGTGGAGGGAGGCGCACTGGTGGGCGCCGTCCTCATCCTCTTGAGCGTCGCTCTCGGCCTCACGAGCTACCTGGTGGACGCGCAGCTCCCCGAACAGTTCCTGGCCTGGGTCAGGACGCACATCCATTCCCAGCTCATGTTCCTGCTCGTCCTGAACCTCGTCCTCCTCGTCCTGGGCAGCGTGCTCGAGATCTACTCCGCGATCATCATCCTCGTGCCGCTGGTGATCCCGATGGGCCGGGCCTTCGAGGTCGACCCCATCCACCTCGGCGTGATCTTCCTGGCCAACCTCGAGCTGGGTTTCCTGCTCCCCCCCGTGGGGCTGAACCTGTTCCTGTCCGCGGCGCGCTTCGGCAAGCCGCTGCCGTCGCTGTACCGCCACGTCCTGCCTTTCTTGTTGATCCTGGGCCTAGGCGTCCTGCTCATCACCTACGTGCCCGACATGTCGCTCGGGATCCTGAAGGTGATGGGGAAGCGCTGACCGGGCATTACCATTGGTTCGAGCATGACCTCGCCGCTGCCCGCGCTGCGCCGCACCCTGGAGATGATGCCGTCGCCGGTGCCGGAGTCGCCGGGGCTGCTCGTGCGCGACCCTTTCCGCTACGCCGAGTCCGTCCTGATCCTGCCGCCGCCGCTCGCGCCCTGCCTTCTCCTCTTCGACGGACGCCACGACGAGGGCGACCTGCGCGAAGTGCTGGTGCGCCTCACGGGCACGGTCGAGGTGGGCGGGGTGATCGAGCACCTCCTGGACACGCTCAGCCGCGGGGGCTTCCTGGAGAACGACGTCTTCGAGCAGATCCGCGCGCAGCGGCACCGGTCGTTCGCGGAGGAGACTTCCCGCGCGCCGCAGCACGCGGGCGCGGCCTATCCGAGCGATGGGGACGAGCTGCGGGCCCTGCTCGCGCGCTACCTCGCGGAGGCCCCGAAGGTGGCCCCGTTGGCGGGGGAGCTGGTGGCCATCGCGGCGCCGCACGTCAGTCCCGAAGGTGGATGGCGCTCGTACGGCGCGGCCTACGGCGCGCTCGGGCCCGACCAGCGCGACAAGACGTTCGTCATCCTCGGCACGTCGCACTATGGACAACCGGAGCGCTTCGGTCTCACCCACAAGCCCTTCCGCACACCGCTGGGCGAGACCACGATCGATCACGCGCTGGTCTCGCGGGTGGCGGAGGCGGCGGGCGCGGAGTGCCTCGAGGACTATTGCCACTCCGTCGAGCATTCGATCGAGTTCCAGGTCCTGTTCCTCCAGCACCTCTACGGGCCCGCGGTTTGCGTGGTCCCCATCCTCTGCGGGCCGTTCGCAAGAGCCACCCAGGTCGGCGGCCGGCCCGAAGACGACGAGGGCGTGCGCCGCGTACTGGACGCGCTGGGCGGGATCGCGGCGTCAGAGGCGGATCGGCTGGTCTGGATCGCGGGCGTGGACATGGCCCATGTGGGCCGTCGCTACGGCGACCGGCTCGCGGCCCGCGCCGAGGATGGCGCGCTGCTCGATGTCGCCGCTCGGGATCGCGAGCGATGCCGCCTCCTGACCGCCGCCGACCATACGGGCTTCTGGTCGATGCTGCAGCAGGACGGCGACCCGCTGAGGTGGTGTGGGGCCTCCCCGCTTTACACGCTGGTGGCGGCCGTCCGGCCGTCCCAAGGCGCCCTTTTGCACTACGAGCAGTGGAATATCGACCCCCAGAGCGTCGTGAGCTGCGCCGCCCTGGCCTTTACCCGCTGAGCGGGGCGGGCACGTCTCTTGCTACCAGACTCCCCTGAGGACCGGCTCGCCCGGCCCGCCCGGGAGATTCATATGAAGATCTGGAAGCTCGGCCTCATCGGAAGCGTCATGACGGCGGCGCTGGCCGCCGCGACGGGGACCGCGTTCTCCCAGGACCGCCTCTTGCGTGGGGGGGAGCCGATGCGGGGACGCGCCGACGCCCCCGTGACGGTCGTGATGTTCTGCGATTTCCAGTGTCCGCATTGCGCGGAGGCCAGCCCGGTGGTGGACCAGCTCGTCTCCTCCTATGCGTCCGACCTGCGCCTGGTGTATCGGCACTTCCCGATCGAGCGTACCCACGCCGACGCCGGCCGGGCCGCGGAGGCCTCCATGTGCGCGCTGGAGCAGGGCCGGTTCTGGGAGATGTACCACAGCATGCTGGCCAACCAGAGCGAGCTCGACCTGAGCGGCCTCATCCGCCAGGCCGGCGACCTGGGGCTGGACAGCGCGTCCTTCTCGACCTGCCTGCAGTCGGGACGCCATCGCGTGGACTGGCGCCGCGACCAGACGGACGGCATGGCCCTCGGAGTGTCCGCCACGCCCACGTTCTTCGTGAACGGGATGCTCATCGAAGGCGCCGATGTGAGCCAGCTCGACGCGGCCATCCGGGCCGTCCTGAACCGTTAACGCTCCCCTCGGCGCGGCCGCGCGCTTGGGGACCGGCGGGCGGACTGGTATCTTGATGGGATGCCAGGAGGCGTGATGATTCGCTCGCTGGGTCTCGTCGTGCTCGCGGCCGCGGTGGCCGCACCGTCCAACGCTCAGGCCGCCGCGCCCCCGCCGAAACCGGCCGCGCCGGCGCCGTCGCCATCCCCGGCCGCGGGCGCGCCTTCCGACGTGGTGGCGACGATCGACGGCGAGCCGTTCACCGCCCGCCAGCTCGAGGACGTGGCGGGCGCGCGTCTGTTCCAGCTCCGCACCCAGCAGTATCAGGCCCAGCGTCAGATCCTCGACGACGAGATCGCGCGGCGCCTCCTCGAACGCGAGGCGGCGGCGCGCAAGGTGACGGCGGCCGAGCTCCTCAAGCAGGAGGTCGAGTCCAAGGTCGCGCCCGTGACCGAGGCCGAACAGAAGGCCTTCTACGAGGAGAACAAGGCGCGCATGGGCACGATGTCGGAGGCGGACGCCCTCAAGCGCATCGAGGCCCATCTCCGCGAGCAGCGGGTCGGCGAGCGGCAGGCCGAGTTCCTGAGCGGCCTGCGGGCCAAGGCCAACGTGCACGTGATGCTCGAGCCCCCGCGCATCGCCGTCCCTTTCGGCGACAACCCCTCGCGCGGGTCGGCGGACGCACCGGTCACCATCGTCGAGTTCTCCGACTTCCAGTGCCCGTTCTGCTCGCGGGCGACGGCCACCCTCAAGAAGCTCGACGAGTCGTTCCCGGGCAAGATCCGGATCGTCTATCGGGACTTCCCGCTCGTGCAGATCCATCCCAACGCGGCGCGCGCGGCCGAGGCCGCGGCCTGCGCGAACGACCAGGGCAAGTTCTGGGCGATGCACGACGTCATGTTCGAGCACCAGGACAAGCTGGGGGAGGCGGACCTCAAGCAGAGCGCCGTCGCCCTCGGCCTCGACGCGGCGGCGTTCGACCAGTGCCTCGAATCGGGCCGCCACAGCGCGGAGTGGCAGAAAGACACCGCGGAGGGCCAGCGCTACGGAGTCTCCTCGACCCCCGCCTTCTTCATCAACGGGCGGCTGGTCGTGGGGGCGCAACCCTACGAGAGCTTCGCGCGTGTCGTCGAGGAGGAGTTGGCCCGCGCGGGGCAGGGTGGCGCCGGCAAGCCGGCGTCGGCTCGCTAGCGCGGGGACGCGGCAGGCACGAAGAGCGACCGGCCGCCCAGCGTGCGCGCGTCCAGCCCGGCCGCGCGTCCGAGTTCGGCCACGCTCTCGGGGAGCATGGTGCCCAGCCGCCACTCGTCCTGCCGCCCCCCGGCCGTGGCGAACGCGGCGGCCCACTGGTCCCACCAGGTCAGGGCACGGCGCGCGAGTGGCTCGACGATGAGGACGCGCACGCCCCGCGCGGGAGCCTCGCGCAGCGTGGCCAGGAGGCGCGTCCGCGCGTCCGCGTCGAGCTCGTTCACCGTGAACGCGCTCACGATGGCGGAGGGCGGGGCGGGAAGGGTGGCCGCGGCCGCGTCGCCCTTCTTCGCGGTGCCGCGCAGGCGCAGGCGCGCGAGCGTCCATCGCGCCTCCTCCACGGCCCATCCGTTGCGGTCGATGCCCTCCACGGCGGCGCCCGTTTCCAGCGCCCAGGCCGCGCCCGCGGCCCCGGTCCCGCAGCCCAGATCCAGGACCGTGCGCAGCCCCGACGTCGCGCCCAGCGCGCGCACGATCGCGCGGACGAGGAGAAAGTGCGCCGGGCCGTAGTAGAGCGCGAAGGCGGCACGCTTGCCCGCGCCTTCGAGGGCGGCCCCACCCGCGATCTTCTGGCGGCGCTCGACGTAAAGAGACGACAGCGCCTGCAGTCCCTTGCGGACCTCGGCGAAGGTCATGCTCGGCGCGCTTGAGCGCGTTGACCACGCGATACGTGAGCGGCGTCATCACCGCCTCCCAGCCGACCTTCAGCACGTAGTTGCTGATGAGGACCCGGACCACGAGGTCGTTCGACCAGATCCCGAGGAACGCGAGCGGATAGAAGATGAGCGAGTCCACGGCCTCGCCCGCGATGGTGGAGCCGATCGTCCGCATCCAGAGGAAGCGGCCGCTGGTCAGGATCTTCATCTTGGCCAGGACGAACGAGTTCGTGAACTCGCCGCAGAAGTAGGCGATGAGGGAGGCGAGGACGATCCGCGGCGTGGATCCGAACACGGTCTGGAACGCGGCCTGATGCGGCCAGCCCGGCGCGGGCGGGAAGGCGAGGACGGCCCAGGCCATGAACGACGCGAACACCTCGGCCCCGAACCCCGCCCACACGACCTTGCGCGCGCGGGCGTAGCCGTAGACCTCGGTCAGGACGTCGCCGAAGACGTAGCTGATGGGGAAGAAGAGCACGCCCGCGCCGAAGGTGACCCCCCAGACCTGCGCCACCTTGGAGGCCCCGATCAGGTTCGCGCACAGCAGGACGGTGACGAACGCCGCCATGACGAGGTCGTAGTAGCGGTAGGCGCGGCGGGGGCGAGGAGCGGGTGTCGACAAAACTCAGGCCTTCCCCGCGGACAGCTTGTCATCAGAACGAACGATCATCTGGCCGCAAACGGCCATCCGGAGGCGAGGGGTGGACACTGCCCACCCCTCCTCCTCTTGGTGCTCGCAGACTCTCAGAAGGGGCAGTTGCCGGGGCTCGGCTCATCGATCCGCCTCACGGCGCCCCGCGGAACGAGCGACGTCACGTACACGACCGTCACGACGCTCCCTTCGTTGCGGACGAGGTGGACATCGCCCCCGTTATCGACGAACCCCGATCCGGCCTCGACGACTTGTGGCGTGCAGGTGGGATCATCGCCTCGGTAGAGGGTCAGGGCGCCCGTCTTGACGATCACGAGGCTCGGCCCCGGGTGCGAGTGCCAGCCAAAACTCCCGCCCTGCACAATCGTGTTCTCCAAGACGTGGAGATCAGATTCACCCTTGGTACTGATCCGGGCCTGCCAGCTGCTCGAAAGCGTTTTCGCTTTGATCTCGTCGAATTGCCCCACGGCGAAGACCTTGCTGGTGACCCCGGATGGAGGCGTCGCCCGCGCGGTCCCGCCGTACACGGCCACACTCACTGCGACGACGAGAAGTGCCCGTATGAATCGAATCTGCATTTGGCTCATTCCTTTCCTGACCGGACGGCAACTGTCGTTGCCACTGCTCACGGTGCGTCGTGGGGGAAAGGTCGGCCATGCGCGGAGCGGATGCCATCGACGGGACCTGAAGCGGGCCTGAAGGTTTGCTGAAGAGCGGACATATAATCCGATCCCGCTCCGGAGCATCCCATGGCCTCAGGGGAACCCATCCCGCCGGACGTCGAGCTGGACCTGGCGCGCTACGAGCTGCGCCGCGGCGGCCGGGTGGAAAGGCTCGAGAAGCTCCCGATGGAGCTGCTCATCTTCCTCGCCGAGCGCCGGGGACAGCTCCTGACCCGCGCCGAGATCGTCGAGCGGCTCTGGGGCAGGGACGTGTTCGTCGACGCCGACGCGGCGATCAACACCGCAGTGCGGAAGGTGCGAAGGGCGCTCGGGGATGATCCCGAGAGGCCGCGGTTTCTCGAGACCGTCGTGGGCAAGGGCTACCGATTCGTGGGGCCCATCGCGGTGGTCCCCGGCGCCGAGGCCACGCGCTCCGCCACGCCGCGGAGCGTTTCCAGCCGGCGGGCCCTCGCCATCGTCGCGCTGACCCTCCTGGTCGTGGCCCTCCTGGCCGTGCGCGGCCGCATCGGCTCCCGAGGCGAGCACGCCATGGAATCCGTCGCCGTCCTGCCCTTCGAGAACACGGGCGGCGATCTGGAAGCCGAATACCTGAGCGATGGTATCAGCGAGAGCCTCATCAACCGCCTCTCACGGCTGCCCCACCTGAAGGTCATCGCTCGGGCGTCCGTCTTCCGCTACAAGGGCAAGCATCCCGACCTCGCCAGCGTCGCCCGGGACCTCGGCGTCCGCGCGGTCGTCAGCGGACGGTCGCCCAGCGGGGGGATGGTTTTTCCGTGTCCGTCGAGCTGATGGACGCCCGGGAGAACAAGCAGCTCTGGGGCGCCACGTACAACCGGCGCTCTTCGGACCTGGTCGTGGCCCACGAAGAGCTCGCCGCGGAGGTCGCCGAGAAGCTTCGCCTCGAGCTGACGCCGAGCGAGCGAACACTCCTGGCCAAACACGACACGGCGGACCCCGAAGCCTACCGGCTCTACCTGCGAGGCCGGTACCTCTCGAACGAGCGCACGGAGGCGGCGTTGCGGAAGGCAGTCGAGTACTTCCAGGAGGCGATCGCCCGGGATCCCCGTTATGCCCTGGCCTATGCCGGGCTGGCGGACGTGCACTGCACCATGGCCACGTCCTACAACAAGCGAGTCGCGCCGCGGCAGGCCTATGCCCTTGCGAGAGCGGCGGCACAGAGGGCGGTGGAGATCGACGCCGAACTGTCCGAGGCCCACGCGAGCTTGGGACAGATCCTCCTGCAATTCGATTGGGACTGGGCGGGGGCGGAAACGGAGTTCCGCCGGGCCTTGGAGCTCAATCCCTCCAACGGCGTCGCCCTGCACTGGCGCTCACATTGCTACCTGGCGCGGGGCCGGTTCGACGAGTCCGCCCGAGACGCCCTACGCGCGCTGGACACGGATCCGGTCTCCGTCATGCTGAACATCCACCTCGGCGAGCATTATTATCTGGCCCGTCAGTACGATCTGGCCATCGAGCAATACCGCAGAGCGCTGGAGCTCAACCCCAACCACCCGAACGCGCGCCCCTTGCTGGCCCTGGTCTACGAGGCGAAGGGCATGTACGCGCAGGCGATCGGGGAGCTCGAGGCGGCGGAGCCGTTCTGGACCGGCACCAGCCGGGTCAGGGGCCCGCTCGGCCGCGTCTACGGCCTCGCCGGGCGGCGGGCCGATGCCCTCAGAGTGCTCCAGGATCTGATCCGTGAGCGCGCGGGGCCGAGGTACATCGCGGCCGACGACATCGCCGCGGTCTACAGCGGCCTCGGAGAGACGGACCGCGCGTTCACATGGCTGCAGAGCGCGTGCGAGGAACGCGCGACGGCGCTCGTGAACCTCGAGGTCGAGCCGGCCTTCGATGGCCTCCGCGGCGACCGGCGATTCGCCGATCTCCTCCGTTGCGTCGGCCTCTCCTGATGGGTGGATGGTGGGCGCTGTAGGATTCGAACCTACGACTTCCACCGTGTGAAGGTGGCACTCTACCGCTGAGTTAAGCGCCCAAACGGCAGCCATTTGCAGGTTGGTGGCCGCTTGCGCAGGCGATCAGTCTAGCCGCCGCCCCCGCCCAGGGTCAAGACCGGAAGCTAGCGCCAGGGCGACGGCGAAGGCTGCGGGTAGGGCGGGATCGTGCTCTGGTAGCCGGAGTGGAAGGAGCAGTACTCGCGCGGCTCCGTGCCCGCGACGAAGGCCTCCGAGATCACCTGCGGGCAGTTGGGCGTCGCGAGCAGACCCGTCTGCTTGTCGATGTCCACGAAGACGACGTTGGACGGCGGCGGCTGGAATTTCTCGCCGTGCGTGCCCGCCTGCGCGGCCTTCATGAAGTCGACCCATAGGGGCAGGGCGGCACGCGCGCCGCTGAGGCCGGTCGGGGTGTTGTCGTCGAACCCGATCCAGATGACGCAGAGGAGGTCGGGCGTGAACCCCGCGAACCAGGCGTCGCGCAGGTCGTTGGTCGTGCCCGTCTTGCCCGCGGCGTCGGCCATGAAGCCCATCGACCGCGCGGCGGCGGCGGTGCCGTTGTTGATCACGCTGCGCATCATGTTGACCACGAGGAAGGTCGATTCCGGGCGCGCCACCCGCGCCGGGCTCGGATAGTGCTGCTCGATGGCCGTGCCCTTCTCGTCCAGGACCTTGAGCACGGTGACGGGGGGGACCTTCAGCCCCATGTTGGCCAGGATGTTGTACGCGGAGGCCAGCTCCAGGGGCGTGGCCTCGAACGAGCCCAGGGCGACCGCGGGATAGGGCTGCACCTTGTCCGGCATGCCGAAGCGGCGGTTCCACAGGTCGGCGATGCGCTCGAACCCGACCATCTCCGCGACTTTCACCGTCGCGTTGTTGAGGCTGTGCGCGAGGGCCGTCCGCAGCGTCACGTATCCCTTGTAGTCGTTCTCGTAGTTCTGGGGCGCGTACTCCTGCTTGCCGAAGAGAAACACGGTCGGCGCATCCTCGACGACGGTGGCGGGAGTGATGGGCGGGAGGGCCGGGTCGTCGAAGGTCGCTTCGAACGCCGTCAGGTAGACGAACGGCTTGAACGTGCTCCCGGGCTGGCGCTTGGCGGTGGTCGCGCGGTTGTATTGGCTCTCCGTATAGTCGCGCCCGCCCACCAGGGCCACGATCGCGCCCGTCGAGGGCTCGAGGGCGATGAGCGCGCCCTGCACCGGAGGATGAACCCTG
>WNFI01236964.1_pt1 | contig 16406 bp, 15 predicted proteins | sample 5400471 | NCBI WGS metagenome assembly WNFI01 (sample SAMN13153348, study PRJNA577476) | soil metagenome | isolation source: 100 cm saprolite on Douglas fir-dominated hillslope | place: USA:California | collected 2013-09-17 | reverse complement strand
CGGCCGCGCCCAGGGACCCCTGCCTCTCGCCGTCGAGCCGGGTCGGCACGGCGAAGCCGCCGATGAACCCGACGGCATACAGGAAAGTCCCCAGGAAGATGAAGTAGCTCACGACTCCGTAAGTGAACAGCGCGATCCGCTTGACCATGGCCGCGACCTCCGTGACGGCGAAGGATCGCGCCTGCGCGCCGTCCCGACCATGGGAACTCTGTCCCGAACCCGCTAGAATCCGTGGGACATACCCAGGACCAATGTCCCAGCGCATCCGCTACCTTCGGACCTCGGACGGCGTGAAGCTCGCGTGGGCCGAGGCCGGCTCGGGGCCCGTACTGGTCAAGGCCGCCAACTGGCTCACCCATCTCGAGTACGACTGGGAGAGCCCGGTCTGGCAGCACTGGATCCGGTTCCTCGCCGAGCATTTCCGCCTCGTGCGCTACGACGAGCGCGGCTGCGGGATGACGGACTGGAACGTCGGCGACGTCTCTTTCGATCGTTGGGTCGAGGATCTGGAGGCGGTCGTCGACGCCTCCGAGGCGCGCGAGCCCTTCGCACTGCTCGGCATCTCGCAAGGCGCCTCCGTCTGCATAGCGTATGCGGTCCGCCACCCCGAGCGCGTCTCGCGCCTGATCCTCTACGGGGCCTACGCGCGGGGCTGGGGTCGGCGGGGCGAGCTGGAGGGCGAGCGCGAATACAACGCGATCGTGGAGCTGGTCCGCCTGGGCTGGGGTAAGGACAACCCCGCGTTCCGCCAGATCTTCACGTCGCGATTCATCCCCGGAGGCACCGACGAGCAGGTCGGCTGGTTCAACGAGCTGTGCCGCAAGACCTCGTCCCCGGCCGTGGCCGCCGAGCTGCTCGCCACCCGCGCGCACATCCTGGTGACGGACCTGCTCGCGCGCGTCCACGTCCCGACCCTCGTCATCCACGCGCGCGAGGACATGGTCTGCCCGATTGCGGAGGGGCGACTGGTCGCCGCGGGCATCCGGGACGCCCAGTTCGTCGAGCTGGACTCTCGGAACCACATCCTCCTCGAGCGCGAGCCGGCCTGGGCGCGCTTCAAGCAGGTCGTCCTCGAGTTCGCCGGGCTCGCAGGCGGCGCCGCCGGCGAGGACCGGGCGTTCGCGTCCCTGTCTCCGCGCGAGCGCGACATCCTGGCCGCGATCGCGGACGGGCTCAGCAACGCGGAGATCGGCGAGCGGCTCGCCATCAGCGGCAAGACCGTGCGCAATCACGTCTCGAACGTGTTCGACAAGATCGGCGTGTGGACGCGTGCCCAGGCGATCGTCTTCGCCCGCGACCGCGGGTTCAGACGATGAGCCGGGGTTGGAGGGCATCGGCGATGGCGGCCGCCGTCCTGATCTTGACGCGCGTGGCCTCGGCCGCGACACCCGATCGGGCCGACCTGACCGGAACTCTTCGACTCGCCCTCCCGGGCGGGGGCACGGCTCCGGCCGTCGACGCCGTCGTCTGGGTCGCGGGCGCGCTGCGGCCCGCCGCCCGCAGCAGCGCGCAACCGCCGGCGGTCACCTCCCGGGACAAGCGCTTCGACCCGCACGTCCTCGTGGTCACGCGCGGCACCACGGTCTCCTTTCCCAACGTGGACCCCATCTTCCACAACGCCTTCAGCCGCACGCCCGGCAGCGAGTTCGATCTCGGCCTCTACCGTCGTGGAGCGGCGCGCGGGTTCACGCTGCGCAGCACCGGCCTCGTCCGCCTGTACTGCAACATCCACGCGGAGATGGCGGCCTACGTGCTGGTCCTCGATCCCGAAGACGCGTTCGCGGTGGCGGACGGAGACGGCGCCTTCCGCCTCCCCGCCCTTCCCGCGGGCCGCCACGTCGTGCACGTGTGGAGCGAGAAGGGCGGCGAGAAGGAGCTGACCGTCGAGCTGGGCGCGGAGGGCGCGGCGCCCCTCGAAATCGCGCTCGACGCGTCCACCTATCGCCCGATGCCGCACAAGAACAAGTTCGGGAAGGACTATCCACCGGCGACCCAAGGTGTCGACCGTTACTGAGGAGGGGCAGGGCCCCGGCCTCGCCACGCGCTTCTTCATCGGCGCCGCCGTCGTCATCGTGGTGACGGTGGGACTCTCCGTCGCCCTGGCCAGCGGCAAGGCGGAAGGGGTGGCGCGCGAGCGGATCCGCGGTGAGCTGCTGCGTGTGCCCGCCCTCTTCGCGGGCTGGCGCGACTCCCAGATGAGCGCGCGGCGCGGGCAGGTCCGCGCGGTGGCCGAGCAGCCGGGCACGAAGGCGCTCCTGGCCGAGGGCGGCGGGGGGCCGGAGACGGCGCACGACACGTCCCTCGAGTTCGCGCGCGCGCTCGGCGCAGGTGCCGTCTTCCTCTTCGACACGCAGGGCCGGCTGATCGTGCGCACGGACCGGCTGCGCGAAGAGGGCGGTCGCGACTTCTCGGGCGTGAGCTGGGTGTCGGTGCCGATCGCCCGGCTCACCGAAGCCTCCGCGTTCATCGCGGAAGTCAGCCACGGCCCGGCCCTCTCGCTGGTGGCGTCGGCCCCCGTGCTCCAGGGCGCGGGCACGGAGCGCGTCCTCAACGGCGTGGTGTCCGCGGCCTTCCGCATGGACGACGAGCGGGCGCGCGAGGTCGGGCGCCTGGCCGGCGGCGAAGCCGCCTTCCTCGTCAACGCCGCCGGGCGCGGGGCGGTGCCGCGCCTGGAGGTGGTGGGCACGACCGAGGGCTTGCGCGACCCCGCGCTCGGGCGCGAGGTGTCGGCGCAGAGCGGCACCACGGAGGCGCAGCTCGCCCGCGGCGACCTCCCCAGCCCGTTCGAGCTCCGCGCGCGCGGCCGCGACTACCTGGCGACCCTGGTGCCGATCCTCTCCGGGAGCGGCGAGCCGGTGGGCGGGGTGGTGGTGGGCCGCGCCAAGGACGAGGAGCTGGCCGCGATGCGGGAGATCCGCCGCAGCCTGCTCGGAGTCGGCGCCTTGATCCTCCTTCTCTCCGTCCCGCTCTCGTTCGCCTTCGCGCGCGCGCTGGCCCGCCCCATCCAGCAGCTCGCGATCGGCGCGGAGGAGATCGGGCGCGGCAACCTGGACGTGCCCCTGCCCAAGGCGGGCCGGGGTGAAGTCGGCGCGCTGGCCCGCGCCTTCGAGGTCATGCGGCGCGAGCTGAAGGAAAAGGCGCAGCTCGAGCAACTCGTCGCCGACCTGCGTGGGCGCGGCGTGGATCCCACCTTGCGCGGCGTCCCGCCCACGGGGACGGACGGCCTGCCCTCCAGCGGTCCCGTCCTGGGCCACCTCTTCGCGCAGCGATACGAGATCCGCGGGCTGGTCGGCCGCGGGGGCATGGGCGCGGTGTATCGCGCCCTCGACCGCGAGCTGGACGAGGAAGTGGCCCTGAAGGTGCTCGAGAAGAGCGCCGGCGAGGGTACGCCCGGCGAGCAGCAGCTCCGCCGCGAGATCAAGCTGGCCCGGACGATCACCCACCCCAACGTGGTCCGCGCCTACGATTTCGGGGAAGCGGAGGGCGTGCGGTTCTTCACCATGGAGTACGTGGCCGGGGCCACGCTGCGCGAGCTGCTCGACGAAGAGGGCCGGCTCACCCTCACTCCCGCCCTCCAGATCGCGAAGCAGGTGTGCCGCGGCCTGGGCGCGGTGCACCGTGCCGGCATCGTCCACGGCGACCTCAAGCCCGCCAACATCGTCGTGATGACGGGCGGCATCGCCAAGCTGACCGACTTCGGCGTGGCGCGCGTGCGCCGGCAGGCGGCCACTCCGTTCGCGGGCACGCCGCCCTACATGCTGATGTTCGAGATGTTCACCGGCCGGCGGCCTTTCGACGCCAGCGATCCCTTCGAAGTGATGCGCCTCCATCTCGAGGAGGTGCCCCCCAACCCGCGGACCCTCCAGCCCACGCTTCCGGAGCTGCTGGCGGACACGATCGTCGCCTGCCTGGCCAAGGCAAAGGCGGACCGGCCGGCGACGGCCGCGGACCTCGACCGCCTGCTCATGCGCGTCCGCACCTGACGCGGCGTTGACCACCTCGCGCGGGAGGCTACAATCGCCGCACCCGTGCGCCTCATCCGCCGGCTGCGCGATGCCGCCCTGATCCTGGCCATCGCGCTGCCCGCGACGACGGCGGGGGCGCAGTCGCCGCCGTCTCCCCCGCCGGTCGAGCCCTCGCCGTCCTCCGAGCCGGAGCCATTCCATCTCTGGGGCGAGATCAAGACGAACGCACGTCACTCGCCTTTCCTGGAGACGCGGATCTTCACGCCCACCGGACCCGGGCCGTTCACGTTCACGCCCACGGGATTCCAACGCACGCCGGATGCCGGCACGGCGCTGGAGCTGCAGAACGTCACCCTGGGCGCGGAGGGCGACCTCGGGCTCGGAGTGGCGGCGAAGGTGGAGCTGCACGTCCTCGACCTCTACAACCGGAACCCCACGTCGGCCGACGATCGCCTCTTCGTGCGCCAGGCCTGGATCCGCTTCGGCCAGAAGGCGGAGGCCCTGCGCTGGGCGCCCGAGAGCCGCCTGTTCGTCCTCGCGGGCGTGGCCCCGCGCTTCTCGAAGCCGACCGTCCGCGCCCTCGAGAGCTACGGCATGTGGCTCACGGCCGTGGGGCGGTTCGAGATGCCGCAGATCCAGGTGGGAGGGGCGCTGGGGCGCCGCGCCTATTGGCGGGCGCAGATGGGCAAGGGCAATCCGCTCTACTACCGCGACACGAACGTGCTGGCGGGCGACAACGGTACGCGGGCGAGCACGCTCACGCGGTCACCGACCTACGAGACCGGGTTCCCCATCCTCTACGACGCCAAGGCCGACGACCTCGACACGCACGGGCGGCTCGAATGGGGCGTGGGCCTCGGGGCGCGGCGCGTGCGGCCCGAGCCCGCGCATGGCCTGGAAGTGGACGCGCTCGGCTGGTACTTCCATCGGCGGCTGGCCGATTCCGTGACCTTGCGCGGCACGTCCGACCTGGGCGACCTCGAGGTGCTGCGCGGCCATGGCTTCCCCTTGCCGTTCGAAGGTCGCGACAAATCGGAGGCCGGGCTCAACCTCGCCGCTCGCTACGCGAGGTGGCGGCTCGACGCGCAGCTCGTGAGGCAGGACATCGCGAAGCTGGTGCGCCGGGGGTTCGACGCCGAGCTCAGCGCGCTGTTCCACCTGCCCGGCCTTTTCCTCGTGGGCGAGACGCCCGTCGGCAACTGGATCCGGCCCGTGGTCCGCGTCTCGATCATCGACAACCTCTTCGTCGCGCCCGTGACCTACCCGGATCTCTCCGTGGCCTGGGACTGGCGGAAGTACGACGTGGGCCTGCGCATGGGTCTCCTCCGGGACGTCGACCTCACCGTCGAGTACTCGCGGCACGACATGATCGTGCCGAGGGTGGGGAGGCTGCATCCCGACGAGTTCCTGGTGACGCTGAGAGTGGGATTAAGGCAATAAGAACGAACAACACGATTCGCCAGGGTTGGCAGATTAGAGGTCTGTCACCTCGGTCGGTCTGTCATCGGGGGCTGGAATCACCCAACTGCGCGCCCCAGGGCCGCCCTTCCCGCCACTAGAGCCGTCGCCTTCTCGCTCTCGACCGCGGGTGAAAACAGGAACCCCTGCGCCAGCGGGCATCCCAGATCCGCCAGCAGCGCGTGCTGCTCTTCCGTCTCGACGCCTTCGGCGACCACCTCGAGACCCAGGCTGTTTGCGAGGCCGACGACGGCGCGGACGATGGTGACGTTGCGGCCGGCATCGCCGCTCCCCGAGACGAAGGAGCGATCGATCTTCAGCGTGTCCGCGGGCAGGCGCAGGAGGTAGCTCAGGGACGAGTAGCCGGTGCCGAAGTCGTCGATCGCGATGTGCACGCCCAGGGCCTTGAGGCGCCGCAGCAGCGCGATGGCGCCGTCGGTGTTCTCCATGACCATGCTCTCCGTGACCTCGAGCTTGAGGAGCCGCGACGGAAGGCCGGACTGCCGCAAGGCCGCGTCGACCTGCTCGACCAGATCGGGCTGGCTGAACTGCTTGACGGAGAGGTTCACGCTGACGGTCAGGTCGTCTCCGGACGATTGATGCCATTGGGCGGCCTGCCGGCAGGCCTCCTCCAGGACGGCGCGCCCCAGGGAGACCACGAGGCCGGTCTCCTCCGCGAGGTGGATGAACTCCGACGGCGCCACCAGTCCGCGCTCGGGGTGCTGCCAACGGACGAGGGCCTCGAATCCCGCGATCCGCCGGTCCTCGACGCGCACGATGGGCTGGTAGTGCACGCGGAACTCCTTGCGGTCGATGGCCCGGCGCAGGTCGTGCTCGAGCTGCAGCAGCCTGCTCGCGCGCGCGTGCATCGAGGAGTCGAACACCTGGTGGCGCGACTTGCCCAGGGCCTTGGCGTGATACATCGCGGTGTCGGCGTCGCGGAGGAGATCCTCGGCGCGGCGGTAGCTCGGGGCGGAGAGCGCGATGCCCATGCTGACCGTCGCGAACACCTCGTGGCCGGCCAGGGTGAGCGGCTCGCGCAGCACGGCCTGGATCCGCTCCGCCACCGCGGTCGCCTCCTCGCGCTCCTCCATGTCCTCGAGCAGGATCGTGAACTCGTCGCCGCCGAGCCGCGCCACGGTGTCTCCCGGCCGCACCGCCGTCTTGAGCGCCGAGCTGAGCTCGACGAGGAGCCGGTCGCCCACGCTGTGGCCGAGGCTGTCGTTGACGAGCTTGAAGCGATCCACGTCGAGGAAGACGACGGCGAACATGCCCTTGTGGTGGCCGCGCGCCATCGCGCCCTGCAGGCGCGCCAGCGCCGCCTGCAGGCGGTCGATGAAGAGCGCGCGGTTGGGCAGGCCGGTCAGCGCGTCATGGAAGGCGTCGTGCTGGAGCTGCTCCTCCGCCCGCCGCCGGTCCGTGACGTCGGCGCCGATGGACGCGGTCCCGGAGATCTCGCCCGTCCAGTCCCGCAGGACGGTATTGCTCCACGCGACCACGCGCCGATCCCCGTGGCGCGTCACGATGGCCGTCTCCTCGTGGGCGGCCACCGCGCCGAGCTGCATCCGGTCGCGCAGCGTGGCCCGACCCGATTCCCGGTCCTCCTCCGGCACGAAGGCCGCGAACCACTCGCGCCCGATCACGTCCTCCTCCTCGTAGCCGACCAGCTCCAGGAAGAACGGATTGCAGTACGTGATGACGCCTTCGCGATCGAGCAGGACGGCCACGAGCTGGACCGTCTCCAGGATGTCGCGCATGCGCCGCTCGGACTCGCGCATGGCCTCCTCGGCCCGGCGGCGCTCGGTGACATCGAAGGCGGTCACCAGGGAGGAGGCCTGCCCGCCGAAATCGAGCGTGCGCCCCGTCAGCTCCACCCAGCGATCGTCGGTGCCGGTCAGGCGCGCCTCGTAGCGGAGGCCGGCCACGGCCGGCGACGGCGCCTTCAGGACGCGGTGGCGCACGATGTCGTGCGAGTCCGGATGGAAGCGATCCAGGAACGGGCGACCGACGAGGTCCGCCGCGGAGGCGCCGGTCAGCGCGGAGGCCGCCTCATTGGCGTAGCGGACGTGGCCGGCGTCGATGATGAAGACGGCGGCGGCGGAGCCCTCGAGGACGGCGCGGAACTTCTCCTCGCTCGATCGCAGCGCCAGCTCCGCCTGCTTGCGCTCGCTGATGTCGCGCAGGATCGCGGTGAAGAAGGTGCCGTCCGGGCTGGTCCACTTCCCGAGCGATACCTCGACCGGGAACGTCTCCCCGTCCTCGCGCCGTCCCTCCGTCTGCGTCGTCTGGCCCAGCAGGGGGTCGGTGCCGGTCGCGAGGACGCTGCGGAGGAACTCCTCCCAGCGCGGTTGGGCCTCGGGGGCGAGGAACGAAGCGACGGGCCGTCCGACCAGCGTTCCCTCTTTGACCCCGAAGATGCGAGCCGCCGCACGATTCACGTAGGTCACGTCGCCCCGGCTGTTGACGGAGGCGATCGCGTCGCTCGCGCTCTCGGCGAGGGCGCGGAATTTCTCCTCGGCCATGGAGACGGGATCCGGGAGTCGGTAGCGCCGGATGGTGGCGGCGCACAGGGCCAGCATGACGAGGATGGGCAGATAGCCGAACGGATAGAGGCCGACGCCGTAGGCGGGCAGGAAATCGACGGAGCCCGCGGCGGCGACCGCGAACGCGATCAGGAACGAGCGGCTGCGCTGTCGATCCTCTTCGGCGCGAGCACGACGATAGTCGCGCCGGAACTCGGCGAGCGCGAGCGTGAGGAGGGTGGCCAGGAAGAGGAGGAACGGCCGCCGCCCGTCTCGACGGTTGCGAAGTGGTACGTGACCGCCGGGATGAAGGCCACCGGAACGGTCGCGACGCGGGCCCAGTCCAGCGCCGCGCGCGGATCGCTCATCCCGTAGAGGATGGCGAAGCCGATCAGCCAGGCGCCGACGATCGCGGTGACGGCGAAGAACAGGACGGCCGGCCGCGAGCCGCGACTCCGGATGAGGATCGACGCGCCCAGCAGCAGCGCGGCCGCGGCCGTGAGAGCCGGCGGGACCGCGTAAAGGCTGGACGGCATCCCGCGGATGATAGCCGGGTCGGCATGTCGCATGATCCTGGTGTGGGATTCCGTGCCTACCTGGCCCTCGGCGACAGCATGTCGATCGACCGTTATCCGGACCTCGATCACGCCGACCGGCAAACGCTCGCCCTGCCCGTGACCGGCCTCGGGGCCGCCTCCCTCCTTGCCCGCAACGACGACTGGGTGTGGCCGGAGTTCGCGGGCCGCGATCTCGTCACGATCTCGCCCGGAATCGACTGTCGATTCGAAGCCCGGGACGGGGCGACGACGGAGTCCGTGCTGGACTCGCAGGTGGACGCCCTGCGAGAGGTCGATCCGGGTGGCGAGGCTCTGGTGACGCTGACCGCCGGCGGAAACGACCTGCTCGGCCTCATCGGCGCGACGGATCGCGCGGGCCAGGCCGGAGTCCGGGCCGTCCTGGACAACCTCGACGCGATCCTGCGCGTCGTGCGCGACCGGCTTCCCCGCGCGATGATCCTGGTCGCGAACGTCTACGACCCCACCGACGGCACCGGCGATCTCGAAGGCACTCGGCTCAGGCCGCAGGAGATGCGTTGGCTCGGCGACTGCAACGCCGGAGTGGAACGGCTCTGCCGACAGCGCGGCGCGCGGCTCATCGACCTCCACCGCCACTTCGCCGGCCACGGGCGGTCCGCGCCCGCCGAGAAGCGCTGGTACTGGACGGGGTCGCTGATCGAGCCCGGGATGGCCGGCGCGAGCGAGATCCGCCGCCTCTGGCTGGCCGCCGTGGAGGAGAGCCGCCCCGCATCGCGGACGAAACCGCCAGCAGATCGCTGATCACGCCGTACGCCGTGACCCCGATGTCCGGCCGTTGCTCGGTGATCTCGACCGTACCCGCGAGATCGGTGACCAGCCGGAGAATCGAGCTCGTATCCTCGACGAGCGCGAAGGGGTCGTCCAGGGGGATCTCGCGCAGGGCGACGCGGCCCCGCACGCCCCGACCCTCGCGCCAGGCCTCGCAGACGAGCTTGAGCCGCGCGCCGCGCGCCCGCACCGACGTCACGCGCGCAGGGTCGAGGCCGACGATGCCGTCGCGGGCGATCGCCTCCGGCGGCAAGGCGACGCCCATGAGGACATTGGCCAGCACGGAGAGCTTGACCGCGCCGTCCCATCCTTCCAGGTCGTCGCTCGGGTCCGCCTCCGCGTAGCCCTCCTGCTGCGCACGCGCGAGCGCGTCGGCGAACGTTCCTCCCCGTTCGAGCGCGCACAGGATGGCGTTGGTGGTCGAGTTCAGGATTCCTTCGACGCGGGTCACCGTCGCCCCCCGCAGGCCGTGCCGCGCGAGGTTGAAGACAGGGACGCCATCCATCACCGTCGCCTCGTAGAGCAGTTGCACGCGGCGGCGCGCGGCCCGCTTCGCCAGGTCGGTGAACGCCCAGGCCAGCGGCCCCTTGTTGGCGGTGATGGCATGGCGTCCGCGGCGGAGGGCTTCGCGCAGGTGGGTGATGGCGGGCTCGCCCCTGGCCTGCCGGGTGAGCGGGGTCATCTCCACGACCACGTCGTAGTCGACGGTGCGCGTCGCGTCCAGGGCGCTGGTCTTCACGTGATCGGGATGGCGCGGCGAGAACCGTCCCTGGCCACGCCAGTCGGCGAGGGCGCGCTCGAGATCGACCCCCCGCCGGTTGAGGAGCGCGCCGTGGCGGCCGGTCACGATGCCGACCACGGCCACGTCGAGGCCGGCCAGACCCGGATACTGGTCGCGGCGGACCAGGATGTCGGCCACCGCGCGGCCCACGTTGCCGAAGCCCAACAGCAGCGCGCGCACGCGATCGGCCCTCAGCGCAGCATCACGCGGAGCGGCGGGCGATCTCCGCCACTCCGGTCAGGAGGCGATCGACCTCGTCGGACGTGTTGTACATGGAGAAACCCGCGCGCAGGACGCCGCCGCGGTCGGCCAGGCCCAGGACTTCGATCGGGCGCAGGGCATAGAAGTTCCCGTCCCACACGAGCACGCCTTGATCCCCCAGGTGGCGGGCGGCGCCTTCCGCGGTCACGCCCTCGATCGTGATCGACACCGTGGGCGCGCGCGGCCCTTCCTCGAAGCCGACTCCCCACCGCCGCACTCCCGGGATGTGCCGAACCTTCTCGTCGTAACGCCGGGCCAGGGCGTGCTCGTGCTCGGCGATGGAGGAGACGGCGGAGACGATGCGCTCGCGCAAGGTGGCGCCGTCACCCCAGGCCGCGATGTAGTCGATGGCGGCCTTCACGCCGGCGAGGGCCGCGTGATTGAGGGTGCCCGTCTCGAACCGCTCGGGCGCGGTCTGCTCCTGCGTCCGCAGCCGGTCCGGCTCGAGCTTCTCGAGGAGCCCGGGCCGCGCGTAGAGGATGCCGACGTGGGGGCCGTAGAACTTGTAGGCCGAACAGAGGAGGTAGTCCGGGTCGAGGGTGGCCACGTCCACCGGGAAGTGCGGCGCGTAGTGCACGGCGTCGAGGACGAGCAGCGCGCCCACGGCGCGCGAGAGCGTGCGCGCGAGGGCGGCGTCGTTCACGGTGCCGATCGCGTTCGAGGAGAGGCCCATGGCCACGACGCGGGTGCGCGCGCCGATCTTGGCCGCCATGTCGTCGTAGTCGAGGCGGCCCTCCGGACGCAGCCGGACCTCCTTCACGTTCACGCCGCGCTCGCGGAGGGCGATCCAGGGCCCGCGATTCGCCTCGTGATCGAGCTGCGTGATCACCACCTCGTCGCCCGCGGAGAGCTCTCGACCCAGGGCATGACTGAGCGAATAGCACAGCGTCGTCATGTTCTGGCCCAGCGAGATGGTGCGGCCGCTCGGCGCGCCCAGGAAGGTGGCCACCGTCTCGCGCGTCGCCGCGATCAGGGCATCCGATTCCCGGCTGGTGACGAACTGCCCGTGCGTGTTCGCATTGCAGGTGCGGTAGTAGCCGGCGATGGCCTCGATGACCGCACCCGGCACCTGCGTTCCCGCCGGGCCGTCCAGGAACGCGAGAGCAGGTCCCTTGTCGTCGTGACGGCGGGCGAGGGACGGAAAGTCTGCGCGGCAGCGCCGCGCGCCACTCTCTCCGAACATTCCCGGTCAGCTCCCCAGGGCGCTGAGGTAGGCGCGGATCCGGCTGGCGTTCTTGCCGACGTCGCTCTTGCCGACGCGGCTGAGGGAACGGACGTCGACGCGGCTGCCCGCACCCTCCGCCTTGACGCGAATCACGATGTCGTCCTTGAAACCGAAGAAGCGCGTGGTGTCGGTGGCCTCGATGCGTCCCTCTGCGGGCACGGCGGCGACGATCTCCCAGCCCTGGGCTCGCGCCGCCGCCAGGGCGCGCTCGAAGGCGCGCGCGGGCGGGTCGGACAGGGTCACCGGCCGCACGTCGGGGTAGGCCTGATGCTGCTTGGCCGCGATCTCGGGGCCGCCGTACTCGATCGGATTGCTGGCCCCTTGCCGCCGCTCCACGACGGCGACGAACGCGGGCGGGTTGTCGGTGTCGGTGCTGATGTCATGGATGGGCCCAACAACAGGGCGATCACTCCCAGGACGAGGGCGGCGATGCCGCCGTACGCGGCCCAGGTGAGCACGACCATGAGCCCGGTTCGGAACGACCACCACCCCATCCGGCTGCCCGGGCCGGCGAGGAGCACGGCCGCCAGGGCGGCCACCGCCACCACGAGGGCGAGCACGGCCAGGGCGGATCCGAAACGTCGTGTTTGCGCCATACGCGCCCAAGTGTACTCCGCGCCGCCGGCTCCGGAACCGGCCCCGGCGGAGGACAGCGGTATGCTCGCGGGCGTGGGCGAGCTGCTGAACCACTTCGTCGAGGACCCGCGCGTCTGCGACTACCTGGCCGACCAGCGCGCCTCGCTCGAGTACCGGGTGATGACGGCGGTGGACCCGGAGGAGCTCGAATCGCTGCTCATACGCGGGTGGCGGCGGCTCGGGCCCTTCTACTTCCGCCCCGCCTGCTCGGGCTGCTTCGAGTGCGTGCCCCTGCGCATTCCCGTCGCGTCGTTCGCGCCCTCGGGCAGCCAGCAGCGGGCGGCGCGGCGCGCTCGACGCTTCCGCGTGCGTATCGGCGCGCCCCGGGTGGATCGGGCCCGCCTCGATCTCTACGCACGATGGCATGCCGCACGGCAGAGTCGCCGCGGCTGGAGCCCTTCGCCGCTCGGGGCCGAAGAGTACTGGCTCCAGTTCGCGTATCCGCACGAGGCGGTGCGCGAGGTGACTCTATGGGACGGCGGGAGCCTCGTCGCCGTGAGCCTGTGCGACGTCACGCCGCGCGCCTGGAGCGCGATCTACTTCTTCTACGACCCAAGGGTCGCCCGCCTTTCGCCCGGCATCGCCAACGTCATGCTCTGCCTCGCCCTCGCCCGCCAGCGCGGGATCCCGCACGTCTACCTGGGCTACCGCGTGCTCGGATGCCCATCCATGCGCTACAAGGCGACCTTCCGTCCCCACGAGCTTCTCCTGGGACGGCCGGGACCGGAGGACGAGCCCTGTTGGGTCGCGGGCGCCTCCGAAGGGCCCGATTTCGTCAACTCCTTGTAAAAACTGGTCATTGGCCGTCCCGGGCCTCAACTCCCCCCCTACCTCCCGGTCCAACCCAGAGAGTGCGGCCCCTGAAGTGGCCGCTTCAGAGGAGCCAATTCAATGAAGAAGACGACGATCGCAGCCCTCGTGGTCGCGACGGCGGCGGCCGGGTTCACGGTCGCCCGCGCCGACCAGGGCGATGACAAGGGGTTCGGAGGCCGGCACGGCCGGCGTGGCCCGAGTGAGGCGCAGCTTCTGGAGAAGTACGACGCCAACCACAACGGCGTCCTCGACCCCGAGGAGAAGGCGGCGGCCAAGGCGGATTGGGAAGCCCACCGCAAGGAGCGCGAGGCGAAGATGCTCGAGCGCTTCGACGCGAACCACAACGGGGTCCTCGATCCCGAGGAGAAGGAAGCGGCGCGGAAGGAGTTCCGGGCCCGGCGCGAGCAGGGCCGCGAGCAGCACCAGGCAAAGCTCCTGGAGAAGTTCGACACCAACCACAACGGGAAGATCGACCCCGAAGAGCGCCAGGCCATGCAGGCGCAGCGTGAGGCTCGCCGGGCCGAGATGCTGAGGAAGTACGACACGGACGGCGACGGCAAGCTGAGCGACAGCGAGCGCGAAGCGCTCCGGAAGGACATGCGCGAGAAGCGCGAGCAGAAGCACCAGGAGAACGAGTCCCGCTAAGCCGGCCTCATTCGTCCCCTTCATCCCCCCCACGGCCTCCGGAGGCCGTGGGCTTTTTGTTTTCGAGCGCGCAACACTCCCCCGACCGAGGTTTCCGCGGTACGCTGCTTGCAGGGTCCGGGTTGGTCAGGGGCCCAACCCATTAACGACGGAGCGCGATCAGTGAGCCTGAAATCTCTCCTTGGCGGCGTCATCGACGGCGAGCTCGGCCACCCCGACCTCCTGCGCCGGGTGGTCGACGGGATCGCGAAGCTCAAGCGTCACGCCGACCGCGGAGTCGAAGTCCTCCCCCCGGAGGTCGAGGTCCACATCACGGTGGGTGAAGGCAGTGTGCAGGTGATCGAGCGCTTCGTGAACGAGCCGTCCTTCGACCGCGAGGTCGAGGCCGCGCTGCGCAACAAGCTCGTGCGCGCGCGCGAGGACCGGATGCCGGTCCGCCGCTACTTCGTCCAGGCCGGCAAGAAGACGCAGGTCTCGGTGAAGGAGAGCGCGCCCAAGACCTATCAGCTGAAGATCGAGGGGGGCGACCGGGCCGGGAGCACGGTGCCGATGCAGAGCGAGAAGCGCGTGTTCCTCGTCGGGCGCGGGCCCTGGCATGGCGATGACCAGCAGGTCGCCAACGACCTCATCGTGTCCGAGACGGAGAAAGCGATCAGCCGCCGCGCCGCTCGCCTCCATCGCGTGAGCGGCACCTTCGAGATCGAGGCCCTCGACCAGAGCGAGGCCCTCGTCGTCGCGCGTCCGGACGGACAGCGGCTGCGGCCCGCCCTCTCCGCCTCCGGCCGCGTACCCGTACACCCGGGCGACGTCATCGAGTTCACGGACGGCGCGAAGACCGTGCTGACCGTGAAGCTCGAGGAGGCCTGAGGGCCGTGCCGGGCGTCAGCCGCGACGAGAGCGATCCCGAGACCTACCGCATCGACTGGGCCGCCGTCCACGGGGGTCTCAACCCCTGGAAGCGCACCGAGAAGGTGGTGGTCGATCCCTTCCTCGTCGCGAAGGCGGTCAAGGCGGTGATGGGCCAGTGCCCGCACCAGACCGCCAACGGCAAGCCGCTCGTGTGGAACGAGTACAAGGTCTTCCTCGACCTCCAGGACTGGGAGCGCATCAAGAAGCTCGAGAGTACCCTCCTGCGCGACATGGGCGAAGTGGTCGAGAAGCACCTCAAGAAGCTGAAGGCGGAGATGGTCGGCGGGCTGACCGTGCGCCTGCTGCGCGACGAGGGCGGCACCGTCCGCCCCGGCAACGCCGTCATCAAGGTGGATTTCTCCGAGGTCGACGGCGGAGCGGCCACCGATCCTTCCGAGATGACGGTGCGGATCGGCGGTCCGGTGGCGAGGTCGCTCACCGACCTCACCCAGCGCGTGCCCGAGAGCTTCGTCGGCGCCTACGTCAATCCCGCGGCCGAGGAGCGCCTCAAGGTCCAGTGGACGGGCGGCGAGGCCACCATCCGCGCCGGGAGCCGCGTCGTCCTCGGGCGGCCCCACGGCGCGACCGCGCCCGGCTTCGTGGCCCTCGAGGGTGCGAACAGCAAGATCAACAAGCGGCAGCTCTGGATCGAGGCGTCGGAGGACGGAGCGCTGATCGGCCGCATCTCCGATGCCAACCCCGTCGAAGTGAAGGGCCGGCTGGTGCAGGCCGGCGGCCAGATCTCGATCGACGCCTTTCCGGCCGAGATCTCCCTGTCCAACGGCGAGATGAAGCTCACGGTGGAGCGCCTCGGCGGCTCGTGACGGTCGGCCAGCGCGAGGCGGAGTCCGAGCGGACGGGAGCGCTCGAGGGACCGGGCCTTGTCGCAGCGGCCCGCACTGACCGCGGCCCTCGCGAGCGCAACGAGGATACCTACGTGTGCCGCCCGGACCTCGGCCTGTTCGCCGTGATCGACGGCATGGGCGGCCAGCAGGCGGGAGCGGAGGCGGCGGCGCTGGCCCGCGAGGCCCTCCTCGGCGAGCGCGACCTCCTGCACGCCTTCCTGAGCGCCAACGAGAAGATCCACCGCGCGGCGCGGAAGAAGAACCAGAGCCGAGGCATGGGCTGTGTCGCTTCCGCCGTCCGCATCAGCGGGTCCAAGGCGCTGGTCGCGCACGTGGGCGACACCCGGGTCTACCTGGCGGGCGAAGCGGGCTGCGAGCAGCTCACCCGCGACCACACCGTGGCCGCGCACGCGCAGGAGCAGCTCGGGATTCCCGACAGCGGCGCCCGCCAGATCGGCGGCCAGAACCAGGTGACGCGCGACCTGGGAGGCCAGTCGCGGACGGGCGACGCCTGGATCGACAGCTGCGAGGTCACGCTGGAAGAGGGCGACCTGCTCGTGCTCTGCAGCGACGGGGTCCACGGCGTGCTGGAATCGGCCGGGCTCTTCGGCCGCATGCGCGAGGCGCGCCGCCAGAGCACGGCTCCGGAGGCGCTGGCCGAGGAGCTGGTCATGCTCGCCCTGGCCGGCGGCACGCGCGACAACTCGACGGTCGTCGTCGTGCGCCAGCTGCGCCCCGCTCGCAAGCGCGAATCGATCTGGAAGAAGGACATCCTGGCCTGGATGAAGCGAAAGCCCCAGCCCGTGGAGCAACCGGACAAGCCTGAAGAGTCCGGCAAGCCTCAGTGACGGCGTCGCTCGTCCCCATCGAGAAAAGGTAGATCCCGGTGCCGATCATCATCGAAATGAGCTTGTTCCTGCTGGCGGCGCTCGCCGGCTACTTCGGCGTCAACGCCGCCGTGGATGCCGCGACGGTGAAAGCG
>WNFI01116461.1_pt1 | contig 16409 bp, 17 predicted proteins | sample 5400471 | NCBI WGS metagenome assembly WNFI01 (sample SAMN13153348, study PRJNA577476) | soil metagenome | isolation source: 100 cm saprolite on Douglas fir-dominated hillslope | place: USA:California | collected 2013-09-17 | reverse complement strand
TCTTCGATTTTTAAATCGCGAGTTTCCCCACGATCCAGATGTACTCTACATCTCGGTGCACACTTACTCTGACCTGTCCACCGGAGCAGCGCAGGAACTGGCCGCCACCGCGCCAGACTCAAGCCAGGCCCATAAACTCAATGCCGAGGCTTTCGAACTGCAGGGGAAGTGGGATCAGGCGGAAAAGGAATATCGACGAGTTCTGGAACAAGACCCGCGGGTGCCGGGTGTTCATTTCCGTATGGCCCGCATCCTCCTCTCCAAGCCTGATCCTGGCCCTACGGTTGCCCAGGACGCAAAAAAGGAACTGCTGGAGGAAATCGAGATTGATCCCTCGAATGAAGACGCGGAGTACGTGCTCGGGGAATTGGCGCGTCAGGAGAGCCAGTGGCCCGAAGCCATCGAACATTTCTCTCGCGCCTCCAAGCTGGACGCCGGATTTGGCGATGCCTTTCTTGGGCTTGGCGTGTCTCTGATTTCTGCCAAACGATTCTCGGAAGCAATCCCGTCGCTAGAAACTGCGGTGAAATTGGAGCCGAAAAATCCTGCTGCTCACTACAATTTGGCACAGGCTTACAATCGCGCCGGGCGAAAGCAAGATGCGGACAAGGAATTTGCGGTGCATCGTCAAATGACGGAAAAGGCCGGCGCCAAGGCAGATTCGCCGCCGGGTGCTCCGCCCGAAAATTCCAATTAGCTGCCCAGCCGGATGGTGGTGCCTGCAATCGAGGCTGCGGAAGAGTGTCGCCGAATTGAGCTACTTCATTTCACAGAAAAGCAGAAGCAAAGGGCCGCTGCGTTTTTCCCGGCGGGACTTGCTGAAGGGACGTCAGCGGCATTAGCTGGGTCCACACCAATGGCAAGTCTGCGGCGAAATTCTTGCCGGAGACGACCGGCGCCGGATGCGCTTTCCTGGACTACGACAACGACGGATGGATGGACATCTACCTGGTGAACAGTGGAAAGTGCGATTTCTTCAGCCCTGACCCTCCCTTGCGCAACGCGCTGTATCGGAACAACCGTGATGGCACCTTCACCGACGTTACCGAGAAGGCCGGAGTAGCGGCGGGCGGTTATGGTCAGGGGGTCGCGGTGGGCGACTACGACGGCGACGGTTACCCGGATTTGTATGTTACGCAATACGGCAGAAGCATCCTGTATCACAACAATGGCGATGGCACCTTCACCGATGTGACCGAGAAAGCCGGCGTAGCCGCGCCAGGATGGGCCTCGAGTGCCGTCTGGTTCGACTATGACAGCGATGGTCGGCTGGATCTGTTCGTATGCCAGTTTGTGGAATTCTCCAAGTCCCTGAACAAGAGTTGCGGGCCCGGCGAGGAAGGAAAGCACGGATATTGCATTCCGCGACTCTATGAGCCTATGCCGAGCTCGCTGTTCCACAACAATGGCGACGGGACATTCACCGATGTGAGTAAGGCCTCAGGCATTGGAAAGTACATGGGCAAAGCCTGGGGAGTGGTGGCCACGGATCTTAACAATGACGGCCTGATGGATCTATTTGTGGCCAATGATACAGTAGCCAACTTTCTGTTCATGAATCGCGGGCAAGGAAAGTTTGAGGAGATTGGTACACAGGCCGGGGTCGCATTCAGCGCCGACGGACGGGCCCGCTCCGGGATGGGTGTGGATTCCGCGGACTTCGATCAGGATGGCTGGCTGGATCTCTTCGTTGCCAATATCGATCGTGAAATCTACTCCATCTATCGGAACAATCACGACGAGACTTTTGACGATCAGGCCCCGGAGAGTGGCGTAGGGAGGGCGACTCGGCTGATGAGCGGTTGGGGACTGAAGTTCTTCGACTACGACAATGACGGTAATCTGGATCTCTTTCTGGCGAATGGCAATCCGGATGATCTGATCGAGGGCTTACACCCGGGAGTTTCATATAGGGAGCCTCCGATTCTCATGCACAACACCGGGCGGGGGTTCCAGAACGTCAGCGCGCAGAGCGGCCCCATTTTTGCCACTCCAATTTCGGCGCGCGGCCTGGCCATTGGAGACTTCGACAATGATGGCGCGGTTGACGTGCTGATCCATGTCAATGGCGGACCGCCGGTTTTGTTGCGCAACATAGCCGGGAAGCAGAACCACTGGCTGGGCGTAAATCTGATCGGGAAGAAATCGAACCCGGATGCGATTGGAGCGCGAATCTCCTACCAGGCAGGCGATCTCAAGCGCAGTCATATGAAGGTGGGAGGCGGCAGCTATCTATCGTCGCACGACCCCCGCATGGTCCTGGGACTTGGAGGGCGTAAGAAGATTGACTGGCTCGAAGTGAAGTGGCCTCTGCCGAGCAGGCTGGTAGAACGCTTTACTGATCCCCCGATCGATCGTTACATCACCATTAAGGAAGGCCAGGGAAAATGGAAGTGAGGAGCGATTGGGGCACAATAACCGTTTCAGTCCATCGAGATTCTTGGACCCCGCGCGGGACGGAAACACGTTTTGTGAAAAGCCAAAGAGCTATAGCGGTCCTTTTGGCTGCGTTGGTGCTCATGTTTCTGCATTCTGACCTGTGGGCTGATGCCGGTCAAAGGAGAGCGAAACCGGTGCGAGTCTGGGAAGATTCGATGACCATTCCGACCTCCGAAGAAGGGCTTCCCGACCCGAATCCCCCGTTCGACTTTTCTAATACTGGCAGGTTCCTCAATTATCCCTACACGCTGCGCCACAATCTGGTGAACCGCCGCGTCTCGCGGAAATGGCGAACCCTTAACTTAGAGAATGAATATCTGAAGTGCACCGTGCTGCCAGACCTCGGAGGCCACCTCTACACCTGCATTGATAAGATCAACGGCACCTCGATGTTCTACGCAAATCCAAGCATTAAGTTTGCGCGCATCGCATACCGCGGCATGTGGGCCGCGCTGGGAGTCGAGTTCAATTTCCCGGTTTCGCACAATTGGATGACGGTCTCGCCAGTCGACTTCGCCACAAGCCGCGAACCTGACGGCAGCGCTTCGGTCTGGGTCGGCAACATCGACCGGCCTTACGGCATGCAGTGGCGCGTCCAACTCACGCTTCGCCCGGGACGCGCCTACCTCGAACAGAAGACCACGCTCTATAACCGCAGCGACACCCGTCACCGTTTCTACTGGTGGACCAATGCTGGAGTCCAGGTGTGGGACGACAGCCGCATTCTGTATCCCATGGAGTTCACGGCCGCGCATGGATTCGCTGATATAGATACGTGGCCGGTAAATTCGGCAAGTGTTGACCAGAGTATCGTCGGCAACCACAAGTATGGTCCTGTATCGCGCTTCAGTTACGGCAGCCGGGAACCGTACATGGCGGTGTACCATCCGCGTACAGATTCGGGAGTCGTGCATTACTCGTCGCCTCTCGACCTTCCTGCCAAGAAGATTTGGTCTTGGGGTAGTGATGAAGATGGTCTTGATTGGCGAACCGCTTTGTCGGACAACAACAGCGCCTACGTGGAGATCCAGGCTGGCTTATTCCGGGATCAGGAGACTTACGGATTTCTGGATCCGCAGGAAACCCGGTCCTTCACCGAATACTGGATTCCGATTCGCAAACTCGGCGGCGTTTCTCGCGCAAACCCGGACGCTGTGGTCAACCTGGCTCGCCACAGCCAGAGCGCAGACACCGTGTCGCTCGAAGTGGCCGTCAATGTAACCCGAGAGTTGCCGAATGCGGCGGTAAGTGTTCTGAACGGCGCGCAGGAAGTCGCGTCCGCGCATATTTCGCTTTCGCCGCATGAAAGTTTTCAAAAAGCCTTTAGCCTTCCTGCGAGTGCAACCTATACCGTCGAAATAAAAGACCACGCCGATAAGGTGCTGTTGCGGCATACCGAGGGCAAGTATGACTTCGTCAGTCGTGACAAGGTTCACATCGGCCCGCAACCCTCGCACGAATACCCGGCAGAAACCAATCGCAGCGCGGACGACTTCGTTGCGGTCGGCACCGACCAGGAAAGCAATGGCGAACTAATAGTGGCACTCAAGACGTACCAACAGGGACTGGCGCGTTTTCCAAATAGCGTCGCGCTGAACCGGGCGGCAGGCAGACTCGAAGTCATTCTCAACCAGTACGATCTTGCGGCGCAGCATCTCTCTCAAGCGCTGGCGTGGGTAAATAGCGACCATGAAACCGCCTACTATCTGGGGCTGGCGCTCGCAGCCCAAGGCGATCTCCAGGGCGCCCGAAGCGAGTGGGAGTTCGCACAACAGTCTGGCAGTTATCAAGCGCCCACGATGATTTTGTTGGCAGCATTGGAAGCCAGGACGGGAGAGCCAAGCGGCTGGCTTTCTGGAAGCAGCAAGATCCGACCAACTCATTTCTCCGTTACGAAGCAATTCGCCTGGGTCAGAGCGACCCGTCCCTAATGGCACACCTGGCGGCGGATCCCGAGCGGATCCTTGAGATCGCCGCCGACTACATGCGCTTCGGCCTTAATGAAGATGCCCTCGATGTTCTCTCGCGGAAGTATCCGTCCGGCATAGAAATCGTCGGTGAGCCCGGAATGCTTCATCCCAACTCTTATCCGTTGATCGCCTACTACCACGGTTTTTGCCGATACGCTCTCGGCGAAGACGGTAGTTCGGACTTCATCGCTGCTTCCAGCATGCCGACGAGCTATGTGTTTCCAAGCCGTCCAGAATCGTTTCCCGTATTGCACCGTGCCATCGAAGTTAATCCGAACGATGCGACCGCGCATTACCTGTTGGGGTTGCTCTACCTTTCTGGCGGCATGTCCAAACAGGCATTAGAGGAATGGCAGACGGCGCGACGCATGAAGTCGGCGATCCCGACTCTGCACCGTAACATGGCGTATACGATGCTGAAATCCGGAGAATCGCCAGAGCTGGCCATTGAACTCTTCCGCGAAGGGACGAAGTACGATTCTCATAACGTCGACCTCTATCTTGGGCTGGAAGAAGGCATGGAAAAGGCCGGACGGACGGCCAGCGAAAGAGCTCACGCACTCCAGAACTTTCCAGAATCGCAGTCGGCCCCCGCAGTCTTGGTGTTCCGACTCGTGCGCTTGCTCGGGGATGCTGGAGAGTTCGATGAAGCTGAGAAGGAGCTCGCCAATCGCTTCTTCCCCCGGGAGGAAGGCGGCGCAAATGTCCGCGAAATTTATGTCGCTTTGAAGCTGAAGCGGGCTAAGGCATTAGCTGCGCAAGGCCAGTGCCCCTTCTCGCTGGACATCGTACACCGGCTGGGTGAACCGGTCGCGAGTCTGTCGTTCACGTCAAACGGACTGGCTCCGTTCATATCATCCGCTGCCTCGAAGCAAGCGGTCGAGGAAATACAGACCACCTGTCGTTAGCCACATATGCGAAGTCTAGTCTCATTCGCCGAAGCAAAAGTCTTCTCGCGGAGCATAGCGGTGAAGGTTTCCGCGGGAGGTTGCATTGTTCTGGTACTGTTCGCCGCCGGCGCCTTCGCTGCCGACGATAGATCGATTGAAAGCATGAAGTCAGATAACGACGTTGTCCTCACTACAGATACGTCATCATCATTCTGGCAGGGTACCCGTGCAGTTTATGCCGAGAGGGACACGTATGGGAGACCACTCCCGCGTTACCGCACTGAAATTCGCTCGCGGTGGACTAAGAACAATCTCTATTTCCTGTTCATCTGCCCCTACGATACGCTCTATCTGAAACCGGACCCAGATACGTCAACGGAAACGTTCCGGCTCTGGAACTGGGATGTTGCGGAGGTTTTCATCGGCTCGGACTTCCAGAATATCCGGCGCTATAAAGAGTTCGAAGTCTCTCCGCAAGAGATGGCTGGAAGTGGAATTCAGGATTTCAAATCTCCACGCGGATCAATCGCGTGGAGAAGACCTGGTACGCGGCCATGCGTATTCCTCTCGCGGCCATCGACCAACGTCCACCGGCCGATGGCGCTACATTCCGCATCAATCTCTTCCGCGCTCAAGGGCCACCCTCTGAGCGAAAATACATTGCTTGGCAGCCTACGATGAGCGACAGTTTCCATGTCCCAGAACACTTCGGCATTCTTAAGCTGGTGTCTAGTCCGGCCCACTGAGAGCGACGACGAACCGGCGAGTAACTGGCTGGTCAAATTTGTGTGGCCGAGCTTAGCGCCCTGGAATTCAAGAGCCTCGGTCCTATGCTAACCACGCTCACCGGAAATTTTTCACCAGCATAATATTGGATTCGGCAAACTCTCCCTGAACGTAGAGAATAGATTTGCCGTCGCGAGACATGGACAATCCCCAACCGAGTTCTTTGTCCAGAGTCCAAAGCGGGGTTGCCTTGCCGGTTGCAAAATCCAGGAACTGAATTGTCGGTTGAGGTGACTTGTCGAATCTAAGGAAGTAAATACCATCCGAAGTCAGTGCCCAATTCGCCCAACCACCGCCCCGCACTTCTTCCAGCAACTGAGTCTCTTCCCCGCCCTCCAACGGCATTCTCCACACCCCTCCCATTTCGTATTTGGAGTAATAAAGAAAGCGACCATCGGGAGACTCGACTCCGGAGATTCCGCCTTGCGTAGTTAGTTTGATGGCGGGGCCGCCCTGGATCGGCATCTTCCATAGCTGGAAAGGCTCATTTCCGCGCTTGGAAGCGAAATAAAGCCATTTGCCATCGCTTGACCAGCTGGGCGATAGATTATCGGCGCCGGGAATGGTGGGCAGCAGACGCGCGACTCCGCCCGGCACTTCGACAATATAGATTTCGCTTCGCTCTGTGGGATGAAATTCAAATGCGATGTAACGTCCGTCGGGAGACCATCGTGCCCGTCCTGCTGTTCCGTGCAAGGAAGTAACCTGGTCGCAATTGGAGCCGTCGGTTGCACAGGTCCAAATGTCCCAGAAGCCTAAGCGATTGGACTCGAAGGCAATTTTCTTCCCATCGGGCGATAAATCGGGGCGCATCTTGTCACCCTTCTCTGAGACTAAAACGGAGGGCGGCGATTGATAATGTTTTTGATCTTTCAGGTCAAGGCGCCAGATGTTGAACTTGGCAACAACCTGCTCATAGACCAACTGCTCACCCTTAGAGGGGATGGAAGGCCAACCGCCCTCGCCGATCGGACCATCAACCGGTCGAGGCATCCCACCGGAAGCCGATATCCTCCACAAGCTATCCGGGCCTCCACGAGTGGAGGAGAAGACGATCTCGCGGCCGTCCACGGTCCAGGCAGGATGACCGATGATCGGGCGATGGTCGAACGTGAGGCGCTTAACTCGGCCCCCCGCTGCGGGAATGACATAGACATCATTGCTCACTCCGGCGACGGTGGAGCGGACGAACGCAAGTTGCGAGCCGTCCGGCGAGAACGCGGGTTGGGAATCGAGCGATCCTCCGGGCGGTTCGGTCAGCCGTTGCGTGCTGTAGTTGGCTAGTGACAACAGCGATATCCAGGAACGTGGTGGATCGGCGGCGCTGGCCTCAGGGAAAGCCAGAAGCCTGCCGTCAGGTGACCAGGAGAGACCCCCTGCCATGGGAGCTGGCCCCATGTACACGCGGTGTTCGGTACCACCTAGCGCGGGAACAACAACGATTGAAAATGTTTTGTCAGCGTAACGAGTGAACGCAATGTGCCGGCCGTCAGGTGACCAGGTTGGGCAGCAATCTCCGGGATCGTCGCTGAGGCGCAGCGATTTCTCGCCTCCAACGAGCGCCGTGTAGATTCCGGTATTGTGAGCGCCATCGCCGTTGCGAAATGCGACTTGATTGCCGTCCGGAGAGAAGGCGGGGGTGACTTGAAACCCACGTAGGCCTACCAGCGGCACGACTTCAATGGAAGATAGGGGACCTTCCGCCGTTTTCCGGTACAAGGCCCAGAGGCCAATCGCGCAGAAAAGAACAAAGAGAGGCACACCGGCTATCCAGGCTAGCGTCCACGCATGTTCTCGAGCCCGTGTTCGATCGACACGAGGGTCGGCGACAGGAATCGCCGGGGGAAGGACATCGACCTGAAAAATGAATCGATAGCCCCGCTTGGCCACGGTTTCAATGAATCGGGGCTTGTCGGCAGAGTCGCGGAGCGCCTCGCGCAGTCTGGCGACAGCACTGTTCAACCCATGGTCGAAGTCTACAAACGTGTCGGCAGGCCAGAGGCTCTGGCGCAGCTCGTTGCGCGTGACCACTTCCCCGGATCGCTCCAAGAGCAAAGACAACACACGGAACGGTTGTTCTTGTATCCTGACCAGCCGACCTTCCTTACGCAGTTCACCCGCCCGAAGATCAATCTCAAAGACATCAAAGCGAACTACCACCGAAGACAACCCAGCATCTGGCATCCGGTCACCCATTGCTTGGACGAAATTCAATCACCGAAGTTAGTGACTCGGGTCGAAATCCCGTCGTGTAGTCGCGCGATCTGAGAAAGAAGTCGAGCGGGTTGAAGAACTTGCCCCGTTACCCGCAGGTGTGGCACGGGTGTGTGCTGTTGCATTGCCAATCAGCCCCAATTGACGCAAAAGTTGCACCCAGAGCCGGGAGGAAAGCGAGCGGCGCCGAGAGATTTTCGTTGGCAGACCGTTGCACGAAATCACGGCCACAAGACCATAGGACATGATGATGAACTCGCGAGTGCTGTTTCCAGTTACGTTGTTGGCAGCGGGTTGGTTCTGCTCTTTTAGGAGCATTGCACAAGACCAGGCAGTTGGTCAGTCGGCAGGGCGCGAGGAGACGCATCCCTCCGACCTATACTCTCTCAAGCAAAAGGCGCTGGCTGGGGACGCCAAGGCAGAATACTTGCTCGGCTGGTCCTATATGACCGGGGCCGGGATTTCTCAGGACTACCAAGAAGCGGCTAGGTGGTACCGTAAGGCCGCCGCTGGGGGTTCGGCCGATGCGGCATTTGGGTTAGGTTATCTGTACGAACAAGGGAAGGGTGTTCGGCGAGATTACCGCCAAGCCGTGACGTACTACACCGCTGCCGCGCAACAGGGCCATTCCACGGCGGAGAACAATCTTGGCTCCATGTACGCCCATGGGCAAGGGGTTCGAAAGGACCCGGTTGAGGCGGTGCGTTGGTATCGCGCTGCAGCCGACCGCGGCGAGGTTACGGCGCAATGCAACTTGGCGTCCTTATACTTTCAAGGCCGCGGCGTCGCGCGAGACTATGCGGAGGCGGCGATGTGGTTTCGGGCCGCTGCTGAACAGGGTCACGCGCCAGCCCAGGAAGACATTGCGTGGATGTATTACACCGGAACTGGTGTGACACTCGATTACTCGAAAGCAGCGGAGTGGGTGCAGAAGGCAGCCGAACAGGGATTTGCGCGTGCGCAAATCGACCTTGGCCACCTTTACGAGCATGGAAAAGGAGTTCCGCTGGACTATGTCAGTGCCTATGCGTGGTACAAGCTGGCGGTGGCGGGAGGGGATGAACGTGGCCGAGTAAGAATGAAGAGCCTGTCACGAGTGATGACGCAGGAACAGATCAGCGAGACCGGTGTTCGGGTAGCGCAATTCTCTGGATCTCGATCGCCGCGACAGGGCATGGGCAACTCAAGCGAGATCGGCACATCATTTGCCGAGTGGCGGTGAAAAGAAACGTAGACACGTGGGAATGTCGTCACCGGCACTGTGCGAGGGTCGTCAGGTAAGTTCAGACAGGTGAGCTGTCAAAGGCGTCGAATGCTTCGGACTCTTTCTCTTCAATGAAACCCGGATGGCTTTGCAGCAGCCGGGCACAGCGGTTCCAGCGAAGAATAGCATCGTCGTTCCCCGTGGGACGAATCACCTCGGCTTCGGCGAAGCAGCGCATCGCCTCGCCGAAGAGCGGAGCAAGGGTGTGCGGAGTGCGCCCCACGCGCATCTGTGCCTTGGCTCGTCGTTCATGCAGCAGGCCTGTGTAGTAGAGGCGTTCGTAGCGCTCGGCGAGTCTCAGGAAAAGCTGTTCTGCTTCCCCAACGCGATCCGATGCGTCTCCGCAGAACTGGTCGGTGATCGCTAGCCCCAACAGGCGAATCGCCAGTTGGTGTTCGGGTTCGACTGCCAGAATATCGCGGCAGATCGACTCCGCCTCTTCCGGTTCGTTGAGTGAGCGGTAAAGCTCGACCTTCGAGATGGCTTCCGGAATACCGGCCTTTGAGATGGTCTTCAGCGTGAATTCCATGGGACCTCCTTATCAGCAGCCCGATTCTTGCTCCGCTCCTATGCTGGCTTTGTCCCTCGAATCTTCCTCACCAGCATGAGCACCGGATCATAAAATTCGTCCACTACGCGCTCCTTCAGAGGAATGATCGCGTTATCGGTGATGTGAATCTCCTCGGGACACACTTCGGTGCAGCACTTGGTGATGTTGCAAAGGCCGATGCCAAGCTCTTCCTTGAGCATACGCGTGCGCGATTTCGAATCGAGGGGATGCATCTCGAGCCCGGCCACGCGGACAAAAAATCGCGGGCCGCCGAAGTGCTCCATCTCGTCGTGCTCGCGGAGAACGTGGCACACATTCTGGCATAAGAAACATTCGATGCACTTACGAAACTCCTGCACGCGATCGACATCTTCCTGATACATTTTCCAGTCAGTGCCGGGGCGGGTCTCGAAGGGCGGAATTTTCTTGTTCACACGATAATTCCAGGAAACGTCGGTGACCAGGTCTTTGATCACCGGAAACGCTTTCATGGGCTGAACCGTGATGGGCTTGTCGAGGGGAAGCGCGTCCATGCGGGTTTTGCAGGTGAGGCGTGGCCGGCCATTGACCTCTGCCGAGCAGGAGCCGCACTTGCCCGCCTTGCAATTCCAGCGCACTGCCAAGTCGGGCGCTTGGTGTGCCTGGATGTGGTGCAGGGCATCCAGCACAACCATCCCCGGGGCAATCGGGACGCGGTACGTGGCGAGCTGCCCACCTTCTCGGTTTCCCCGGAACACCTCAAAGATTGCCTCTGCCATCGCCGCCTCCGCTATTTCTCTTCCACAACAAATTGTTTTAAGTCGCCAGGTAATTCCGGTACCGGTGATGGGCGCAGCGTCATCGCGCTTCCGTCGCGGACAACTACATTATTCTTCGTTCCGCATATAGCATCGAGGCCCGGGTGATCAATCCTGCTGTGAGCCCCGCGGCTCTCTTCACGCACAAGGGCGCTGCGCGTAACCGCCTCGGAAACGGTCAGCGCATCAGGTCTTCTTTGTTACGAAAGATGCCAACCAGATTCTGCATGGTTTCCTGCAAATCCCGATGAATCGTATATGGACTCTCACCATCCTTGCGTTCGAAGGAACCCAGCATCTCGCGTGCGGCCTCTTCGATCTGTCCGGAGTCGATGGCCGCGGCTGATATTGTTTTCGCGTGCTCGGCGGCTGCGAATCCGGCGCGGCGACCGAAGACCAGCAGGTCCGAAAGAGAATTGCCGCCCAGCCGGTTTGCGCCGTGCAGCCCCGCGGCCACCTCGCCCGCGGCAAACAGTCCCGCCACTGACGACTTCGCGGTCTCGGCCTCCACGCGAATGCCTCCCATCATGTAATGGCAGGTCGGTCCCACCTCCATCGGTCCCTTGGTGATGTCCACATCCGCGAGTTCCTTGAATTGGTGATACATGCTGGGCAGTTTTTTCTTCACATAGTCGGCGGGCTTTTGCGAGATATCGAGAAAGGCTCCACCGTGTTCCGTACCCCGGCCCTCGCGCACTTCCGTGTAGATGGCGCGAGCCACCACGTCGCGCGTGGAAAGTTCCATCTTTTTCGGATCGTACTTCTCCATGAAGCGTTCGCCCAGTTTGTTGCGGAGAACGCCTCCTTCGCCGCGAACCGCCTCGGTGACTAGAATCCCCTGCACGCCCGGAGGCCACACCATGCCCGTCGGATGAAACTGCACAAATTCCATGTCCATCAGTTCAGCCCCAGCGTCATAGGCAAGCGCCATGCCGTCGCCGGTGTACTCCCACGAATTGGAAGTAATCTTCCACGCCTTGCCAATTCCCCCCGTGGCCAGAACAATCGACTTGGCGCGAAACACTACGAATCGCCCCTGCTCGCGCCAGTAACCGAATGCGCCCGCGACGCGGTCGCCATCTTTCAGCAAGCGGGTGATCGCGCATTCCATGTAGACGTCGATCCCCAATTGCACGCCGCGGTCCTGCAAAGTGCGAATCATTTCCAGTCCCGTGCGGTCGCCCACATGACAAAGGCGGCGGAAGGTGTGACCGCCGAAGGCGCGCTGCAGTATCTGTCCGTCCTGAGTACGATCAAAGAGCGCTCCCCACTGCTCCAACTCTTGCACGCGCTCGGGAGCTTCCTGGGCGTGGATTTGCGCCATGCGCCAGTTGTTGAGCATCTTGCCGCCGCGCATGGTGTCACGAAAATGAGTGCGCCAGTCGTCCGCGGAGTCCACATTGGCCATCGCCGCGGCGATTCCACCTTCCGCCATCACGGTATGCGCTTTGCCCAGGAGCGATTTGCAGACCACTCCCACCTTCGCGCCCTGCGCCAGCGCTCCCAGGGCCGCTCGCAGACCGGCCCCACCGGCGCCGATGATCAACACATCGTGATCGTGGGTTTCGTATTCTGTGGTCACAGGAGTCTCAAATCCCTGATTGCGCCGCTGGCCACTAGCCGAACGTAAAGGTCCGTAAGACCCACCGTGATCAGGCTGATCCAGGCATAGAGCATGTGGCGTCCATTTAAAACGCTCAACCAACGCCAAGCCGTATGGCGCTGGCCTGCGAAGGCCACGCAAGAAAAACAGTCAAGCTTTCCTCCCGCAAGGTGGCGAAGCGAGTGGCAGGAGAGAGCGTAAACAGTCAGAAGGCTTACGTTGCACAGCAGAATCAGGGTGCCGACTCCCACTCCGATTCGTCCATCAAAAAAGAAAGCGCGAAACGCGTCACGCCAAAGGAAGATGAGGAAGATGAATCCTACATACAGAAAGTAACGATGGAGATTTTGCAAAATAAACGGGAACGACGTCTCGCCCCGATAACGGTGTCTGCCCCTCTCGCTGACAGCGCAAGCGGGAGGATCGAGAAAAAAAGCCCGGTAGTAAGCCTTCCGATAGTAGTAGCACGTGACCCGAAATCCCAAGGGCCAGATCAGAATCAGCAACGCCGGAGAAAACGGCCACCACCGATGGTGAGGATCAATGAGGGGCGAATAGAACGGAGAAAGATACGGCCCCCATTCGTAATAGCTTCCTTCAAAAGCACGCAGAGTGGCATAGACTCCGAATGCGCCGAGCAGAGCGATGACGGGCAATAACTCAACCCACCACGCATCCCGCCGCATTGTGTCGCCGAGGTGGCGTTGTCCACTTGTGGTTGAACCTGCCGGCATAGAGCACCGTCCGGTCGTGCATCGAGTACAGAGCAAAATAGCGTTTCGAGACGAAAATGTCCAATCACGGTGCCAACTGGAAGGTTCCGACTAAATGCTCCCGCGGATCTTGGCTGAGAAGGCCCTGAGGGTGTAGGATTCTCCTGTCTTTCTAAGAGCGTCTGAGTAAACGGCCTTATCGTTAGCGAAGACTATCAGGCTACCCGGGAACCGATGCAGATCTTTCTCGGGGCTGTGCCGCAGACAGAGAGGCACCTCGCCCTCGCATTGGGTTCTCCAAGTAGAGGGAGGGGCCGTGCTACTCGCTCTGGGAATCTCAATCCTGCTCCGTGAAAACCTCAAAGTACTCTTCCGCATTCCATTGCTCTTGCTCTTGTGTGTGACTCCAGCACTCTCACAAAAGACGCAACCAGAAGGCGGCAGCCTGCCTAAGTATGACCTTCAGACGGAGACGAAAACCGCCGGAGTGATCGACGAAGTGAACCTGCTGTCGTTCGGGTCCAGGAAAGACTTCACGGAACTGATCGTCAAGAACGGCGACGACAAGGTCCACATTTATCTGTGTCCCAAACCATTTCAAGAGTGGATGGGGATCATCTTCAACAAGGGCGACCAGATTGCTGTTACAGGTTCGAAAGTCAAGCAAGACGCAGGGGATGTCATCCTTGCGCGAGAACTCGTGAAGGGCGGGGACACGCTTCTGTTTCGTGACAGCAAGGGCAACCCTGTGTGGAATTGGCGAACCGGCAAGTAGTTGGTACAGGTGAGGGGGCTTGATGAAACTCTCCGACACGATTGGAGTGGTGCTGAAAAGCAAAGACGAGAGCAGAGTCCTATCGGTGGCGCCTGATCAGTCGGTCTATGAAGCGATTGTGAAGATGGCCGAGCACGGGATTGGCGCTTTGCTGGTTATCTCCGATGACAGATTGGTCGGCATCCTGTCGGAGCGTGATTACGCCCGCAAAGTAATCCTCCTGGGCCATTCTTCAAAGGAAACCCTCGTCCGCCACATCATGACCAGCCCAGTTGTGTTCGTGAGTCCGCAGCACACTGTAGACGAGTGCATGGCGATTATGACCAAGCACCGATTTCGTCATCTGCCGGTCGTCGAGGATGACTCCGTGGTAGGAGTGGTCTCCATTGGCGACCTAGTGAAGTGGATTATCTCCGGCCAGCAACAAACCATTCAGGAGTTGGAAGGCTACATTACGGGAGCGTATCCCGGATAGGAGATTGCGATGAAGCAGACCTTTGCCATCGGCATCGGAGGCGCCGCCGGTCAGGGCGTCGCCACACCGGGCGACATCTTCGCGAAGATTTTCAGCCGTCGCGGCCTGCATCTGAACGCGTACAACGCGTACCAGTCGATCATTCGCGGAGGGCACACTTTTCTCACCATTCGCACCGGTCCGGAGAAAGTCACCAACATGGGCGACCGTGTGGACCTGCTGATCCGCTGAACCAGGACGCGATGGATCGCCACCTCGGTTTGCTCAGCGACGGCGCGGCATGTCTCTACAACTCTGACACCATCAAGCCGGGCGTTGCCGCGAAGGGAGTGGATCTCTGCCCGCTTCCAGTCTCCAAACTGGCGGACATCACCCGCAACAAAGTGGCCCAGAATACGCTCGCAGTGGGCGCCGGTCTTAGCATGATGGGCATTGGTTTCCGGGCGTTGGAAGAGGTTCTGACCGAGCAGTTCAAGAAAAAGGGCGAGGCCGTGGTGTCTGAAAACATCAGCATCGCGCGGGTAGGATATGACTACGCCAGTGCGAACTTCAAACCTTTTGCCTGGCGCTTCCTATGACCGGAACCCGCTATGCCGTGGTCAGTGGCAATACTGCGATGGCCATGGGCGGGGCAGCCTTTACTGGAATGCGGCTGGCGGAGATCAAAGGGCTGCAATGGCCAGACTATGACGGCAGGCAACTCCACGTGCGGCGCAACGTGTGGCGGCGCAACGTGGAACTGACCAAGACCCCGGAATCTAAGTCCAGCGTGCCGGTAATCGCACCCCTGCGCCGGTTGCTGGACGATTACAAAAAGACCAGCAACGGCTCGCTGTGGATTTTCCAAGGAGAATGTGGCTTCGCGCTCAATATGGACAATCTGACAAGCCGGGAGATACGGCCTGTGCTTGGTGACCACTGGCACGGCTGGCACGCCTTCAGGCGCGGAATTGCGACGGTGCTGTTTGGGCTGGGCGTAGACGCAGAGGTGGCTGCCATGATCTTGCGGCACAGCGACAGCGCGGTCACTCGCCGCCATTACATCAAGCTGCAATCCAAAAAAGAGGGCGCAGCAGCCATGCAGCGCTTAGAGAAATCCCTGACCACTAAGGGGCAAGTAAGGGGCAAACAAAAGCGCCCCAAGTCGCGAGGCGCTGTAAAACACGCATGAACACTAGCTAGAATCTGGAGCCGACGAGCGGACTTGAACCGCTGACCTGCCGATTACGAATCGGCTGCTCTACCAACTGAGCTACGTCGGCTTTCTTATCGATTCTAAATGGCGAGACGAGAAGCGTAAAGCACGATGGGACCGGGGTAACGCCCCTTTCTCCTGAAGGCTAATCGATGCTTCTTACGCCGCGCGCGCGGCGGCCAGCGTTTCGTACTCCTGCTCCGACTGGCTCGGTAGCATCACCCACATGGTGTAGACGCCCAAGGCTGTTCCGAATGGAATATTGGTAAACAGAGAGACGAACGCCAGCACCAGCAGCAGCGCGCGAGCCCACGCCTCGCGCTGCATCACTCCCCAACCCGCCAGGAATCCGAGTGCTGCCTTACCTAGAAGAAGAATCGCCACCGTAGTCAACAGAGGACGCAGAAATGCGGGAGCATTCCCGGCAGGTCCGCCGGGGATGAAAACTGTGTTGGCAACAATGTAAAGCGCGACTCCACCAATCGCATTAAAGGACGAAAGTCCGAGCCACAGAATGCCGAGAAGATGAATATGCTCCTGCACCCGGCCGGGTCGCGGCTGCATCATCGACACTGGACCAACGATTTGCTTGCCGCACTTGCTGCAAAACGCCTGGCCCGGTTGTACCGCTCCACCGCATCCGTCGCAGAACATTGATGCCTCCATAATTCTTGTTCGTCTTTCTATCACAAAACAATTGTCTATAGAGAATACGAATCTTGAGCCGAAGAGTTCCGC
>WNFI01077787.1_pt1 | contig 16409 bp, 18 predicted proteins | sample 5400471 | NCBI WGS metagenome assembly WNFI01 (sample SAMN13153348, study PRJNA577476) | soil metagenome | isolation source: 100 cm saprolite on Douglas fir-dominated hillslope | place: USA:California | collected 2013-09-17 | reverse complement strand
GCGATCCAGGTCCACGGCTCGCTGGGCTACTCTGCCGACCTCCCCCTCGAAGAGATGTACCGGCATGCGCGCGCGGCGCGCATCTACGACGGTCCGGACGAGGTGCACCGCGTGTCGGTGGCGCGACAGGTCCTGGCGGGCTACCGGCCGCCGGAGGGATTGTGGCCGCGCGAGCACGTCCCGACCCGGCGCGAGGCGGCGCAGCGCAAGTTCGCCGCGCTGCTCGAAGCCGCCACCACCGATGCCTGAGGACCTGCCCGACTACGCGCTGACCGCGCGGGCGCACTGGACCAGGTCGAACTCCGAGTACACGGCGGCCCGCGCCCGTGAGACCTGGGCGCAGGAGGAGATTTCCTGGGGGGTTTTCAGGAACTCCGAGGCCGACCTCCAGGTCCTCCCCGACATGCACGGCCTCGATGTCATCGAGCTCGGGTGCGGCACGGCCTATTTCGGGGCTTGGCTGAAGAAGCGCGGGGCGCGCCGCGTCGTCGGCATCGACATTACTCCGGCGCAGCTGGACACGGCGCGAGCGCTGAACGAGGAGTTTGGCCTGGGCATGGAGTTCATCGAGGGGAACGCAGAGGACGTGCCGCTGCCCGACGCATCGTTCGACGTCGCGTTTTCGGAATACGGCGCGTCGATCTGGTGCGATCCCTACAAGTGGATCCCTGAGGCGACGCGGCTGCTGAAGCCCGGCGGCGAGCTGATCTTCATGCGCAATACCGACCTCGAGATGGTGTGCTCGACGGACGAAGAGAGGATCACCGAGCGCCTGGTGCTGCCTCTGAAGGGAATGCACAGGCTCGACTGGTTTTCCGAGAGCGAGTCGACCGAGTTCCACATCAGCACCTCGGACATGTTCCAGCTGTTGCGACGGACTGGTTTCGACGTGCTCGACTATCGCCAGCTTTACGCGTCAGAAGATTCGGCGGACCATACTCATTACTCGTACGTGCCGGTCGCGTGGGCGAGGCGCTGGCCCGCCGAGGAGATCTGGCGGGCCAGCAAGCGTTGATCTTCTAGTGGCTGCCCAGGTCGAAAGGCCTCAGGAAAGGCGCCGGCTCGAAATCGAGGTAAGCCGGCGGCAGGCTGTTGAGCGGCCCGAGGGCTGATGCCGCCGAGTTGAGCGCGTCCGGGTCGGTCGCGCCGGCCCACTGGCCGGTGTTCAGGCGACTCTCCAGCGCGCGCAGCGCGGCGATGGTTTCGGCCGGCGTGAACGTGCAGTGGCCGGCCCGGTGGACGAACGCCTGGCGCAGCAGCTGGCTGTCCTTGGCGTCCTGCGCCACCGACCGGTAGGCCTGCTCGTCCGAGTTGAGGACCAGCCCGTCCCCGGTCGTGTGGATCGTCAGCACCGGTTTCCCATGCAGGTCTCCGTTGAAGACGATGTGCTTGGTCAGGAAGTCGACCGCCGCTGAATCGGCGCTGATCCGGGCCGCTCCCGCCAGGGAGGCGAGGTCGGCGTCGAGGCTCAGCCCGGCCTGCTGGTAGAGCGCCTGCACCTCAGCGTTGTCGATCGAGTTCCCCAGCTGCTTGGCGTAGTTGACGCCCGTATTCCAGGACGGGTTGCCGCCGGCGCGAAACTCGAGCTCGCCGCGAAGAGCGAACACGAACGGACCGTCAACCCGCGTCAGCCATTTGAACTGGTTGGCCTCCTGGGTCGCGAAGTCGGTGGAGCTTGGCTCGGGGCTCCCCGCGGTGAACCATCCGGGCAGGTCGCCGACGGCGGCGGCCAGCGCTATGCGGGCCTTGCCTGCAGGTGTCGAGTTGGCTTGGAAGAGGATCCCCTCCGCCACGCTCAGGTTGTTGGGGTCGGTGATGTGGACCAGCTGGAGGGTCGAGCTGGGGGCAAGCAGCTGCTTGATGACGAACTCGGCGTCGAGGCCTTCGTTCCACACGGCCACGCCTCCGGCGACAACGCCGCACATCGGAAGCGCGGCGTCGAAACGGTCGGGGTGGGTCTGGAGAAGGCCGGCGGTGATGATGCCTCCAAGCGAGTGGCCCCACGCGATGCTGCGCGATGGGGTCCCGACCTGCGTGTTGAAGATGTCGAGCGTCGCGATCTGATCCGGAATCGCTTCCTGGAGCGCCCAGCCCGTGTGCGCGTACGAGGAGCCCGCGAGCGCGTAGCCCTGGCTCAGAAGGAAGGCCCCGGTGGCGGGATCGCCGACGTCTCGCGCCGGATTCGGGTCCCCGGGCACCACATAGCCGTGGCTGTACAGGAGGAGCGTGTGGTTCCAGTTGCCTGGCACCTCGATCTTGTAGGTGGCGCCGTCGCTCAACGTGCCGGTAAGGGTCGTGACCGCCGCGGCGGCTGAAATCGGGACCAGACAGAGCCCAAGTGCGGACATCACGACGGCGACAAAAAACCGCCTGACCAACCCAGCCATTGGCAACCTCCTACCCCACAGACCTGCCAGCGCTATCGAAGAAACTCTAAACCTTGCTTTCGGCCAGGTGCAGGCGGTCCCAGTCCGAGTACTCGCCGTTGACGTGGATGATCCGTTTGTGCCCCGCCTGTTCGAGCAGGCTCGCGGCGATGCCCGCGCGATAGCCCGACGCGCAGTGCACCGCAACCGGCGCGTCGTGCGGGATCTCGCCTGCGCGATGCGGCACGTCGGGCACGTATATGTGCACCGCGCCAGGCACATGGCCGGACGCCCATTCGTGCTCGTCGCGGGCGTCGACCACGGTCATCGGCTCCGCGCTCAGCACCCACTGCGCCATGTCCTCGACGTCAACCGTCTCGAAGGTCGACAGCTCGCGGCCGTCCGAGCGCCACGCGTCCATCCCGCCGTCCAGCTCGCCCGCGATGGTGTCGTAGCCGATGCGAAGCAGCTGGCGCTGCGCCGTGACGTGCTGCTCGTGGCTCGCGCCGGCGAGAATGAGCGGGCGCCCTCGCGCGACCAGCCAACCCACCCACGCGCTCACCGGGCCGTCGATGCCGACGTGGTAGCCGCCCGGGATGTGGCCGGCGTCGTAATCGCGGCCTGGCCGGACATCGATCACCGCCGCGCCCGTGTCCATCATCTGCGCCACTTCGTCCGGCGTGAGACGCGTCAGCTGGGGAAGCGTCCGGCCGATGAGCGGAGCCCCTCCCCTGTTGATGGCCGACATGTCGCGGTAGTAGGTCGGGTAGCGGGATTGGGTCAACGCCCTGGCCAGGAACGGCATCACTTCGGTGGTCTGGAAGAAGGGATTGGTCTTCCGCTCGTGACCGAGGGTCGTCTCGTGCCCGCTGCGTCCGCCGACTCCGCAGAAGGATCCGCCCCCATGCGTGGGGAAGACGCGAATGTGATCGGGCAGCCCGCGCAGCCGGACCTGCAGGGTGGTCAGCGCCTCCAACGCGAGGTGCACCGCGAGATGCGGACCGAAGAGGTCGGTGCGCGCGATCGAGCCGAGCATCACCGCGCCGCCGGAGAAAAGTGCGCGCGGCCGCCCACCCTCGCTCAGGAGGTACGACTTGTGGTCCGGAGTGTGGCCGGGCGTGTGGATCGCCTTGACGGCGATGTCGCCGAGCTTCAGCTCCGACCCGGGCGCGAGCTCGCCGACGTCCGTGCCCGATTCGGCCTCGAGCTCGCGCCGCCCCGACACGAAGTCGTTGTGCAGGTGGGTGTCGAGGGCGTGGGTCAGCTTGATGTGCAGGTCGGACGCGACGTGCAGGTAGCGCTCGATGTCGCGCAGCGGGTCGATGACGAGCCCGACGCCGCGATCGGTGTCGGCGACAAGAAAGCTCGCGTTGCCCAGCTCGGACGCCGGGATCGCCTCGACCGTGTACATCGGCTCAGCTGCCGATCGGGACGGTCGTCAGGAGAACCCAGATCGTGACCAGGGTGACCAGGACCGCTCCGCCGTAGAAGACGACCTGCGCGGGCATGCCCCTCGCGGCCTTCAAGCCCAAGTCGACCAGCAGGTAGCGGATGCGGTGCGCGAAGTGGAAGAACGGCACCGCGATGAGGACCAGCAGGTAGAGCTTGACGATCGGGTTGCCGAGGGCGGGGGCCCAGGTGTCGTAGTGGCGGTCGACCACCGGCACGATGTTGAGCGGGCCCAGGATGCCCTGGACCAGGACGTGCACCGGGATCAGGATCGCGGCGACGATGCCGCCCTGGGCGAAGAGGAACCAGAAGACGAGGTGGCTGAAGGCGGTTGTGGGGACTCGCTGCTCCCCTCCGGCGCTGCGCGCCACCTCCCCATGAATGGGGAGGACACCTTTGCTGCTCATCGGCCCAGCCACACGAGGAAGAAACCGATCACTCCCGACGCGACGGCCCACAGGGCGAACTGGGAGAGGACGATCAGGTTGGACGAGACCGGGCGGTCCATGAGCTTGAAGTGCAGGATCGAGCCCGCGAGGCTGAGGAACGTGAAGCTGTGATACAGCGAGAAGAGCAGGACGATGACGCTGAAGACGACGAACGCCAGCGAGCTGTGCGGTGCGTAGCGGGCAGGGCCGTCGCCCGCGCGCTTGATCTCGACCAGCAGCCACAGGAGCCACGCGGCCAGCGGCAGCGCGGTGAACTCGCGGACGATGTACCAGAAGTAGTGGCGAGAACGCGTCCACCAGTTGGTGGGCATGCGCCACGGGTATTCGCGGGGAGCGGCGTGCGCCTCCGTCGAGCTCACTCGCGGTTGCCGTACGGAAGGACGAACCGCATGGTCGTGTCGAGCTTCGTCTGCTGGATCGCCTTCGCGGGGTCGACGCCCTTCGGGCATACGACCGAACACTCGCCGACAAAGCTGCACTCCCAGACGCCTTCGCTGTCGGCGATGACCGGAAGGCGCTGCTTCAGGCCCTGGTCGCGCGAGTCGAGGTTGTAGCGGCGGGCCAGCGCGATGGCGGCGGGACCGAGAAATTCGTTGTTAAGACCGTAGACGGGGCACGCCGCGTAACAGAGCATGCAGTTGATGCACTCGCTGAACTGCCGGAACTCGTCGATCTGCTCGTTGGTCTGACGGTGCTCGCCGGCGCCCAGCGGCATCTCCTGCTTGCGGATGATCCATGGCTTGATCGACTTCAGCTTGTGCATGAAGTCGTCCATGTCGATGACCAGGTCGCGGATGAGCGGGAAGTTGTTGAGGGGCTGGACCACGATCGGCCGCGGCCAGTAGTCGCGCAGAAACGCATTGCATGTCAGCTTCGGCGTTCCGTTGACCATCATCCCGCAGCTGCCGCAGATGCCCATGCGGCACGACCAGCGGTAGCTCAGGCTGCCGTCGACGTGCGACTTGATGTAGTTGAGCGCATCGAGCACCACCATGCTCTCGTCGTAAAACGGGATCTCGTACGACTGCAACCGCGGTTTCTCGTCGTGTTCTGGGTCGTAGCGGGTCGCGTTGATGGTGATCCTCTTGTCGGGCATTCAGTACGTCCTTGCCTGCGGCTTGAAGTTGGTGATGGTCACGTCGCGATATTCGAGTCGTGGAGCCAGGGCGTTGGTGTGGAACGCGAGGGTGTGCTTGAGAAACTTCGCGTCATCGCGCTCCGGGAAATCTCGCCGCGAGTGCGCGCCGCGGGACTCCTCTCGCGCCAGAGCCGAGAAAGCGATCGTCGTCGAGACCTCGAGCATGAAGTCCAGCTCCATCGCCGCCAGGATCTCGGTGTTGAAAGTGCGGCTCGAGTCCTCGATCTTCACCTTCTCGAAGCGCTCCCTAAGGCCGCCGAGGTTGCGCGCAAGCCTGGACAGGCCCTCCCGAGTCCGGAAGACTCCGGCGCCGGCGTCCATGTCCTTCTGCATCTCCTCGCGAATGTCGGCTATGCGCTCGGTGCCGCCTTTCTTTTCCAGGTAGGCGGCTTCGACCCTGTGCGCCTCGTCCCAGAGCATCGCGTCGACAGGGTTCGCGGTCACGGGCTTGGCGGTGCTCGCGTAGTGCGCGGCGGCTCGACCCGCGGCCGCGCCGAAAACAAGGCACTCGGACAGCGAGTTGGAGCCCAGGCGATTGCCGCCGTTCAGGCCGACGTTCGCGCACTCCCCAGCCGCGTACAGGCCGAGGATCGGCGTGGCTCCAGAGATGTCCGCGTCGACGCCACCCATCATGTAGTGCTGCACCGGGCGGACCGGAATGGGGTCCTTGACGATGTCGATGCCGACGAATTCGCGGCCCAGCTCCCGCATGAAGGGGAGCTTGCGGTCGATGACCTCCTCGCCGAGGTGGCGCACGTCGAGGTGCATGTACTTGCCGTGCGGCCCTTCGAAGCCGCGGCCCTCCTCGAACTCGGTGACCATCGCCCGCGAGATGATGTCGCGCGGACCGAGCTCCATCTTGTTCGGCACGTAGCGCTTCAAGAAGCGCTCGCCCTGGTTGTTCAGGAGGTAGCCGCCCTCGCCGCGGACGGCCTCGGTGATCAGGATGCCCGTGAAGGGCAGCCCGGTCGGGTGGAACTGGACCATCTCCATGTCCTTCAGGCCAACGCCCGCGCGATAGGCGAGCGCCATCCCGTCGCCGGTGCAGATGTTGCCGTTGGTGGTGAAGGCGTAGGTGCGACCGAGGCCGCCCGTGGCCAGGATCACGGATTTCGCCGTGATGGCGTCGAAACGGCCGCTGCGGATGTCTAGCGCGACCACGCCGATGCAGCGGCTGTCCTCGATCAGCAGCTTGGTCACGAACGCCTCGTCGTGCCGCCTGATCTGCGGGTACTCGAGCGAGGTCTGGAACACCGTGTGCAGCATGTGGAAGCCGGACTTGTCGGCGGCGAAGACGGTGCGCCAGGTGGTCATGCCGCCAAAAGGCCGAACCGAGATCTTGCCATCAGGGTCGCGGCTCCACGGGCAGCCCCAGTGCTCCATCTGGATGACCTCGAGCGGCGCCTCGCGGACGAACGCCTCGACCACGTCCTGGTCGGCGAGGTAGTCCGAGCCCTTGATGGTGTCGAAGGCGTGGGTCTGGTACGAGTCTTCCGATCGCATCACAGCCGCGGCGCCGCCTTCGGCGGAGACCGTGTGGCTGCGCATCGGGTAGACCTTGGAGACCAGCCCGACCTTGACCCTGGGATTGGCCTCGACCGCAGCTATGGCTGCCCTGATGCCGGCGAGCCCCCCGCCAACCACCAGGACGTCATAGCTCTCAAACTCCACGTGCCTTCTGATTCTATTGGGACTCATGACAGCGCCGTTTTGGGCCCCGCCGCCCGAGAAGTACCCGGGCCGGCTGCCCGAGAAGGCCGACGTCCTGGTGATCGGCGGCGGGATCGCGGGAAACAGCCTGCTGTGGCACCTGGCGCGGCGGCGGATCGATGCGGTGCTGGTCGAGCGGCATCACCTCGCGTGGGGCGCGAGCGGTCGGAACGCCGGTTTCTTGTTGGCCGGAGTGGCCTCTTCATACGCCGAGGCGGTGCGGACCTACGGCCGGGAGAAGGCGCGTGAGGTGTGGGAGATCACCAGTGAGAACCACGACCGGATGATCGAGGCCGCCCGGGGCCAGGACGTGGGGCATCGACGTATGGGCTCCGCCGTCCTGCCGGCGAGCGACGAGGAGCGCGCCCTGCTGATCGAATCGGAGGAGCTTTTGGTGTCAGACGGCTTTTCGGCGCGGTGGGACGGCGAGCGGCTGATCAACCCTCGCGACGGCGAGATCGACCCTTCAGCGATGGTGGCCGCGCTCGCGCGCCAGGCGCGGCCGGGCGCGATCCGCGAGGGTGTGAACGTCACCGCGCTCGAGTCGCTGCGGCGCGGCGTGACAGTAATCGCCGGGGATGACGTGTGCGAAGCGGGCATCGTCATCCTGGCGACAAACGCGTACGCGCCGCAGCTGATCCCGTCGATCAAGATCCAGCCGACGCGGGCCCAGATGATCGCGACCGCGCCGGAGTCCTCGACGATCGCCGACCTGCCCGTCTACTCCAACTTCGGCTACCGGTACTGGCGGCAGCTGCGCACCGGCGAGGTGCTGGTCGGCGGATGGCGCGACACCTCGCTCGAGACGGAGAACACGTATGACGACCAGCCCACGGCCGAGATCCAGGAGCACCTCGATCGCGCCGTCGGCGAGCTCGGCGTGAGGAGCGAGATCACGCACCGCTGGGCGGGGACGATGGGGTTCACCGAGTCGGGGCTGCCGCTGGCGGGGCCGGTCGACGGGAGGCCCAACGTCTACGTCTGCGCAGGCTTCACGGGGCACGGGATGGGATCGGCATTCATGACGGCGAAGAGCGTGGCCGAGTCGATTTAGCCGGTTTCACGAGCCCCATCCCCGCCTTCGGCGGTACTTCCCCGCAAGCGGGGAAGAGCCAACTCGCTAGGTCGGAAGGCTCCGCTCCAGGAAGGCCAGCCAGTTGTTGCCCATGATGCCTTCGACCTGGGTCTTGTTGAAGTGCAGGCGCAGGCGCGCCGGCAGCTCCTTCAGCTTCGCCAGGCTGTCGATGGGCGCGTGGCGTGCGTCGAATCCGCCGTCCAGGTCGGTGCCAAGCCCGACATGCTCCGGTCCGCCCGCCGCCTGCGCGTGATGGACGATGTGCTTCACCACGTCGCCCAGGGTCGCCCGGCCGGATGAACGTAGGTGTCGCGCGTAGAAGCTCACGCCGACGACGCCGCCGCGACGTGCGATCTCGGCCACCGACTCGTCAGTCAGCTGGCGGTCGCCGGGCACGATGGCGCGGGCGTTGCTGTGCGAGGCCATGATCGGGCCGCGCCACATCTCGAACGCGTCGGCCACGGCGTGGTCGGCCATGTGGCTCAAATCGAGGATGACGTGCTTGCGACGCATCGCCTTGAGCAGCTGACGCCCCAGCTCGGTGAGGCCGCCGGGCGCGCCGGTGCCGCCGCTGTAGCGGGTCGCTCCCCAGGCGGGCCCGATGATCCGCACGCCGCGGTCGGTCCAGGCTCCGAGCTGGGCCGGGGTCTCGATCGGGTCCGCGCCCTCGATGAGCAGCACCGCGGCGAGCCGGCCCTTCCTCCAACCACGGGCGTAAGCGGCAAGCTCGGTCCGGCTGCCGATCAGCTGGAGGTCGCAGGAGCGGTAGTAGTTGACCTCGGCCGTGGCCATCAGGTTCGCCTCGTGGGCGTTTTCGTAGACGAACCGGGTCCGCATCGACCGGTTGGCCCGGGCCGGTGCGGTGAAGAGGGTGGCGAAGACCAGCCCCACCTCCGCTGACACGAGCGAGGGCCGGCTGATCACGTAGCCGGGCGTCGGCGGGCTCAGGAAGCCCCGACCTGCCGAGATCGCATTCCAGCCGATGTCCAGGTGGGCGTCAACGATCACCAGACCGGGAGAATAACTTGCGGACGAATCCTGTATTCATTCACAATGCATGAGTCCAATATGAACACAGATGAATTGAAGGAGCTCTCGAAGCTCGGTCCGGAGGTCGAGCGCGATGAGAACGGCCGTCTCTACATGAAGCGGTTTCGCGAGCTTTTTGATCCACGCCACGAGCTGGACCTCGCGCCGGTGGAGGCTCTCGCGGCGCTTCGGTTGGCCGGCAAGACACTTCACCTCCTCCAGGAGCGCTGGGGAGCCAAGCACGGCCTGAGTGAGGGCCGGCTGGGGGTGCTGTTTCGCCTTTACCGCTGCGGCGACCAGCCGCTAGGCGAGCTCGCCGACGACCTCGCGATGACGCCGCGCAACGTCACCGGGCTGGTCGACCACCTCGAGCGTGACGGCCTGGTGGAGCGAGTGCCTGACCATGAAGACCGGCGTTCGGTTCGCGCCCGGCTTACCACGACGGGCCACGAGCGGATCGAGGGCGTGTGGAAGGAAGGCTTCGAGCACCAGATCGACCTGCTGTCAGGAATGACCAAGGAGGACCTGGCGCAGATACGACACCTGTGCCTGCTGCTGGTGGAGAACGCCAGGAAGGAGCTGGGGAAATGATCACGACCGGACTGTCCAGGCGACGGGTGATACTCGCGACGGCCGGAACCATGCTCGCGCTACTGCTTGCGGCCCTCGACCAGACGATCGTCGGCACCGCAATCCCGCGCATCGTGGCCGACCTGAACGGCCTCGACCGGCTGGCGTGGGTGACGACCGCCTACCTCGTGACTTCGACCACCATGACCCCAATCGCCGGCAAGCTCGGCGACCTGTTCGGCCGCAAGCCTTTCCTGCTCGTGGGCATGATCGGCTTCGTCATCGCGTCGGCGCTGTGCGGCCTCTCCCAGGACATGACGCAGCTGATCGTGGCGCGAGGCGTGCAGGGCATCTTCGGCGGCGTGCTGTTCGCCACCGTGTTCACCGTGATCGGCGACCTGTTCCCGCCCAGCCAGCGCGGCCGCACCGCCGGCCTGTTCGGTGCCGTCTTCGGACTCAGCTCGATCGTCGGCCCAACCACTGGCGGCTTCATCACCGACCACTTCAGCTGGCGCTGGGTCTTCGAGGTCAACATCCCGGTCGGCCTGATCGCGGTGGCCGTCGTGGCGGTGGGTCTCCCCTACGTCCGCTCGAAGGCATCGTGGCGGGACATCGACTTCTGGGGCGCGATCAGCCTGTCGGCGGGAATCGTCCCGCTGCTGATCGCCCTGTCCATCACGCGAGACCACGCCTGGACGTCGCCACAGGTCGCGGGCCTGCTGGCTCTGGCCGCGGTGATGCTGGCCACGTTCATCTTCGTCGAGTCGCGAGTCAAGCAGCCGATCGTGCCGCTGCACCTGTTCAAGAACGCGACGTTCAGCGTCAGCATGATCGTCGGCTTCCTCACCGCCTTCGGCATGTTCGGCTCGATCCTGTTCACGCCGCTGGTCTTCCAGGGCGTGCTGGGCGTGAGCGCGACCAACTCGGGCGCCCTGATCACGCCGATGATGTTCGGCCTGCTGGGCGCGAGCACCGTGACCGGCTTTGTCATGCGGCGGATCCGCTACTACCGATACCTCGGCACGCTCGGTGTGGTCGTGATGATCTTCGGCATGTGGCTGCTCTCTCAGATCACCCCTTCGACGCCGCAATGGCACGTGGTGGTGGACCTGATCGTCGTCGGCACCGGGATCGGCATCACGTTCCCGCTCTACCTGACCGCCGTGCAGACCGCCCTCCCGCGCGAGTACCTCGGCGTGGCCTCGAGCCAGATCCAGTTCTGGCGCAACCTGGGCGGGACGGTGGGCAGCGCCATCCTCGGCGCCGTGCTCGCCAACCGGCTCCCCGGCTACATCGCGACCCATGTGGCCGCGCTGAACATCCCGCCCGCGGTGCTGAACAACTTCCCCAAGGGCAACGCGAACGCCATCCTGGACCCGGCGACGCTCGCCAAGCTGCCGCCGGCCTTCGTCAGCGCGATTCGGTTCGCGCTGTCAGACACCCTCCACGACATCTACCTGTTCGCCGGGGCGGTCCTGATCCTGGCCCTGGTCTCGACCGTCTTCATGAAGGAAGTGCCCCTCACCGGAGGCCGCGCGGGGCTGGAATTTGACGCAGCGCCGGTCGAGGAGGCCGCTCGAGAGGAGCGAACCGCCGAGCCGGTCAGCGCCTAGCGGCCAACAGCCTGGAGGCGGCGCAACAACCAGCCTCCAAACCAGAGCCAACCGAGTTACAATCGCCGCCGCAACGCTGGAGGGCGGCCGGCCGTCATCGTCCGGGCCTCGGCGGGAAGTACAAGGGGAGGCCAGACGGTGAGTTTCGTGGATCGCACACTGACGTGTCGGGACTGCGGGCGGGAGTTTCTCTTCACGGCCGGCGAGCAGGAGTTTTACCAGTCGCGTGGGCTGCAGAACGAGCCGCGGCGCTGCCCCGAATGCCGGGCGGCGAGGCGCCAGGCCGACGGCAACGGCCGGGCCAGGGTCATGCATGACGTGATCTGCTCGAACTGCGGCAAGCAGACCCAGGTTCCGTTCGTGCCGACCGGGGCGCGGCCCGTGTTCTGCCTCGATTGCTTCCAGACGGTGGGTAGGCGCTAGATCCCGACCACCACCGCCATGTCCTCGAAGGTGCTGTAAGCCGACTCGAACTGCGCCTTCGGGTGCCAGCTCTGGCCGAACCACGGATCGTTGATCAGCACCGCATCCGGCCGGACGCCGATCACCGTCACCGCGTGCTCGGTCAGCGTGTAGCCGACGTCCGCGCCGTCATATGCGACGTAGTGGGCGAGCGCCACCCGGTGGTACGTGTTGCTGATCCAGGCCACGACCGGGTGGCCTTCGAGGACCGCGCCGTAGACGTCCCCCGGCGGTACCGGCGACCCGTAAAGGCCTGAGCCGGCCTGCACGACGTCCGCCCCGGCGCCCAGCGCCGCCAATGCGACCGGCTGGTCGTAGACGCCGTAGCCGGTGTACCGCTCGATCCGGCCGTCGGGGTTGCCGACGAACCCCCGCGCAGGGTCGCCCCACGCGACGAGGCGGCCCTGGGCGTCGAACATGGCGGGACGCGGGTCGCGCGACATGTACGAGATCAAAGTCAGCTCGTCGACCGAGATGCCGTAGTAGGACAGCGCCATACGGAGAGCCGCCGCTTCGCAGGTGAGACTGTGCGCCTGGTGGTGCCAGGCGACGTCGAGCACGCGCTCGGCGCGTGGCGGCGCGGCAAGGGATGAGACCGCGACGACAAGCAGCGCGAAGAGCTTGATTCCCCCCATGCGAGTTCAACGCCGGGCGAAGAGGAACGGCTACGCGATGGCGATCGGCCGGACGGGGGAGCCGGTGGCGCCGCGCATCTTGAGCGGCAGGCAGACGAACACGAACTCGTGCACCCCGGCCGAAGCGAGCTCCTCCAGGTTGAGGTTTTCGATGATCGGGATGCCGGCCCGGACCAGCAGGAGGACGTGGCCGGGCAGGGTGACGTTGAGCTCCGGATCGAGCGAATTGCTCATGACGTCGAAAGCCATGTTGTCCGCGCCGACGGCCTTGACCTCGCGCTCGGCCAGCCAGCGCGAGCCGGCCCCGCTGACCCCGGCCCCGCGCAGGTACTCGTCCGGCTTCGCCCACAGGGCGCCGTAACCGGTGCGGACCAGCACGACGTCGCCGGCGCGCACCTCGACGTTCGCTTGCTCCGCCGCCTTCTCGAGGTCGGCGCGCGTGATCGCGTACTCCGGGTCCAGCCGCCCGCCGCCGGCGACGTCGAGCAGCACTCCCCGTCCGACGAGCGGCCGCATCGTCTCGACGCCCAGCTTCTTGAATCCGACCGAAGTCTGGACGCCATCGTCGACGTGGATGCCGCCATGGAGCGTCAGGTTCTCCGCCTGGTGCGCGAGCGCGTCGATATGCGTGCCCGAGTGTTCGGGCATGACCACGATTCCGGACGCGCCGGTGCGAGCTTCAGTCGCCCCGCGCGCGTGGTGGCGGTGCAGGAAGTAGTTGAACCCGGGCATGTGCGCAGGGTGCGATGGCGCGCCCGCGTAGCGGAGCTGCTCCAGGTCGAAGATGCGGGCCCCCTCGAGCGACTCGAGGAGCGGCGGCATCAATCGCGGTAGCGGTAGACGATCCGGCCGCGTGTGAGGTCGTACGGCGACAGCTCGACCCGGATGCGGTCGCCGGGCGTGATGCGGATGAAGTAGCGCCGCATCCGGCCAGCCGCATACGCGATCAATTTGTGGCCGCCCTCGACCTCGACCTCGAACATTGCGTTCGGAAGGGCCTGCGAGACGACCGCGTCCATCACGACCGCGGGTTCCTTCTGATCGCCATCATCGCGTTCCGGCTTGCGCGCCTTTTCGGGACGCCGCGGCGCTCGCCGGCCTTTGTTCTTGCCCAAGACGCGTGAAGTCTAAGGGCGACGCGAAGACGCCGTGAGTCGCGCCTCGATCTCGGAAGCGAGGTCGGCAGGCATGCGGTCGACCGCAACGAGGCGACGGATCGTCTCGATCCAACGCTTGTCTTTTGCGACCGCAACCGCGATCAGAGCGCATCCTTCGTCGAGCTGACCCGCCTGCGCGATGGACAGTCCGGACCAGAACTGGAGCTCCACCATCTCGGGCGCGAGCGCGATGGCCTCGCGCATCTTCGCCGTGGCGCCGGCCATGTCCTTCTCCTCCTCGAGACGCTCCGCGTCATTGCCCGTCATGTAGGCGCGCTTGACGCGGAGCAGACGGCGCAGCTCGGCCAGCGGATCTGGCGCGTCTTCCACGCGCAGCTCGATGATCCGCTCTTCCCACGACCGCCCGGTCGGCTTGCCGGTCACCACGAGCATCGCGGCCGACTGCTTGCCCCGGATGTCGCCGCCCTCCGCCTCGGCGGCCTCGAGCGCGGCCATCATGCGCTCGGCAAGCGGCGCGTCGGTCGTCGTGTAGGCATCGTGCATCGCGTCCCACACCGTGTCCTTCTGCATCAGGTTGGCCTGGCAGCTGAACCCCTCGCCGGTCCGATGGCCCGCGGCCGGGATGCACCTGGCCCCGGTGTGGACAGCCACGTTGCCCGCAGCGTCGACCAGCGCGACCTGGCGTGACTCGGGCTGGGTGTCACCCGCGAGCAGCGCTTTCAGCGCTTGTGTCGCCGTGTAGCCGGCGCGCATGTGCTCGAGCCCGAGCGGACCGAAGCTCACGTTCACCATCGACTGGGTTGCCACCGCGCCGACGCCGGCGATCGCCCACGGCACCACGGGTCCGACCTGGAAGTAATGCGACTGCACCGCCACGCCGAGCTCGCCTGTCCTGGTGTCCCGCGCAACGATCGAGTACGTCAAACCGTCAGTATCGTAAGCGCTCATGGAGCACTACCAGCGACCCGACTGGTTCACCAAGCACATCTTCAATCGGGCCGTCGCTCTCGCCACGCGACTCGGCATCAGCGTGTGGGGTTCGCGCGTGCTGCGCGTGCGAGGTCGCAAGTCCGGCGAGTGGCGCAGCTCCCCGGTCAACCTCTTGACGATTGGAAACGCGCAGTACCTCGTCGCGCCGCGAGGCCACACTCAGTGGGTGCGCAACATCCGCATCGCGGGCGGCGGCGAGCTCCTCCTCGGCGCCAGGGCGCAACCCATCAAGGTCGTGGAGGTCCCTGAGGGCGAGAGGGTCCCGATCCTGCGCGAATATCTCAGGCGATGGAAGTTCGAGACCGGGATCTTCTTCGGCGGCGCGAGCGCCGACTCGTCAGACGATGAGCTCAGGCGAATCGCGCCGGATCACCCGGTGTTCAGGATCGAAGCCGCGGGCTAATCTCCGTTTTCGTAGCGAAGCTCGCGCGGCTTGGACGCGCGCCACCGCTCGACCCAGTCGCCCTGGACCTCGGGCTGCCTGCCCGACGAGGCAAGCGTGCGTACAGCCTTCTCGACCCTGGCCGTGAACTCGCGCGATCCCTCCGCGCGCTGCGGCGTCATGGGCTTGCCGATCCTGACGCGGATTGGTCCTGGCACCGGCAGCCTCCGGCCGCGCGGCATGACCTGGAAGGCTCCCTGGATGTGCATCGGCACCACCGGCGTGCCGGTCTCTTTCGCGAGATGGCCCACACCGGGCTTGAACTCCTGGATCCGCCCGTCCGGCGAGCGGCTCCCCTCGGGAAAGAGCACGAGGTTCCAGCCCGACCTCAGCAGCTGGCTCGAGCTGTGCAGCTGGCCCTGCGCGCCACCCGTGCGCGAGAACGGGAAGGTGTTGAGGAACAGGCTGACGAGGTTGCCGAGGATCGGGTGCTTGAACCAGTAGTCGGCCGCGGCGGCGACCACGGTGCGATCGCGCGCCGTGTCGGTCAGCGAGTGAAGGATCAAGGAGGTGTCGGCGTGGCTCGAGTGGTTGGCGGCGAAGATCACAGGGCGCTCGAGCTCGCGCACCCACTCGCGACCTTCGACCTTCGGGTGCACCATCGCCTCGGTGACAGGTCGCCCGGCGGCGGGGGCACGACGGCGCCTTGCTCCGGCCACGTGTGCGGCCGCGGCGTGTCCCAGTGCCAGCCCCGGCGCACCCGCGAAACGTCGCGGACAAGACCGCCGGTCACGGCGGCGAGTCGGGTCAGCGGGCCTTCCGAATACCAGGCCAACTATTTGATCCGGTCGTTGATTTTCTTGCCGGCCGCGGCGGCGTCGTTGGGGTCGTTGAGGGCGATCTCGACCACGTCGAACTGCATGTTCTGCCAGAAGCCGACGTAGATCGCCGCGCCCTGGATGTCGATCGAGACCACGATCGAGTTGGCGCCGAGCCCCGTCGCGTCGCCGCTGGTGACCGTGGCGCCGGCCGCCTTCAGGTCCGCGACGTCTGAGTCGCTGAGGTGGAAGCCCTTGGGCGAGGACTTGTAGCTCGCCGCGGCTGATGCTGTGTCCTTGAAACGGATCACGAACACGTACGCGACCTTGCCACTCGGCGTGCCCGCTGCGAACTGGCCGCAGTCGGAGGTGCTGTCGGCGTACACGGCGACGTAGCTGTCGTTCGCTCCCCCAGCCTTGAGGTCGTCCCAGGTCGTCTTGTCGGTCTGGTACTGGGCGGGGTCGGCAGTCTGCTCTGCTTTCAGGTAGCTGTCGTAGGAGCCACTCTCCGGGCACTTCTGCAAACCGGAGAAGTCGGAGGAGCCGGAGGCGACGCTCTGGGCCGACGGTGGACCTGACGTGCCTGGCAGGCTTGGTCCGGAACC
>WNFI01171552.1_pt1 | contig 16410 bp, 15 predicted proteins | sample 5400471 | NCBI WGS metagenome assembly WNFI01 (sample SAMN13153348, study PRJNA577476) | soil metagenome | isolation source: 100 cm saprolite on Douglas fir-dominated hillslope | place: USA:California | collected 2013-09-17 | reverse complement strand
GATGATCCGGACCTATACTCTGACCTCGGCCCCTTCTGGAGGACCCTCGTGCAGGAGATGGTGATCTACGGCGTCAGCTTCGACATGGTTGGCAAGCAGCCGATCGTGCTGTTGAAGACAGTCGACGGCAACAAGTTCCTGCCGATCTGGATCGGCCACCCGGAGGCGGCATCGATCCTGATGAAGCTGCAAGGCGCCGGCACGCCGCGTCCGATGACCCACGACCTGCTCTGCGACATCCTCGGAGAGCTCGACGTCAAGTGCACTCAGGTCTCCGTCACGGAGCTGCGAGAGAACACCTTCTTCGCTTCGATCACCCTCAGCGTCGGAGGGCGGGAGCTCGAGATCGATTCGCGCCCCAGCGACGCGATCGCCCTCGCCGTGCGCTCCGGAGCCCCGATCTACGCTGCCGAGGAGGTCATCTCGGAGTCGGCGATCGAGTTCGAGCACGACGTCGAGGAGTCCGAGGACGTGGTCGAGAAGTTCAAGGAGTTCCTCGATGAGGTCTCGCCGGAGGACTTCGCCGCCGGCGACTCCTGAACGGCGGGCGAGCTTCCCCGCGCGCGGTCCGAGGAGGGGAGGAAGAGGAAAGGACTCCTGAGTAGCCACCACCCACCGCGCAACGGCCCCGCTGGGCCGGAGCGCCCGGACCTACCCGCGCGGCTCGAAGGCGCTCGCCAGGACGCGCTCGACGACCTCGTCGAAGCTGAGCCCGGCGGCATCGGCGGCCTGCGGCAGGAGGCTGGTCTCGGTCATGCCGGGGACGACGTTGGCCTCGAGCACCCACAGCTCGGCGCTCTCGCGGTCGACCAGCAGATCGATGCGGGCGAAGCCCCGGCAGCCGAGCAGCTCGTAGACCTGCAGGGCCAGCTGCTGGGCTCGCTCAGTGGTCTGGAGGGGCAGCTCCGCGGGACAGACGAAGGTGGTCATCCCGATCTGGTAGCGCGACTCGTAGTCGTAGAAGTCCTCTTCGCGCGGCACGGCCTCGACGACGGGCAGCGCCTGGGGCGCCGCTCCCGCGCGAGGCGCGTCGAGGACCGACACCGCCAGATCGCGGCCTCGAACGTGGCGCTCGAGCAGGACAGTGCCGTCATAGGAGAAGGCGCCGACCATCGCCCCCGGCAGCTCGTCGCTCGAGCTCGCGAACTTGACGCCGAAGGCGGAGCCGCCACGGGCGGGCTTGACGACCATCGGGAAGCCGATCTGCCGTTCGATCGCGCTGAGTGCAGCGCCGGCTCCCAGGTCCCTGATCGAGCTCTGCTGGAGCGCATGGAACTCCGGCGTCGGGATGCCCGCTTCTCCCATCAGATGCTTGGCGAGGACCTTGTCCGTGCAGCGCGCGCAAGCAGACGGCGGCGAGCCGGTGTATGGCAGCGCGAGGGCCTCCAACAGCGACTGGACGGTGCCGTCCTCTCCCTCCCGGCCGTGCAGCGCGACGAAGACCGCATCCGGCTCGAGATCGATCAGCTCTCCCACCAGGCCCGGCCCCGCGTCGATGCCGTGAACCTCGTGGCCGAGCCGCTGCAGTGCCGCCTGCACCTGAGCGCCCGAGCGCAGCGAGACCGCGCGCTCAAGCGAGCGTCCGCCCTTGAGGACGGCGACGCGCCGCGCGTCGCTCATCGGTCCTGCGAGCGGCGCCCGCCCTGCGGCCCGGAGCGGCGCGGCAGTGCGACCACGTCCGCCAGCTGCGTCACGTCCTCCGCCGGCGAAGCGGACGCGCCCTTCGCCGTGGACGGCTTGCGGCTCAACGAGCCGAACAGCTCGAGCTGCGTGCCGATCGCCCGGCCGATGCGCCCGATGCCCTCGCGGATCTCGGACTCCTTGATGCCGGCGAAGTTGAGGCGCATCGAGGAGGCGCCGCTGCGGCCGTCCATGTAGGCGGCACGGCCCGGCACGAACGCCACGCCCTGCTCGGTCGCCAGCGCCAGCAGGTCGGTGGTGTCGATCCGCTCGTCGAGCGTCGCCCAGATGAACAGTCCGCCCTCCGGGCGCGTCCAGGAGGCATGCCCGCCGAAGTGCTCCTCGAGCGCGGCGAACATCGCGTCGCGGCGCCTCCGGTAGAGGTCGCGCAACGTCTCGACGTACTCCAGCCAGCCCGAGTGCTGCTGGAAGAAGTCCGCGACGAACATCTGCGTGACCGACGACGAGCACAGGTCCGCGCCCTGTTTGCCGAGATTCATCTTCTCCAGCACGGGAGCCGGTGCGACCGCCCAGCCGAGTCGCACGCCCGGGGAGAAGATCTTCGAGAAGGTGCCGAGGTAGATCACGAGGTCCGAGGCACCCTCGCGGCCGACGGCCTGAGAGTTCAGCGAGTACAGCGTGGGGAGCGCCTCGCCCTCGTAGCGCAGCAGCCCGTAGGGGTTGTCCTCGAGGACCAGCAGCTCTCGCTCACGGGCGACCTCGATGAGCCGCCGCCGTCGCGCGAGCGACATCGTCACGCCACCCGGGTTCTGGAAGTTGGGGATCGTGTAGATGAACTTCGGACGGCGACCTTCGGCGTGCAGCCGGTCGAGCGCCTGCTCGAGGGCGTCGATCGGCATCCCGTCCGCATCGATCTCGATCTGCTCGACGGCCGCCTGGTAGGCGCTGAAGGTCGGAATCGCGCCCGGGTAGGTGGGGGCCTCGGCGACGATCACGTCGCCCGGGTCGATCAGCGTCTTGCAGACGAGGTCGATCACCTGCTGGCCGCCGGTCGTCACGATCACCTCCGAGGCGTCGATCGCGGTGCCCTCGGCGGCCATCACGTCGACGATGCAGTCGACGGTCGCGGCCATCCCTTCGGTCGGTCCGTATTGCAGCGCCCGCGCCGATTCCCGCGAGACGTCGGCCATCAGCGCCGCGAACCGCTCGGACGGGAAGGTCGAGGTGTCCGGCAGGCCTCCCGCCAGGGAGATCACATCGGGGCGCTCCGTCAACGCCATCATCTCCCGCATCGCGGAGCTCTTCATGCCCCTCGTCCGCGCCGCGAACAGCGCCTCGTAGCGCGCCAGCTCGTGCGCGGTCGCGCGGCTCCCGCTCCTGCCGCCTGGTGGTGTGCTCGATCGCGCCATCAGCCTGGAGTTCTCCGTTCACCGCCGCGCGCCTGCCGCTGAGACGTCGCTGAGCACGTCCCCGTGGGTCGTCTATCGTCCTGCCCGATCTCGCGCGCGCTAAAGGCCACGGTAGCGCACCGGCAGATCCTGCGATCGACAGATGAACGGCCTCTTCTTCTACATAGGGCTGGGCGCCGGACTGGCGGCGGCATGCGGGCTGCGCCCGTTCCTGCCGCTGCTCCTGCTCGGCGCTCTCGGCTCGGCGAAGGTGCTGAGCATCAACTTCCCGGCGGGCCACTGGCACTTCTTGGCGTCGACCTGGTGGCTCGTCGCCGTAGCCGTCGCGTTCGCGGCGTCCTACGGCGCGCAGATCCTCACGGGCCTCTCGCCCGTCCTCGACTCGTCGAGCGGAGAGTCGCGCAGCGACCCGCTGGCGGCGGCGCTCGCCGGGCTGGCGGGCGGCGCCGGCGCGGTCGCGTTCGGCGGGGTGCTCGAAGCGCACGGCGACATTGCCTGGCCGGGCGTCGGGGCGGGCGTCGCGATCGTCGTGCTCGCGCAGCGCCTCGCCGGGCCGGTGATCGCAGGCGCCCGCTCGAGGCTCGCGGAGAAGACCGCACGCGACGCGCTGACCCTGTATCTGGACTCCGCCTCGCTGATCGTCGCGGCGCTCGTGATCCTGCTGCCGCCGCTCGGCTACGTAGCGGTCGCCGCGCTGATCTGGCTGCTGCTTCGCCGCCGCGCGCGATCCGGAGAGAAGTATGCGGGCCTGCGCATCCTCGGCCGCTGAGGCGATCGCGTGAGCGACAGGCCGGCGAAGCTCGTTCTCTGCGTGATCGACGCGATGGCGCCGGAGATGCTCGAGCGCACGATCGCCTCGGGCGCGGCGCCGGTGCTCGAGCGGCTCGTCGCAGACGGGCTCTACGTGCCGGACTGCGTCTCCGCGTTCCCTTCCGTGACGCCCGTCTGCGCCGCCTCGATCGTCACCGGAAGGGGCCAGGACGAGCACCACATCCCGGCCATGAACTGGTTTCACAGGGAGGAGGGCCGCTACGTCGAGTACGGGTCGAGCTTCCGCGCCGCACAGCGCTTCGGCATCGCCAGGCAGCTCACCGACACCGTCTACAACATGAACCGCGCACACCTGTCCGCGCGCACCCTCACGGTGTTCGAGCAGCTCGACGACGCGGCCGTGCGGACGGCCGGCACGACCTACCTCATGTACCGCGGCCGCTACCGCCACGAGCCGCAGCGCGACACCGCGCTGACACGCGTGGCGACCACGCTGATGCGCCATCCCGTGATGGGCCCGCGCGAGCTGTTCTACGCGGACATCTTCGCCTCTCGTCGCACCGGATGCCGTTCCGCCCTGGGCATGCCCGGAGTGCGCGATCGCCACTCGGGCTGCGTGTCGGAGTACCTCGTCGAGCACGATCTGTTCGACTTCCTGCTGCTGTCCCTGCCCGACAACGACTGGCACTCCCACAAGAAGGGTCCCGAGGCGCAGCTCGCCTCGATCGCGCAGGCCGACCTGCAACTGGCGCGTGTCGCAAACGCCGCCGGCGGCCTCGACCGATTTCTCTCCGAGCATGCCGTGATCGTGATGGCCGACCACTCCCAGGCGCCCGTGACTGCTTCGATCGCCCTGCAGGACGAGCTCGAAGAGCTGGGCGTGCTCGGCTCCGCGCGCCCGCCCCGTGGCTCCCCCCGGGCGGAGTCGGTTGAACCGCGCATCGCCGTCTGCCCCTCCCAGCGCGCGGCGATGGTCTACGCGCTGAACGAGCCCGAGCGCGACGCGATGCGGGCGTCGGTGGTCGCCATGTCGATGGACATCGAGGGCGTCGACCTCGTGATGTGGCTCGAGCGCGACGCCGCCGAGCGGCCGCGCGAGGGCGTCATCGCGAGCCCCGAGCACGGCGAGCTCCGCTTTGGCCCCGGCGGCCCGCTGACGGACCCGCGGGGCCGGGGCTGGAGGCTCGAAGGTTCTCTCGGGGTGATCGGCGGCAGCGAGCAGCGTGGCGTGTTCGTGACCCCCGACTACCCCGACGCCCTTGCCCGGATCTGGTCCGCGCTGCTGTGCCCGACCTCGGGCGAGGTGCTGCTGTCGGCGCGGCCGGGCTACGAGTTCCTCGACTGGGGACGCCAGGCCCACGTCGGAGGGGGCAGCCACGGTTCGCTGCACGCCTCCGACTCGCTGGGCGCCCTCGTCATGACCGGGCTGGAGCTCCCCGACCCGGCGCCGCCGCAGTGGACGATCCGCGACGTGGCGTCGCTCACGCTGTCGCATTTCGGGCTCGACGCAGAGCCCGCCGCCTGAGTCGCACGGGCGCGCACCGTCCGGTGGTCGCGTACGCTCGCGTGATGCGACGCCTGATCCTCCTCGCATGCATAGCCTGCTGGCTCGTATCTGCCGCACCCGCAGGGGCCAACGCGACGACTTCCTCGGCCGCGGCGACGGCCTCCACCGCGGGCTCCGCGTCCCCGGCCGCCGGCACCGGAGCCTCTGGCGCGACCAGCACCAACAACCCCGACGCGCCCGTCCCGGTCGGGCCCTCGAACATCCCGCCGGCGGGCCGGCGGCTGTCCGCCAACCAGGTGATCGCGATTGCGGAACGGCTGCCGAAGGTCGAACAGGCGCGCCGCGAATATCCGGGCTCATACGGCGGCGCCTACCTGAAGCCGGCCTTTCACTGGCAGGTCTCCTATTTCTCGAAGAGCGGCCGCAAGGAGATCGCCCAGGTCATCATCGACGACCTCAGCGGGCGGGTGCTCGAACAATGGACCGGCTTCCAGGTCGCCTGGACGATGGCACGGGGCTATCCCGGAGCATTCGGCCGCCATGTCAACTCGCTGTACGTGTGGCTGCCGCTCTGCGTCCTGTTCCTGCTCCCCTTCTGGAACTTCCGCCGGCCGTTCTCCCTGCTCCACCTCGACCTGCTCGTCCTGCTCTCCTTCTCGGTCTCGCTGGCGTACTTCAACCACGCGCACATCTACGCCTCGGTGCCGCTCGCGTATCCGCCGCTGCTCTACCTGCTGGCGAGGATGCTGGCGCTGTTGCGGCGCCCGCGGGACGGCGGGACGTCGGGACGTCAGGAGCGGCCGCTGAGGCTGCTGGTCCCCGCGAGCTGGCTGGCCGTCGCCGTGGTGTTCCTGATCGGCTTCCGGGTCGCGCTCAACGTGACCGACTCGAACGTCGTCGACGTCGGCTACGCGGGCGTGATCGGCGCCGACCGGATCGTCCACGGCAGGGCTCTGTACGGCAACTACCCGAGCGACAACGAACACGGAGACACCTACGGCCCGGTCAACTACGAGGTCTACGTGCCCTTCCGCGAGGCGTTCGGGTGGAGCGGGACGTGGGATGACCTGCCCGCCTCCCACGCCGCTGCGATCTTCTTCGACCTGCTCGCCGTCGGCCTGCTGTTCCTGATCGGAAGGCGCATGCGCGGCCCCACGCTCGGCATCGCGCTGGCCTACGCCTGGGTCTCGTTTCCGTTCACCCTGTTCGCGCTCGAGAGCAACAGCAACGACACGCTCGTCGCCGCGCTCGTGCTGGCCGCCGTGCTCGCCGCGAGCTACCGCTCGCTTGCGGCCGGGGCCGCCCGCGGCGCGCTCTCGGCGATGGCCGGGCTCACGAAGTTCGCGCCGCTCGCGCTGGCGCCGCTGCTGGCGATCGATGCACTGCGCGGCGTGCCTGCCCGGCGGCGGCCGCTGATGTGCGCGCTGTTCGTGCTCGGCTTCGCGGGCGCGGGGGCGCTCGCATTCATCCCGGCCCTCGCGCACGACTCTCTGAGCACGATCTACAGGCGCACGATCGAATATCAAGGCAATCGTGGCTCGCCCTTCTCCGTATGGGGCCTGTACGGGCTGAACGCGCTCCAGCACGTCACCGAGGGGATGGCCTTCGCGCTGGCGATCGTGATCGCCCTGATCCCCCGCCGCGGCGACCTGGTGGGCCTCGCCGCGGGCTGCGCCGCGATCCTGATCGGCGCCGAGCTGGCGATCGAACACTGGTTCTACCTCTACATCGTCTGGTTCTTCCCGCTCGTGATGCTCGCCCTTCTGGGGCGCTTCTCAGCTCCGCTCAGGCGGGCGCCGGACGAGGCATCAACACCTGCTCGATCGAGTCGGCCCGCAGCCGCTCTGAGCAGCTGACGAGGACGCCCATCAGCCACGGGTCCTGATCCGAGGTCTCGAAGCGGACGGGCATGTGCGTGAGCAGCGACGCGATCGCCTGCTCGCGCTTGACGCCGATCACCCCGCCGCGCGGACCGGTCATGCCGACGTCGGTGATGTAGGCGGTGCCCTCGGGCAGCACGCGGGCGTCGGCCGTGGGCACGTGTGTGTGCGTGCCGACCACGGCCGTCACCCGGCCGTCCAGGTGCCAGCCCATCGCGACCTTCTCGGAGGTCGCCTCCGCGTGCATGTCGACGAGCACGTGGTCGACCTCTCCCAGCTCGGCGAGCGCGACCTCGATCTCGGTGAAGGCCGAGCGGCCCGCGCGCAGGTACAGGTTGCCGCTGATGTTGACGACGCCGAGGCGCACGCCGTCGCGCTCGACGACAGCCGTGCCCCGCCCCGGCTGGCTGCGCAGGAAGTTGGCCGGCCGCACGATCGCCGGGTTGCTGTCCAGGTAGGGATAGATCTCGCGGCGGTGGTAGGTGTGGTTGCCGAGCGTGATCACGTCGATCCCGGCCGCGAACAGCTGGTCGGCGTTCTTCGGCGTGATGCCGAGGCCGCCCGCGGCGTTCTCCCCGTTGGCCACGATGAACGTGGGCTGGTAGCGCTCCCGCAGCACCGGCAGGCAGTCGAGCAGCGTCTGGCGGCCGATGCCCCCGACGATGTCGCCGACGAACAGGATCCGGGCCGCGGCGCGAGCGCCGGGCCGTCCGCTCGCCTCGGTTTCAGCCGCCTGGGGCTCGGACATACTCTGGCAATGGTGGCAGGCACGTGATGCGGCGCTTCAGACGGCGCCCTCGGGCAGAGCCTCCGACCCGCGAAGAGCAGCGGCTCGTGTCGAAGCCCGACGCCGCCACGGTCGAGCCGCCGCGCGAGGTCGTGCCGCGATGGGTGCAGCTGGTGCTGCTGCCGCTGGCGATCCTGGCGGTCTGGGCGATCGCCAAAGCCGCCGGGAAAGTCCTGCTGATCTTCATCGTCGCCGGGCTGATCGCGTTGATCCTCAATCCTGCGGTGGGGCTGTTGCACCGGCGCCTTCCGCGCGGGCTGGCGGTCCTCGCCGTCTACGTCGCATTCTTCCTGGCGCTGGGCGGCATCGGCTTCGCGCTGGCGAACCCTATCTCGCATCAGGTGCAGAAGTTCACCAACAACCTGCCGAAACTCGAACGAGAAGCGAACAAGCAGCTGCTCGAAGCAGAACGCTTCTTCAACAGAAACGGCATCCACGTGAAGATCGTCAAACCCGGCAAAACCGCCGTGCAGAGCGTGTTCGACAAATTCGGCAAGAGCGCAGGCAAATTCGCGTCGTTCGGGACGGCGCTGATCGCTGAAATCGCCAATGCGATCTTCAATCTCGTGCTGATCTTCGTGCTGTCGGTCTACATGCTCCTGTACGCGCCGGAGATCGGCACGCTGGTGCGAAGAATCATGCCTTCGGGCGACGGCTCCAAGGCCGACGACTACCCGGTGCTGGTCCAGCGCGCGGTCTCGCGATACATCGGCGGGCAGCTGCTGTTCAGCCTCATCATGGGCCTGTCCGCGGGCCTCTCGCTGTACATCTTCGGGGTGATCGGCCTGTTCCCGGACGGCCGCAAGTACGCGGTTGCGTTCGGGGTCTTCTACGGCGTCGCGGAGCTCGTCCCGTACATCGGGCCGATCCTCGGCGCGGTCCCACCCGTGCTGGTCGCGCTGTTCACCGAACCGATCAGCGCCGTGTGGCTGGTCGCGCTGTTCATCGGGCTGCAACAGGTCGAGGGGCACATCGTCGCGCCGCAGGTCTTCGGCCACACCCTGCGCATCAACCCGATCATCGTGATCCTCGCGCTGCTGTTCGGGCTCGAGGTGCACGGCGTGCTCGGCGCTCTCGTCGCGTTGCCGATCCTGTCGGTGCTGCGCGAGACGGTGATGTACCTGGGCCGCCATCTGACCTTCGAACCGTGGGATCGCACCAAGCGCGAGCTGCTGTGAGCGCGGAGCTGCGCGTCGAGTCGCTGAGCAAGAGCTACGGCGCCCTGCAGGCCCTTCACGACGTCAGCTTCGAGGCCGCGCCCGGCGAGCTGGTGGCCGTGCTCGGACCGAACGGGGCCGGCAAGACGACGCTGCTCTCGATCCTCGCGGGCGCGCAGAGCGCGAGCGCGGGAACCGTCAGCGTTGCGCCGCGCGAGGTCGGCTGGGCTCCCCAGCAGCCGGCGCTCTACGCGAAGCTCACGGTCGCCGAGAACCTCGAGCTGTTCGCACGCCTGGAGGGCGTCGCCGACCCCAGCGGCGCGGTCGCGGCGATGCTCGCCCAGACGGGGCTCGAGCACCGCGCCGGAGAGCAGCTCGGCAGGCTCTCCGGGGGCAACCGCCAGCGCGTGAACGTGGCGATCGCGCTGATCGGCGACCCGCCCGTGCTGGCTCTCGACGAGCCCTCGGCGTCGCTCGATCCGGCCCAGCGGGAGCGGTTGTGGGTGTTCCTCGCGGGCCTCGCGGAACGGGGCACGACCGTGATCTTCTCCACCCACGGTCCCGGCGAGGCCCAGCGCCACGCCGGTCGGGTGCTGGTGCTCGACGGAGGCAGGCTGACGTTCGCGGGCACCCCCGCAGAGCTGATCGCGGCGGCCGGCGCTCGCGAGCACGACCTCGAGCACGCGCTCGTCACGTTCCTCGGCGAGGAGGCGCAGGAGGGGTGATCCCGCTGCTGCGCAAGGACATCCTGATCCTGCGGCGCTCGCGGCTGACGGTGGCGTTGCTGGTGATCTACCCGGTTGCGATCGCGCTGTTGATCGGCTTCGCGATCTCGCGAACGCCGGCGCGCCCGCACGTGGCGGTCCTCGACGAGACCGCCCCCGGCGAGACGGTGCAGGTGGGTGGCCGGCGGGTGGCCGTCAGCAGCTACGTCGACGGGTTGCTCGCGGGCGTCGACGCGACGCGCGTCTCAACCCTCGCGCAGGCCCGTCGGGACGTCGAATCCGCCAAGGCGATCGCCGCCGTCGTGATCCCGGCCGACGTCGCCGCGAAGGTCTCCTCGGGGACAAGTCAGGCGGAAGTCGAGGTGATCTACAACGGCAACGCGCTCGAGCAGTCATTGGTCTCCTCGCAGCTGCGCTCGGCCCTCGCGGAAGCGAACCTGAGCTTCTCCGAACAGATCCAGCGGGGCGCTGCGCAGGCGATCGCGCTGCTGTTGCGAGGCGGTAACCTCGGCGTGCTCGGAGCGCCCACGAAGCTCGTCGGGCTGGAGGAAATTCCCCCGCGGCTGAACAGGGTGATCGCGCACACGCCTCCCGGTGCCGACCGCAGGGCGCTGCAGCAGATCGCGCAGTTCGCGACCTTCGCTGCGCAGAACCTCGATGTCAGCAAGCGCGTGCTCGCGACCGTGGGGCAGCCGATCAAGGTTCGCACCACGCTCCTCAGCGGCCGGCGCACGCCGCTCGACACCTTCGCGGTGGTCGTGGCGGTGACGGTCTCGCTGATGTTCCTGGGCGTGCTGCTCGCCGCGGGCGGAATCGCCCTCGAGCGCGAAGAGAACGCGCTCGCGCGGCTGATCCGGGGGCTCGTCTCGCGCGAGTCACTCGTGTTCGAGAAGATCCTGCTCGCAGCCGCCTGCTCGTTCGGGGTGGCGTTCGCGATGCTCGCCGGCGTGAGCGCTTTCGTGGCGATCGACTGGGGCAGGGTGGGGCAGTGGATCGCCGCCCTGGCCTGCGGTGGTGTCGCGTTCGGTGCGCTCGGCGTGGCGATCGGGGCGCTCGCCCGTGAGGTCCGGGCGGCGTCGCTGCTCGCGTTCCTGCTGTCGCTGCCGCTCGCCTTCCTCGCACTCGTGCCGGCCGGCGCCGTCGGGCACGGCTTCTACGACGCGATCGGCGTGGTCTCGTTCGTGTTTCCCTTCAAGGCGGCCCTGCAGGCGCTCGACGCGGCCGTCAACGGCGCGCGGCCGGCGCTGCCGGGTCCTGTCCTTCACCTGCTCGTCCTGGCCGCCGCATTCGCTCTGCTCGCCCGCATCGGCCTGCAGCGGGCGAGCTAGTGTCCTGAGTCAGAAAGTTCGACGGCGCTTCCCGGCGGCTGCCCGCGCCTCAGGACACTAACCTGAGGGGGGATGCCCTACCCGAGGACGCGAATGCGCAGGCTGCGGGCGACCGCCGGCCTGCGGGGGCTGGTGCGCGAGACCGAGCTGCGGGCCTCGCAGTTGGTGCTGCCGCTGTTCGTCGCCGACGCGCAGGCACGGGGCGGGCACGATCGCGAGCCGATCGAGTCGATGCCGGGCGTCGCGCGGCTGAGGCTCAGCGCGGCCGTCGCCGAGGCCGAAGAGGCTGCCGGCCTGGGCCTCGCCGGCGTGATGCTGTTCGGCATCCCAGCCGAGAAGGACGAGCAGGGCTCGGGCGCGTGGGACGAGGAGGGCGCGGTGCAGCTCGCCGTGCGGGCGATCAAGCAGGCGGTGCCCGAGCTGCTGGTGATGACCGACGTGTGCCTGTGCGAGTACACCTCCCACGGTCACTGCGGGGTCCTGCGAGCCGACAGCACGGTCGACAACGACGCGAGCCTCGAGCTGCTCGCCCGCACTGCCGTGAGCCACGCGCGCGCCGGCACCGACGTGGTGGCGCCCTCGGACATGATGGACGGGCGCGTCGCGGCGATCCGTGAGGAGCTCGACGGCGAGGGCTTCGCCGAGACTCCGATCCTCGCCTACTCCGCGAAGTTCGCATCCGCGTTCTACGGCCCCTTCCGCGAGGCGGCCGATTCGACCCCGGCCTTCGGCGACCGGCGTGCCTACCAGATGGATCCGGCCAACGGCCGGGAGGCCGTGCGCGAGGCGCTGCTCGACGTAGGAGAGGGAGCCGACATGGTGATGGTCAAGCCGGCGCTCGCCTACGGCGACCTGATTCGTGCCGTCGCCGAGGCGACCGGAATGCCGGTGGCGGCGTACAACGTCAGCGGCGAGTATGCGATGGTCAAGGCCGCCGCCGCGGCGGGATACCTCGACGAGCATGCGACGGTGCTGGAGATCCTGACCTCGCTGCGCCGAGCCGGTGCGGACACGATCATCACCTACCACGCAAAGGACGCGGCGCAATGGCTAGCCGAGGAGACCTGATCAGCGACAGCGCCGATGGGCGGCGCGCCGAGTCGGCAACGCCGAAGATCCGCAGCCGCTCCGGCGGCGCGGCGGTGCCGCTCGAGGACATCGACCGCAAGCTGCTGAACCTGATGCAGGGGAGCTTCCCGATCGCGCCCCAGCCGTACCGGCACGTCGCAGGCCTCGCGGGAGTCTCCGAGCAGGAGGTGATGAGTCGCGTCCAGCATCTGCTCGACAAGCGCATCATCCGCCAGGTCACGCCGATCTTCGACACGCGTGCGCTCGGCTATTCGTCGATGCTCGTCGCCGCCAAGGTCGACCCCGACCACCCCCATCGCGCGGCCCAGGTGATCAACGCCCACCCCGGCGTCTCCCACAACTACCTACGCAACCACGAGTTCAACCTGTGGTTCACGATCGCCACCGAGCCCGACTCCGAGCTCGGCCTCGAAGGCACCCTCGACGTGCTCGCGCGGGAGGCCGGCGCCGAATCGGTGCGTCAGCTGCCGACCCTGAAGCTGTTCAAGATCCGCATGGATCTCGAGATGGAGGGCGACACCGAGGCGCTGTCCAGCGCTGCCGAGGCGACACCGCCGGTCGAGCTCGAGCGCCAGCCCTACGACGATCACGACATCGCCGTGATCCGCGCGCTGCAGGGCGACATGCCAGTCGTCTCAGAACCCTACGCACCTGCCGCGGTGGAGCTGGGGTGCAGCCAGGAGACGTTGCTAGACCACCTCGCGGGCATGCAGGAGCGGGGTCTGCTCCGCCGTGTGGCCGCGATCCTCTATCACCGCCGTGCCGGCTTCTCGGCCAACGGCATGGGGGTCTGGAAGGTCCCCGAGGAGCAGATCTTCGAGGTCGGCTGCCGGATGGCGGCTGTGCGGGGCATCTCGCACTGCTATCAGCGCCCGACCTATCCCGACTGGCCGTATTCGGTCTTCACGATGGCCCATGGCCGCTCCAAGGAGGAGTGCGACGCGATCCTCGATGCGATCGCCGAGCAGACCGGCATCACGGGACGGGCGACGCTGTACTCCTCGACGGAGTTCAAGAAGATCCGACTCCAGTACTTCACCGAGGACTTCGAGGACTGGGAGCGCAGGCACGCTTGAGCGGAGCCGGCTGATGGCCTCGCTCACCGACAGCCGTTCGGCCGAGCTCTACCGGCGGGCGCAGCGCCGGTTGCCCGGCGGGGTCAACTCACCGGTGCGGGCGATGGCCGCGATCGGCCGAGACCCGCTGTTCATCGATCGCGGCGAGGGCGCCGAGCTGATCGACGTCGATGGCAACAGGTTCGTCGACTACGTCTGCTCCTGGGGGCCCCTGATCGCAGGTCACGCCCACCCGGCGGTGGTCGAGGCGCCTCGCCCGGGCGGCGACCGGCCGCGAGAAGGTCGTGAAGTTCGCGGGCGCCTACCACGGCCACGTGGACGGGCTGCTCGCCGCGGCCGGCTCGGGCCTGGCGACCCAGGGGCTGCCCGCGAGCCCCGGCGTCACGAGGGGGGCGGCGGCCGACACGATCGTCGTCGCCTGGAACGACCCCGAGGCGCTGCGAGCGGCGGTCGCCGAGCACTCCCCGGCGGCGATCATCGCCGAGCCGCTGCCCGCCAACATGGGGCTCGTACCCCCGCACACGGGCTTCCTCGAGCTGCTCCGCGAGCAGGCCGATGCGAGCGGAGCGCTGCTGATCCTCGACGAGGTGATCAGCGGCTTCCGCGTCGCGCGGGGCGGCGCCCAGGAGCTGACCGGTGTGATCGCCGACCTCACCGTGATGGGGAAGGTGATCGGGGGAGGCCTGCCGGCGGCGGCGCTCGGAGGTCCGGCGGAGCTGATGCGGATGCTCGCCCCCTCGGGGCCGGTCTACCAGGCCGGAACGCTGTCGGGCAACCCGCTCGCGGTGGCGGCGGGCCTCGCCACCCTGGGTCTGCTCGACGATCACGCCTACCTGCGCCTGGCGGCGACGACAGAGCGCCTCGCCGAGGGGCTGCGCGCGGCGGCGGGGGAACGGCCGGTGCAGGTGCAGAGCGCGCCGGGTCTGTTGACGGTCTTCTTCAGCGACGTAGGAGTCGAGAGCTTCGAGCAGGCACAGGCCTGCGACCTGCAGTCCTACGCTCTGTGGTGCCGGGAGCTGCTCGGCCGTGGCGTCTACCCGCCGCCCTCGCAGTTCGAGGCCTGGTTTCCCTCCCTGGCGCACGGGGAGGAGCACGTCGAACGCACGCTGCTCGCCGCCGAAGCCGCCTTCGCCGCGCTGCCGGCGCGGGAGCAGGCGGCATGAGCGGCGCCATCGCGGGCGGTGCGGGCACGGGTCTCGAGCGCCTGCGCGAGCTGTTGCTCGACGGAGGCGGGCTGCTCGCGGGCCTGCTCCGCGAGGAGCAGCGGGGCGGCGGGCCGGCGGCGGCCTCGGCGGACGGCCGGGACGGCTCGCTCGGGCACGCGGCGCCGCAGCCCGCATTGCTGGCCGCGGCCGGGCCGCGCGCGGAGGGGCACCGCGAGGAGTACGAGATGCTCGTCGAGGCGATCTACGAGGGCTACCTGCTGCACTACCGCGAGCCGCGCCTGTTGCGTGTCCCGGAAGCCGACCTCGGGCTGCTGGCCGGGGACCGGCTGTATGCGATCGGCCTCGCGCAGCTCGTGGCGCTCGGCGACACCGGCGCCGTGGCGGAGCTCGCCGACACGATCACGCTGAGCGCACTCGCACACGGCGCTGACGCCCGTGAGCTCGCCGACGCGGTCTGGGAGGCCGGTGCGAGCGCCGTCGGCTGGGGGTCGAGCGAGATGCACCGAAGGGCCAAGCGAATGGTGCTCGAAGGCGACCCCGGGGCGCTCGATGCGATGCGCACAAGCGTTCGCAATGGCCCGGCGCCGCCCTGAATCGCGCATCGATATTGTTTGCCCGGCAGTGGCTGACAAGCGCCTAAGGCACAAGTCCAAATACACCCTCGACCGCGGTATTCCCGGCGCCTTCGAGGGGGAGACGATCACACGCAGGCGCTTCATGACCGGCAGCGCCAACGCGGCCGGTGCGGTGGCCGCCGCGGCCTTCACGCTGCCGGCCCTGGGCTTCGCGCTCGGGCCGATCTTCAAAAGCACGCCTCACCGCTGGGAATCCATCGGCACGGAGGCGATGTTCAGCGAAGACAACTACGTGCCCGTCGTGATCACGGTGACACCCGACATAGGCGAGGCCGGCAAGTCGACCGCCTACATCCGCAAGTTCAACCCCGCGATCGACACCGACCCCTACGACAAGGACACCCCCTACATCGCGATCACCAGCCGCTGCGCCCACCTCGGCTGCCCGGTTCGCTGGGTGGACGCCGCCGAGCGCTTCATCTGCCCTTGTCACGGCGGCGTGTACGACCTGCTCGGACGTCGGGTCGGCGGGCCCCCGGTCCGTCCGCTGGACCGCTTCTACACCCGCGTCAACGGTCAGACGGTGGAACTCGGGCCGCGCTTCAGCGTCAACAGCGAGCTGCGCCGCTTCTCCCCCCGCGATCCCGGCGAGCCGCTCGACGGCATCGGCCAGTACCTCTATCCGTCCCGTCCGGGCGCGCAGAAACTGTAAGGGGCGGCCGCCTCGATGCCGAAAGCCCCGAAGCTTCCCGCTCCCCCCGTACCGCGCTCGCTGCGCGAGCCGCCGCCGCGGCCGGGCGACGCGAACGGCAGGAAAACGCCCTTGCAGGGGGCCGCCGAGGCGGGCATCACGGTCGTCGACTGGGTCGACGAGCGCACATCGCTGAGCGGCGCGACCCGCTGGCTGCTGTTCCGCAAGGTCCCGAAGGGGACGAACTGGTTCTACACGCTCGGCTCGGCGACGCTGTTCGCGTTCCTCTCGCAGGCCGTGACCGGCGTGTTCCTGGCGATGTACTACCGCCCCGATCCCGCCGGCGGCGCCTACGAATCGATCCGCTACGTCACAAACGACGTATTCCTCGGGCAGTTCGTTCGCGGCATGCACAAGTGGGGTTCGAGCGTGATGGTGATCCTCGTGTTCGTGCACATGGGCAGGACGTTCTTCTTCGGCGCCTACAAGTACCCCCGCGAGCTCAACTGGGTGATCGGCGTCGTACTGCTGATCCTCACGCTGGTCATGTCGTTCACGGGCTACCTGCTCCCATTCGACCAGCGCGCCTACTGGGCGACGATCGTCGG
>WNFI01081291.1_pt2 | contig 16411 bp, 18 predicted proteins | sample 5400471 | NCBI WGS metagenome assembly WNFI01 (sample SAMN13153348, study PRJNA577476) | soil metagenome | isolation source: 100 cm saprolite on Douglas fir-dominated hillslope | place: USA:California | collected 2013-09-17 | reverse complement strand
CAGGCGAAGCCGATGTCCACGGTGCCGCCGTCGCCGCCCTGGCCGACGACGCGCACGTCCGGACGGCCCTTGGCGCGCATGGCGGCCGCGATGCCGGTGGCGACCGCTGGCGCGTTGCCGAACAGCGAGTGGATCCACGGGATCTGCCATGACGTCTCCACGTACGGAGTAGAGAACACCTCAAGGCAGCCGGTGGCATTGACCGCGACCATCTGGCGGTTGGTGGCCCGCATCGCCGCATCGAGCGCGTACCTGGCGCCGAGGGCCTCGCCGCAGCCCTGGCAGGCGCGGTGTCCGCAATTCAGCGAGTTCGTGCGGTCGGCTTCGGACTGGACCGAGCGCTGGTGGTCGTCGAGCAGCCTGTTCCCGACCGCGAAGCTGCCGACTTGATAGAACTTGACCGGTTGCACTGGCATCGTCTGTCTCCCTATCCGATCTTCGAGGCGACGGCGCCGAGGTCGCGCAGGATGTTCTCGGCCGCGGGGCCCGATCGCCGGCCGGCCGCCACCCGGTCCAGCTCCCGCGCCACCAGCTCGGTGTTGAGGTCCAGGAAGGTGAGCGGCTCCAGCTCGCCGGCCGCGGCCCGGGTGAATAGGTTGTGCAGCGAGGCCTTCGTGATTGCGCGCCCGCCGAGCCCGGCGATGACGGTGTAGCCGCGCAGCTGGATGCCGGCCTGTGCTAGCCCCGACTGGGCCATCCGGACGTTCGCGGAGACGATGCCACCGATTCCGACCGCCAGCGCCCGTTCCAGCACCACGACCCGGCGCGCGTTCTTCAGCGCCTCGCGCACCGCGTCGAGCGGGAATGGGCGGAACGAGGTGATGCCGAGCGCGCCGATCTTCATACCGCCGTGCCGCAGCTCATCGATGGTGTCCTTGATCGTGCCCAGCACCGAGCCGAGGGCGACCACGATCGTGTCCGCATCGTGGGTCCGGTAGGGCCGGACCAGGCCGCCGGAGTCGCGGCCGAACTGGCCGGCGAACGCAGCGGCGACCTCGGGTATGAGCTGGAGCGCCTGGTTCTGCCGGACGTGCGCCAGGTAGCGGACCTCGGTGAATGCCTCCGGGCCCACCATCGCGCCAATGGACACCGGGTCATCCGGATCCAGCACTTGCCTCGGCTCATAGCAGGGCAGGAAGCTGTCGACTTGCTCCTGCGACGGGATCTCCAGGCGCTCGTGTGCGTGCGTGAGGATGAACCCGTCCATGCACACCATGACCGGCAGCGACACTTCTTCGGCGATCCGGAATGCCTGGATGTGCAGGTCGAGCGCTTCCGTAGAGCTGGATCCAGCCGCAGTCGCGCTGCGACATCGAGTCGCTGTGGTCGTTCCAGATGTTGATGGGCGCCCCGATGGCCCGGTTGGCGACCGTCATCACGATCGGCAGCCCAAGCCCGGAAGCGTTATAGAGCGCCTCGGCCATGTACAGCAGACCCTGGCTCGCGGTCGCGGTGTAAGCCCGGGCGCCGGCCGCCGAAGCGCCGATCGCCACCGACATGGCAGCGAACTCCGACTCCACATTGACGAACTCGCACGGCGCGAGCTCGCCTGACTTCACTAGCCCGGCCAGTGCCTCCACGATGTGGGTCTGCGGCGAGATCGGGTAGGCGCAGATGACTTCCGGGCGGCACAGTGCCACCGACTCGGCGACCCCGCGCGATCCCTCGAGCTGCCGGACCCGGCCGTTGTGCTGCGCGGGCGCGGATGCCGCGGTCGGCGCCTGGCCAATGGGTGCGCCCGCCTTGTGAAGCAGTTGATGACCCGCCTCCGCGAGCTGATCAAGCGCGCCGGCGTAGGCGGCCCGTGCGGCGGCGGCGTTCCCCTCGCCGACTATGCCGGGGAAAGGGTCCTTGATGGCCGCGACGACGGCCTCGATCGAGATGGCGCCAGTCAATACCGCGAATCCGCCCAGCAGAGCCGCGTTTGGGACCGGCCGGCCGACGTGCTGCTGGGCCAGGTCGGAGGCCGGCACGGCCAGCACCGCACCAGGCTTGAGCCGGTCGGTGAACTCGCCGATGCCGAGCTCGGCGGCCGGGCGGGCCGAGTTGATCAGTAGGAGTGCTTGATCGCCTGCGCCTTCGAAGACGTTCACCTGGTGCAGCAGGGTGGGATCCTGGATGATAAGCACATCCGGGTGCATAACCGGCTCGCGTACCCTGATCGGCTTGTCATCGATCCGGCAGAACGATACGACAGGCGCGCCGGTCCGCTCGGAACCGAAGCTCGGGAACGCCTGGGCATGCTTGCCTTCGGCGAACGCAGCGGCCGACAGCAGTTCGGCTGCCGTGACCACGCCCTGACCGCCCCGGCCGTGGATGCGGATCTCGAACATGAACGCCGATCTCTCCTCCTGGCTGCCGCTTGGGTCTGCTGACTGAGTCCGCGCGGCGGCATCGTTCTCTACGATGCCAGCGCGGACCGCACCGCGGCATGAGCCCTGTGGCCCGCGCTCTAGGGACTATCGGCCTTTGCTTGCTGGCGGAGTGCATGCTCGGAACGGCACTTTGAGGGCTGATATTGTCCGGCGCGGCTGACTTGCTTGGCGCCGAACGTGAGGGAGCGGCCCCGGAGAATACCGGGGCCGCTCCTGTACCCGGCCTGCCCTCACGGGCCGGGTGGTCGGAGCATCAGGTCGGCTTGATGTGCTGATCTTGCCTGACCGGAATCTCACGGCTTGGCTTGTCCGCGCCCTTATCCGCTGGCTTGACCGTCACTTCCAGGATGCCGTGGCCATACCGGGCCCCAACGTGCTCCTCGTCGGCGCCGGCCGGCAGCGTGACGCTGCGACTGAAGGTGCCGTAGCGGAACTCGGAGTGGTGCTTGCCGGTGCTCTCCTCGCGGCGCTCGGCGTTGATCGTCAAGATGCCGTCCGAGACAGTAACGTCAAGATCCTTTTCCGGATCGACACCGGGCAACTCTGCCCGGATGACGTACTTTCCGTTCTCGATGAAGTCCTCCACCCGGATGGGGTGGCCGGTAATCGGGCGCAGGACTGTCCATGGAGCCTCCAGCCAGTCGATCATGTCGCCGAACGGGCCTCGGTACTCCCTGCGTGTGAGCATGCTCACTGCTCACGCCTCCTCTCGCTCCTGCTTACACCGTTAACTCCAGCCGGGCGGCATCGCTACTGCCAGGGCCGAAAGTGCCTGATCGCCGGGACCTTCGCTCACTTCGGCGCTAGCCTGCGCGGGCGGGCTATGTTGTCCGGCACGGCTGACCTGCTTAGCGCCGAACGTGAGGGAGCGGCCCCGGAGACTACCGGGGCCGCCCCTGTACCCGGCCTCGTTCCCTGCCCTGGCCCGGACCGCGTTCGCTGGCGGCGTCGCTGCCTTCACGGGCCGGGTTGTCGGAGCATCAGGTCGGCTTGATGTGCTGATCTTGCGTGACCGGGATCTTTCGCCCTGACTTGTCCTTGCCCTTATCCGCCAGCTTGACCGTTACTTCCAGGATGCCGTTGCCATACCGGGCCCCGACGTGCTCCTCTTCGGCGCCGGCCGGCAGCGAGACGCTGCGGCTGAAGGTGCCGTAGCGGAACTCGGAGTGGTGCTTGCCGGTGCTCTCCTCGCGGCGCTCGGCCTTAATGGTCAAGATGCCGTCCGAGACAGTAACCTCAAGATCCTTTTCCGGCTCGACACCGGGCAACTCTGCCCGGACGATGTACTTTCCGTCCCCGACGAAGTCCTCCACCCGGATAGGGTGGCCCGTAATCGGGCGAAGCACAGGAGCCGCCAGCCAGTCGATCATGTCACCGAGCGGGCTTCGGTATTCCCTCCGTGTCAGCGTGCTCATCGCTCACGCCTCCTCTCGCTCTGCTTACACTGTTAACTCCAGCTTGCCTAACTCCAGCTCGCCTAACTCCAGTTCAGCGGCGCGGCTACTGCCAGGGCCGAAAGTGCCTAGTTACCGGGACCTTCGCTCGCTCCGGCGCTGGCGCGCGCCTGCGGTCGTTCTAACCTAGCTCCACCAGGGGTGACGGCAAGCACGGAGGAGGCGCCACTGCAGGAATGGGTGCGAGCTGAGGGTGCGCGGCTGGTTGTGGTGTTCGAGGGGCGCGATGCCGCGGGCAAGGGCAGCACGATCAAGCGGGTCTCGGAATACCTGAACCCGCGCGTGGCCCGGATCGCGGCGCTGCCGACACCCAGCGACAGGGAGCGCACCCAGTGGTACTTCCAGCGCTACGTTGAGCAGCTGCCAGCGGCCGGGGAGATCGTCTTGTTCGACCGGAGCTGGTACAACCGGGCGGGCGTAGAACGAGTGATGGGCTTCTGCACAAAAGAGGAATACAGCCGGTTCTTCCACCAGTGCCCCATTTTCGAACGTCTGCTGATCGAGGACGGCATCCTGCTCCGCAAGTACTGGTTCTCGGTCAGCGACTCCGAGCAGGAGCGCAGGTTCAGGTCCCGGCTGGACGACCCGATGCGCCGGTGGAAGCTGTCGACCATGGATCTGGAATCAATCTCCCGGTGGGAGGACTACTCGCGGGCCAAGGACGAGATGTTCGTGCACACCGACATCCCGGAGGCGCCCTGGAATGTGGTAGACAGCGCGGACAAGCGCCGGGCCCGGCTCAATATGATCGCGCATCTACTCAGCACCGTGCCGTACCACGACGTGCAGCGGCTGCCTCTGGAACTGCCGCCGCGGCCGAAGTCGACCGGTTACCTTCGGGCTCCGCGCGAGTCGCAGACCTTCGTGCCGGACCACGTCGCAGGCCTACTTGCTCGCACGTCAGCGGGCGCCGGCCCATAACGGCAACAGGCCAGTCCCGGCTGGATGCCCGGCCGGGATGACGCGGGCGAACTGGTCCGGCGACACCATCGCGATGTGACCGTTCGCTAGCCACTTGACGACATATGGCGGCGAACCGTCCTGATGTGGAACTCCGATGATGAGTCCCGTCCTCGATGGGTCGCCGTCCATGACGAGCCGGTCGCCCACGTCTGCGTACATAGTGGCTACCCCCTTCGTGGCTGCATTTGCTTGCCGTGCGTTATTCACCCTGCCCGGCATGCGGTGCCGAGGCAGCGGGCAATCGGCCTTCCGCCCCGGGACCTTGGGCACCGGATCCCGGTAAGGCTGATGCAGAAACACGCCGGTGGCCCGGCCCGCGCGTGAGGCGGTCTGGACCACCGGCGTGTGCTGGCGGGGGCGGCCGGGCTGTTACGGTGTGGCCGCGCCCTCGGTGCCGGGCGCGGTCTGTGCGGTGGCTGGCACCGTGTCCGTTACCGGCGCCGCGGGCGGCCCGCCTGGAGTCCAGTCGCCGCGCCAGATCAGCCGGTGCACGGGGAGGAGCCGGGGGATGTCGCGCAGGCCGGGGATGAACGGGATGAGCAGCAGCAGAATCGTTGCGATGCCGGTCAGGTAGACCGCCCAGATGTCGACGTTGGCCGAGTTGCTGAACGGGGCCACGTGGTACCAGAGCTGGTACAGCCAGAGCCACGGCTGGCCGGGGTAGCTGCCGGTCTCGTTCATGACGCCCCATTGGCCGCCGGTCAGGTGCAGCGTCGTGGCGAGATTCGCGTAGTAGCCGCCGTCGGCGATGAACAGCAGCGGCTTGGTGTAGTTGGTGCCGAAGAACTTAGTCTGGGCGAGCAGGTCAGCGTCGAGTGTCCCGGCCTGGGCCATCTTCAGCTCGTAGGCCATCATGACCGGCACCGGGCCCGCCGCGGGCACCGCGAGCAGCCCGTTGTTGAACGCCACCTTGCCGTTGGTCATGGCCTTGTCGTAGGCGGTGGCCCAGCTCAGCTGCTGCGCTGACGATGCGCTGGTGTAGGTGCCGAGGGCAGCAGCCAGGGCCGGCGTGGTCGGCGCTAGCTGCGACAGGGGAGAGATCACGTAAGTCTTCGCGGCGTCGAAGGGCTGAGTAACCCCGGACAGCTTCTGCCAGTTGAGGATGCTAGCAACCGCGAACGCGGCTGTGCCTTCCTTCAGGATGTCGTACCGGCGGGTGGCCCCGCGCCGCGGTGCCGCGTCGGCGGCCGCGGCCGCCCTGCGCGTCTTGCGGTCACGCGAGATGGGAGGGCGCGCGGGCAGCGGGTGGCTGACGCCGCGGGCCCGAACCATCAGCACGTGCGCGCCGACGATCGCGACCAGGATGATCGGGATCAGCACGATGTGCCACATCAGCATCTGGCCGAAGTTCATCACGTTGAAGAAAGCGCCGGCGCCGACAGCGTTGAACGCGTCCTTGCCGTTGGTGGCGATCCACTGCGAGTCGAAGTTCGACTGGGACAGGTAGCCGGTGAAGCACTCCACCACCGAGGCCATGAACGCAACGACGCCGGTGATCCAGGTCATCGCACGGCGGCCGCGCCAGGCGGCCAGCCAGAACTTGCCCCACAGGTGGATGACCATGAACGCCATGAACAGCTCGACGCTCCACAGGTGCAGGCTGTTGAAGAAATGACCGGCCGAGTTGTAGTGGTACCAGTCGGGGCCGCCGAGCGCGAGCGCGAAACCGGACGCGAGCGCAAGGCCAAGGGTCGCCAGTGTCGCCACGCCGAAGACGTAGATCCAGGACGCCACGTAGGCGGGTTGGCGGTCTGGCAGCAGCTTGCCGGGCGGCAGCACCCGCAACGCGAAGCGCCGGACCTTGTTGGTCCACATGCCGGCATCCGGATCGTCCGGCGCGGCCCCGCTCTCGTCCGGGACGGCACCAGCAAGAGTGCCGGTGCCGGTGTCCGCCTGCGCGGCGTGCCGCTGCGGGAACGGGATCAGCAGGGCGAGGCCGAAGATGACCACCATGACGGCGATCACGACCAGGTTGGCCACCGAGATGTCAAAGATCGACCAGCTCAGGTAGTGACCCGGCTGATTCAGGTCGATGGCTGACGCCGCGACCAGAGTGTGAGGGCTCATCTCTGCTAGCTCCTTGCGGAAGTGTTCTATCTGGCTGCGGAAAGCTGCAAGGACACTTTCGTCCCTGACATGGCCTGGCCGCGAGGGATTACGGTCACCGTTCCGGGGGACTTTGGTCCCAAGCTGTACCGGCACGTCGAAAAAGCCGTCCCCCGTCCGGTGGGACGGGAGGCGGCTTATTGGGGCTGACTGGCCCGAGTGCGCTTCGGTCAGCTTGCGTTGACCTCGACGCGGGTCGCGATCCTCGGCAGGATCTCCGCCTCAGGTGCCGTGCGCCGCAGGTGGAACAGGCCGAGCAGGGACAGGATCAGCATCAGCGCGGCGCCAGCGAATGACGCCCAGGCGGCGATAAGCGCGATCTGGCCGAACTGCCAGAACCCGTACGCCTCAAGCAGCATGCTGCGCAGCGTCGTGCCCTTGAATATCGCGTCCACCTGCCCGGCTAGCTTGGCGTTGTTCGGCGCGGCTATTGCGGCTGCGGACAGCTGCGAGTAGGTCTTGCCGCCGCCGATCAGCGTGAGGTGGTAGCCAATGAAGTGATTGGCGTATGTCTCCGCCTGCGCACCGGTGGTCATGAGCTGGCCAGCGTACTGGCTCATCGCAGCAGCGTCAGCCTTCGGCAGGGCCTTGAACTCGGGGTTGCTCGTGGTCGGGAAAACGATCTTCTGTGCGGACAGCTGGCTGGTCACCTGGTTGTTGGCGTACGAGTGGCCCCACACCAGCAGCACGCCGGCGACGATCAGGATGGCGGCCAGGATCAGGCCGCCCACTGTCGCCAGCGCGTCAAAAGTCCTCCTGCGCATTTCTTGTGCCTCCTTGCAGTCTTCCCGGGCGGTGGGCTCGGGCCAGTGGACTTGTTTAGCTGTGCCAAGCATCTGCTTGACGTGGGGTGCTCACGCAGGGCCGTGCGTCACCGCTGCGCGGGACCTCGGTCAGTGGCTGCGCACGCGGACTTTCGACCCTGTCGCAGCCTGCGGCGGATGGCTAGGTTGCGATCAAAGGACAGCTCCGTAAGGTGGGCGGCAAGGCAGTTGGAGTAAGCGATGAGCAAGACAATCGTGCTCGCCGTCGATGCGGCGCGCCCCGAATCGGGCAAGCATGTGACGGCTGCTGCAGAGATGGTCAAGGACTTGGCACGGGATGACGACACGGTGGTCGCGCTGCACGTGCACGAGTTCGCCGTCGGCAGGTTCGGCAGGCTCCAGGTCGACTGCGCGGAAGGCGAAGGCGAGAAGGTCGTTGCCGACATCGTTGGGAACCTCCGGCAGTCCGGGATCAAGGCCGAGGGCGCGATCAGGGAAGCCGACTACGGGCACGTGGCGCGCCGGATTCTGATGGTTGCGCAGGATACTGGGGCCAGGATGCTCGTGCTTGGCTCGAGCAGCCGCACTGATTTGCCGCGCATGCCGTTCGGCAGCGTGTCGAGCAGGCTGCTGCACCTGGCGTCGCTCCCAGTGCTGATCGTGCCGATGCAGCCAGCCGAGCGCGTGACCGAGCAAGCCGTGGCGCCGGAGCGCAAGGCCGCACCAGAGGCCGTCGCCACCTGACACGCGCGGTCGGCGCGTTCGACCACTCGGCGGCCGTGACAAGATGTGACGCGATGACACACCGGCATGACCGCACCCTGGCGGCCACCGGCCTGGCCCACGAGGGGGAAGGCTCCCTGCACGTCCGGGTGCTAGGCGACCAGGTGGACGAGGTGCGGCTCGACATCTACGAGCCACCTCGATTCTTCGAGGCTTTTCTGCGCGGCCGCGGCTACCGCGAGCCGCCCGACATTACCGCGCGAGTCTGCGGGATTTGCCCGGTCGCCTACTAGACCAGCGCGTTCCTGGCGATCGAGGCTGCCTGCGGCGTTACTGTCGACGGTCCGATCGCCGACCTGCGCAGGCTGCTGTACTGCGGCGAGTGGATCGGCAGCCACGCGCTGCACATCTACATGCTGCACGCGCCCGACTTCCTGGGTTATCCCGGTGCCATCGAGATGGCCCGAGATCGCCGTGACATTGTCGAGCGCGGCCTGACGCTCCGGCGGGCCGGTAACGCGATCATTGAGACACTCGGCGGCCGTGCCGTTCATCCGGTGAACGTGCAGGTAGGCGGTCTCTACTCGGTCCCTGCCCGGCGGGACTTCGACAAGCTCGCCGAGCAGCTGCGCGTGGTCTTGGAACCGGCCCTGGAGGCAGTGCGCTGGGTGGCCGGATTCGAATTTCCCGAGCTGACCGTGGATCACGAACTGCTGGCGCTCAGCCTGCCCGGCAGCTACCCGATCGAGCGCGGCACCATCGTGACCTCCGGCGGCCGCCAGTTCGTGGCAGCCGAATTCGAGCAGCACGTGCTCGAGGAGCAGGTGCCGCACTCGACCGCGCTGCACGCGCGGCTGGCTGGCCAGGACGGGACTTACCTCACCGGGCCGCTCGCCCGCTACACGCTGAATTCCCGCTGGCTGCCACCGCTGGCCGCCAGCGCCGCTGGAGCGGCAGGACTGGGAGACAGCTGCAGGAACCCGTTCCGTTCCATCATCGTCCGGGCGGTAGAGATCGTTTGCGCGATCGAGGAAGCCATCCGGCTGATCGAGGGATACCAGCCGCCGGGGGCTGCGCAAATTGACGTGCCACCGCGGGCCGGTGCCGGCCACGGCGTGTCCGAGGCGCCGCGCGGCGTGCTTTACCAGCGGTATGAGCTCGAAGGTGGCGGGATCATACGAAGTGCCAGGATCGTTCCGCCCACGTCGCAGAATCAGGCGGCGATCGAGCACGACCTGCGGCGGTTCGTGCAGGCGAGGCTCGACCTGGGCGATGACGAGCTGACCGCACAGTGCGAGCAGGCGATCCGCAATTACGATCCGTGCATTTCCTGTGCCACCCATTTCCTCACGATGCGAGTCGACCGGTCGTGACCGGTCCCGTTGGGATCGTTGTCATCGGCGTGGGCAATGAGTTCCGCGGCGACGATGGCGCCGGACCCGAGGTCCTAACGCTCCTGCGTGGACGGCTACCCGGCGACGTCAGGCTGGTGCTGAGCGACGGCGAGCCAACCAGGCTGCTGGAAGCCTGGACCGGCGCATCGGTCGCGATCGTGGTGGATGCCGTGGCCGGCGGCCCCGCCCCGGCCGGGACTTTGCGCCGGCTGGTGCTCGGCCCGGCCGCGGGCGTCGGGAGCCTGGCGAATGGCGAGGCGGGCGTCGCCAGCTCGCATGGCCTGGGCATGGAAACGGCCGTCGGCCTGGCGTCCGTGCTCGGCCGGCTCCCGTCGGTGCTGATCGTGCACTGCATTCAAGGCGCCGATTTCAGCCAGCGCCAAGGGCTGAGTGAGCCAGTGGCTGCGGCTATCGGCAGCCTGGCCGACGCCATCCTGGCCGATGTAAGCGCGGCGCGTGAATAGTGATGGGACCGAAGTCCCTAGAGCGTCGGCCGTTCTGCCCTATCAATCCTTGCGGCTGTCGACTGGCCTGAAGTCTACGATCGCGCGGTCAGTTGCCGCCCGTGGCTCAGGAGGCACCCGATGAGCAGGAAAAAGGTACTTGTCCTCGGCGGTAACTTCGCCGGGCTCACCGCCGCGCTCGCGGTCAAGAGCGAACTGTCCGGGGATGTCGACGTCCGGGTAGTGTCCGCATCGGATCAGTTCTTGTTCAACCCGTCGCTGATCTGGCTGCCGTTCGGCGAGCGCAGCCCGGCGGACATCACGTTCCCGCTCGCGCCGACCTTCGAGTCGCATGACGTGGATTTCGTCCACGGGGAAGCGACCGCCCTGGACTTGCCCGGCCGGAAGGTCACGACCAGCGCCGGCGTCTATGAGTACGACTACCTGGTGATCGCTACCGGCTACCAGAACAACTATGGGGCCGTTCCGGGCCTCGGGCCGGGCGGAAACGCCTACACGATCACCACCCTTGAGGACGCCGTTCAGGCCGGCGAGGGATGGCGCAAGCTGCTCGACAAGCCGGGCGACATCGTGGTCGGCGCGACCCAGGGCGCCGGCTGCTTCGGCGCCGCGTATGAGTACCTGTTCAATGTCTCGCATCAACTCCGCAAGGCCGGGCTGAAGAGTCAGGTCAAACTCACCTACGTGTCGCCGGAACCGTTCCTCGGCCACTTCGGCATCGGCGGCCTGCCGCACGGCGAGGGCTTGCTGTCCATGTTCTTGAAGAAGGAGCGGATCACCGCAGAACTCGCAACCGGCATCGACCACGTCGATGAAGGCCGACTGGTCCTGGCTGACGGACGGCCCATCGACTTCGCCTACGCCATGATCGTGCCGCCGTTCGTGGGCCAGGACGTGATCAAGGCCGCTGGCGATATCGCGGATACCAAGGGCTACGTCAAGGTCCGGGACACCTACCAGACGCTTAGCTATGACGAGGTGTATGCGGTGGGCATCGCTGTCGCGGTCGATTCGCCGTGGCAGACGGCGACCCCGGTCGGCGTGCCGAAGACCGGCTTCCCGGCCGAGCAGATGGCGCACGTCGCGGCCCGCAACATCGCAGCGCAGATCAAGGGCCAACCGCCAGAGCATCGGAAGGCATTCGGGGATATCCCCGCGGTTTGCGTGATGGACGCGGGCAACAACGGCGTGATCATCCTCGCGGACAAGATGCTCCCGCCGCGCAGGCACGGCCTGCTCATCCCAGGACCGCAGGCGCACGCCATGAAGCTGGGCTTCGAGAAGTATTTCCTCTGGAAAGCCAGAAATGGATACGTCAACCTGCCGTGAGGAGGAGCACGATGACTGAGACTCAGGCACGTCCCGCCCGCGGGCCGGACACCGATCGCCTGCAAGTCCATACCAGCTGCGGCCGGACGCTTGAGGTCGGGGTGATGAAGCTGGGCGATGAGCACTGGCCGGCTAGCCGGGTACCGCATCGCCACCCGCGGCCACGCCTTGCTGACGGACCAGCCCATCGCTGACGGCGGTCAGGACCAGGCGGCCACGCCGACCGAGCTGATGGTTGGTTCGCTTGCGTCGTGTATAGCGTTCTATGTCGGCCGGTACCTGCGCAGGCACGTCGACCCGGTCGGCTTCGGGGTGCGCGCCGATTTCGCCCTCGCTAGCGACAGCCCGGCCCGGATCAGCGATGTTCACATCGCGATCCGCGTGCCCGGCGGGCTTCCCGAGGACCGACGCAAGGCGCTTCTGGCCGTCGCGTCGCACTGCACGGTGCACAACACGCTACGGCAGCCTCCCGAGGTCACCATCACGCTCGACTGATTGCTGACCCGCATCAGATCTGACGGGTGCCTCAAGGGCCTGGCCGGCGAGAGTAGAGATCATGAGGATCGTAGCCGCGCTGGGGGGCAACGCACTGCTGGAACGGGGCGAAAAGCCGGATTCGGACATCCAGGAGTCGCACGTGCAGGCCGCGGTCGCGGCCCTGGCGCCACTGGCGCGCGCTCATGACCTGGTCGTCACACACGGGAACGGCCCGCAGGTCGGGATGCTGGCGCTGGAGAGCGCGCGAGATCCCGCCCTGTCGCACCCGTTCCCGTTCGACGTGCTCGGCGCGCAGACCCAGGGAATGATCGGGTACTGGCTGGCGCAGGCGCTGCGCGGGGTCGTGCCCGGCAGGGCCGTCGGATGCCTGATCTGCCAGACGCTGGTCGACTGGGACGATCCGGCCTTCGCGAATCCGACGAAGTTCGTCGGCCCGGTCTATAACGAGCAGCAAGCGCGTGCCCTGGCAGCTGAACGTGGCTGGGCGGTGCGCCGTGACGGTGCGGCGTGGCGCCGGGTGGTGCCTTCGCCCGAGCCCCGCGAGCTGGTCGAGTTGCCGCTGATTCGGATGCTGGTGGAATCCGGGGCACTCGTCGTGTGCGCCGGCGGCGGCGGTATCCCGGTGACCGCCGATGGGGCAGGCAGGTTGCACGGCGTCGAGGCGGTGGTGGACAAGGACCTGACCGCGGCGCTGCTGGCCCACGCTGTCAGCGCCGACGCACTGCTGCTGCTGACCGACGTTGATGCGGTGATGGACGACTTCGGCACCCCTGACGCGCGTCCGCTTCGGCAGGCGACGCCTGGGCAGTTGCGGGCTCGTTCGCTGCCCGCCGGATCCATGGGCCCGAAGGTCGAAGCCGCCTGCCGGTTTGTGGAAGCGACCGGCCGGGTTGCCGCGATCGGTCGCCTCGGCAAGGCGTCCGCGCTGCTGGCCGGCCAGGCCGGCACGACCATCGCGACGCAGGCCCGGCACGCATGAGCCCGCCGCCTACGGCCGGGTAGGTATCGGGCGTGAGCAGCTCGGGAATCGCGTGGCTGCGTGGCTATCGGCGTTCGTGGCTGCGCAGCGACCTGCTGGCCGGGGTGACCGTTGCGGCTTACCTGGTTCCGCAGGTCATGGCGTACGCGACAGTGGCGGGCCTGGATCCGGTGACAGGCTTGTGGGCGGCGCTGCCATCGCTGGTGATCTACGCGGTGCTCGGCTCGTCGGCGTCCCTGTCGATGGGTCCGGAGGCAACGACGACGCTAATGACTGCGATCGCGATCGGGTCGCTGGCCGGAGGCGATTCGGCCCGGTATGCACAGCTCGCCACCATGCTTGCCCTGCTGGTAGGCCTGATGGCGCTGGCCGCCTGGCTCCTGCGCATGGGCTTCGTGGCGGACCTGCTATCGCGGCCGGTCCTAGTCGGCTACATGGCCGGCTTGGCCTTCATCATGATCGCTGATCAGCTCGGGCGGGTCACCGGGATCCCGGTAACAGGGCAGGCGTTCGTTGCGCAGATCTTCTCGTTTGCCCGCGGCATCGGCAGGGTCCGGCCTGTTACCGTCGGGCTGGCAGTGGTAGTCCTGGCCTTCCTGCTGCTGCTGCGGTGGCGTCGGCCTCGTGCGCCAGGCCCGCTGCTGGCCGTGCTGCTAGCCACCGCTGCCGTGGTGGTCTTCGGCCTGGGCCGTCACGGGATCAGCGTCGTCGGTCCGATCCCGTCGGGCCTGCCAGTCCCCAGATTGCCCGGCATTCACCTGCATGACCTGCAAGAGCTGCTGCTGCCGGCGTTCACTGTCCTGATCGTGGCCTTCAGCGACGACGTCCTCACGGCGCGGTCTTTCGCGCGGCGCGGCGAGCAGATCACGGCGAACCGGGAGTTGCTGGCGCTGGGCGTAGCCAATGCGGGGTCGAGCCTGCTGCGCGGATTCCCGGTCAGCAGCAGCGCCACCAGGACTGCGATTGCCGTCACCACCGGCAGCCGGACCCAGCTCTACTCTCTGGCCGCGGCTGTCTCCGTGCTTGCGGTTCTGCTCTTTGCCCGGCCGGTACTGGCGCGCTTCCCGACCGCCGCGCTCGGTGCGATCGTTATCTACGCTGCCATCCGCCTGATCGACGTCACTGCCTTCCGGCGGCTGCTCGTATTCCGCCGCGCCGAGCTAGTAATCGCTCTTTCCGCCTGGGCAGGAGTGCTGGCGTTCAACATCCTGTATGGGGTTCTGGTCGCGATCGGCCTGTCGGTCGCCGACTTGCTCGTCCGGGTCGCTCGCCCGCACGACGCGATCCAGGGCCTGGTCCCCGGCCTGGCTGGCATGCACGACGTGGACGACTACCCAAGCGCGCGCACCGTCCCTGGCCTGATTGTGTACCGCTACGACGCCCCGCTGTGCTTCGCCAACGCCGAGGACTTCAAGCGCAGGGCTCTCGCCGCTGCTGACAACCAGCGCGACCCGGTCCGCTGGTTCGTTCTCAACGTCGAGGCCAACGTCGAAGTCGACTTCACTGCCCTCGAGGCCATGGACGCGATCCGTGAGCAAATCACCACCAACGGCGGAGTTTTCGCGCTAGCCCGCGTCAAGCAGGATCTGTTGGCCCGGCTTCAATCGTTCGGCCTGACCAGCAGGATTGGGGCGGAATTGCTGTTCCCGACCCTGCCTACCGCCCTAGACGCCTACCAGAACTGGACCGCGCAGCATGAGGCGCCGCCGGGCCATGACGAGGCCGCAGACAGCTGAGCTGACCCCCGCAGAACTGGAGCATCTCGTATCGGCAGCGTCGTCAGTCAGGTCCTGACGGTGATGCTCCCGCAGGCGGCGGGATGGTGGCCAGCATCGTGGCCTTGATGGTGTGCAGCCGGTTCTCGGCTTGGTCGAACACGATCGATGCGGGTGACTCGAAGACCGCGTCGGTTACCTCGAGTGCTTCCAGGCCTCTCTTGTCGTAGATCTGCTGGCCGATCTCGGTGTCACGGGTGTGCAAGGCAGGCAGGCAGTGCATGAACTTCACCGCCGGGTTCCCGGTCGCCGCGAACACGCGGGCGTTGACCTGGTAAGGCAACAGTTGGTCGATCCGCTGATCCCACTCGTCGGGCGACTCGCCCATCGACAGCCAGACGTCGGTGTAGAGGAAGTCGGCGCCGTGTTCCGACCGTCGCCGAGGTAGCAGGAGGTGACATCCGCCAGGGGCTTGGCTGCATGGTCGCGCATGGTGAGGATGTCGGCGAGCATCTGGGTGGGGTGCCAGGCATCGGTGAGGCCGTTCCACACCGGGACGCCGGCGAACTCGGCGAGGGTCTCGACATCGGCCTGTGAGAACCCCCGGTACTCGATGCCGTCGAACATGCGGCCCAGGACCCGCGCGGTGTCCTTAACGGATTCCTTGCGGCCGAGCTGGGAGTCGTCTGGTCCGAGGTAGGTGACGTGCCCACCCTCGTCGTGGGCGGCGACCTCGAACGCTGACCGGGTCCTGGTGGAGGTCTTCTCAAAGATCAGCGCGATGCTGCGGCCGGCCAGCCGGTTCCGCTGGAATCCCATCCTCTTCTCGTGCCGGCAGTGGCTGCCGAGCTTGACCAGGTAGAGGAACTCCTCGGCGGTCAGGTCGGTCTCCTTCAGCAGGCTGCGTCCCCGGAGATTCATTGCTGCTCCTCGTCAGCTGGATGCTAGGCGTCGCGCTCGATTGGGCAGGTCATGCAGCGGGGTCCGCCGCGGCCGCGGCCCAGTTCCTCGCCGGGCACGGTAACGACCTCGATGCCATGCTTGCGGAGCATGGTGTTGGTGGCCACGTTGCGCTCGTAGCCGAGGATTACGCCGGGCGCGACGGCCAGGTAGTTGGTCCCGTCGTCCCACTGCTCCCGTTCGGCGGCGCGGACGTCCTCATCCGTAGTCAGCACCGCGATCTCGGCACCCAGGGTCTCGGCGAGCGCGTCCCACAGGCTCCGGTTGGGCTGGATCTCTAGCTCCCCGTCCTCGGCGGCGGTGACAGTCCACGACCGCAGGAGACGGTCGAAGTACGGGTAGAGCACGAACGTGGCCCGGTCGATCATGGTCATGACCGTGTCGAGGTGCATCATCGCGTGCGACCGCGGCAGCTCGACGGCGATGACGGTGTCGGCCTGGCCGCTGCTGAACAGAGCGCGGGCGAGGATCTCCACCGCCATCGCAGTGGTGCGCTCGCCCATCCCGATGAGAACCGCGCCGTTGCCGAGGACGTGCACGTCGCCGCCCTCGATGCTGGCCGGCAGGTGACTGCCGTCATCGTCGCCGTAGTAGGTTACGAACCCGCCGCCGGCGAATAGCGGGTGATGGCGGTAAATCGCTCTGATGTGCACCGTCTCCCGCTGGCGGGCAGGCTTGGCCATCGGG
>WNFI01247912.1_pt1 | contig 16420 bp, 13 predicted proteins | sample 5400471 | NCBI WGS metagenome assembly WNFI01 (sample SAMN13153348, study PRJNA577476) | soil metagenome | isolation source: 100 cm saprolite on Douglas fir-dominated hillslope | place: USA:California | collected 2013-09-17 | reverse complement strand
TCAGGACGGTCGACGAACCCCACGCCGCTAAAACCCTGGGCGGCACGGTCCTCAACGGAATCGCCGACGACGGCACGATGTCCGGTGTCTTTACCGACACCAGCCAGCGCCAGCACGGTTTCTGGCTTCGCCAAGGCACGTTCCATCAGGTGGATGTTCCCGGAGCGCGCAATACCGACGTGGCCTGCATCTCTGACCGCAGCGGGCTGCTGGTCGGGGGCTATCAAGTACGCGGCCAAAGCCGGTTCACCGGCTTCACCGATCAGCACGGCGTTTTCCGCAGTCTGCGCGACCCGTCAGCGACGCTCGGCACCCTCCCGCAGTGCGGGAACGATGGCGCCAGGGTGGCGGGCTTCTACATCACTCAGATCGGCCATATGAGCGTGACGCGCGGCTTCAGGTTCACGCCAGGAACATTGTCGGGAGCTGCCAGCGAGCGCGGTCAGCGGGGTCCCGGCGTCCTTCAGGCTCCCGTCTCGCCGCGCCTGGGGCGTCCATAGCCCTAACTCCGAGCAGGGCGGCGTCCTCAGGCCGCCGGGCGAGCGGCGCGCCGGTGTCGCTAGCTTGACGTCTATGGCGGCACACGTGGACGTCGAGGTCGGGGAGCGGACGGTCCGGATCACCAACCCCGACCGGGTGTACTTTCCTGCCCGCGGCGAGACCAAGCTTGACCTGGTCCGCTATTACATGTCGGTCGGCGACGGCGGCCGCCACGCCGACGAGCTGTGCGTGACCGAGCTGGCCAGCGTGATCTGGGCCGTGCAGATGTCGACCGTGGAGTTCCATCCGTGGAACTCCCGCCGGGCCGACACCGAGCGCCCGGACGAATGGCGGATCGACCTGGATCCCATGCCCAGGTGCGAGTTCGACACGGTGCGGCGGGTAGCCGGGGTGGCCCAGGAGGTGCTCGACGAGCTCGGTGCCGTCGGCTGGCCGAAGACCTCGGGCGGCAATGGCCTGCACATCTACGTCCGGATTGAGCCTCGGTGGGGGTTCGCGGAACTACGGCGGGCCGCGCTTGCGTTCGCGCGCGAGGTGGAGCGGCGGGCGCCGGGCGACGTCACGACCACCTGGTGGCGCAAGGACCGGGATCCGGCCAAGCTGTTCGTCGACTACAACCAGAACACCAGGGACCACACCATCGCCTCCGCCTACTCGGTGCGCGGGGTGCCGGAGGCCGCGGTGTCCACTCCGATCACCTGGGAGGAGATCGACACCGTGGATCCGAAGGCCTTCACGATCGCGACGGTGCCCGCCCGTTTCGCCCAGCTCGGCGACCTGCACGCCGGGATCGACGACAGCCGCTACTCGCTGCGGACGCTGCTCGAATGGGCTGACCGCGACGGCCTGGAGTAAACCGACCGCCGGATCCCTAGCCGCGGCCGCGGTCTCAGCCGAATGCCGCCCGCGCCGCCGTCGCGCCTGATCTGACCCGGTCCCAGTAGCCGTAGCTGCCTTGCTCGCGGAACTCTCGGGCGGCATGGGCGAGCGCGTCCAGGGCGTAGTACGCGAACGCGCCGCCGACCGAGATCCGCTTCACGCCCATGGCGGCGAGTTCGGCCACCGGCGGCGTCCCGGGCAGCGCCAGCACGTTGACCGGCCTGTCCACCGACGCGACTAGCTCGCTGATCTCTTCTGGCTTGGTCACGCCGGGGGCGAACAGCACGTCGGCGCCCGCTTCCTGGTAGCTCTGCAGCCTGGCGATGGTGTCGGCGAGATATGGCTTCCCGCGCAGGTAGTTCTCCGCCCGCGCGGTCAGGACGAGATGAACGGGACCGTTGTGGGCGGCCTCGGCGGCGGCGGCCACCCGCTCAGCGGCCAGCGCGTGGTCGTAAATCGGGTCCTCATCGCGCTTGGCGTAATCCTCCACCGAGCAGCCGGCCAGCCCGGCTTCTACGGCCAGCCTGACGGTCTCGGCAACGCCTGCTGGATCGTCAGCGAAGCAGTTCTCCAGGTCCGCGGAGACTGGCAGGTCGGTGCCCTCGGCCAGCCACTGCCCATGGCTGATGGCCTCGTCCCGGCTCACAGCTCCGTCGAGCCGCCCGAGCGTCGCGGCGAAGCCGCTACTCGTGGTGGCGAGCGCCTCGAATCCCAGGGATGCGAGCAGGGCCGCCGATCCGCGGTCCCACGGGTTGGGCAAGAGCAGCGGCTGCGCGCCGTGATGCAGGGCCAGGAACCGGTCGGCTTTCTCAGTCTGGGTAGGCATACAGCGAACTTAGCCGCGGCGGGCTACGGCATGTGCTCGTAGGCGGGAAGGGTCAGGAATTCGGCGTAATCGTCGGCTAGCGCGACGTCCTTGAACAGGTCGACGGCCTCCGCATACTTAGCGGCGTCGTACGCGTCACCGGACGCGTCGGCGATCTTGGCGTGTTCCTCGTCGATGATCTGCTCCACGAGCTCCCTAGTGACCGGCGGGCCATCGGCGAGACTGACGTCGTTGTGCAGCCACTGCCAGACCTGGGAGCGCGAGATCTCCGCTGTCGCCGCGTCTTCCATCAGGTTGAAGATCGCCACGGCGCCCTGGCCGGCCAGCCAGTTGGCCAGATACTGCAGCCCCACGCTGACGTTGTTGCGCAGGCCAGCCTCGGTGATCTCGCCCGGGGTGCTCGCCACGTCAAGCAGCTGGGCAGCGGTCACCTGGACCTCTTCGCGCAGCTTTCCGAGCTGGTTCGGCGAGTCACCGAGCACGCCGTCGAAGATCTCACGGCACAACGGGACCAGGTCAGGATGGGCCACCCAGGAGCCGTCGAACCCGTCGCGTGACTCGCGGGTCTTGTCGTCGCGGACCTTGGCCAGCGCAACCTTGTTGACCTCCGGGTCGCGCCGGCTCGGAATGAACGCCGCCATTCCGCCCATCGCGTGCGCACCCCGGCCGTGGCACGTCTTGACCAGCAGCTCGGTGTAGGCGCGCATCATGGGCGCGGTCATAGTTACGGCGTTACGCTCGGGCAGCACGAAGTCCCGGCCCCTGGTACGGAACTTCTTGATGATGCTGAACAGATAATCCCAACGGCCCGCGTTCAGGCCCGCGCTGTGATCGCGCAGCTCGTACAGGATCTCCTCCATCTCGAACGCCGCAGGGATGGTCTCGATCAGCACCGTCGCCCTGATGGTGCCCCGTGGCAGGCCGAGCGCGTCCTGCGCCAGGTTGAAGGCGTCGTTCCAGAGCCTGGCCTCGAGGTGGCTTTCCATCTTGGCCAGGTAGAAGTACGGGCCCTTGCCCTTGGCGAGCTGCCGTCGCGCGCAGTGGAAGAAGTACAGCGCGAAATCGAACAGGCTGCCCGAGATGCGCTGCCCGTCGACGAGCACGTGCTTCTCCTCCAGATGCCAGCCGCGCGGCCTGACCACGATCGTGGCGAGCTGGTCGTCCGGCGCGAGCCGGTAGTCCTTGCCGTCGGCGCTGGTGAAGTCGATGGTGCGGTCGAGCGCGTCCATGAGATTCAGCTGGCCGGAGACCATGTTGTCCCAGAGCGGCGTGTTCGCGTCCTCGAAGTCGGCCAGCCACACCTTGGCGCCGGAGTTCATGGCGTTGATCGTCATCTTCTTGTCAGTCGGGCCGGTGATCTCGACCCTGCGGTCCACCAGGCCGGCGGCGGGCGATGCCACCCGCCAGCCGCGGTCCGCCCTGATCTGCGCGGTATCAGGCAGGAAGTCAAGCGTCGCGCCCGCAATCAGGTCTTGCTGCCTGGCGCCCCGCGCAGCGAGCAGTTCTGTCCTCCTCGGGCCGAGTTCGCGCTGCAGCAACGCGATCAGATCCAGGGCCTGCGGCGTCAGGATTTCCTCGTACCGATCCCGCACCGGGCCGTTGACCTGGATTCCTTCGCCGTAGCTCATTCCTGGTAGCTCCTCCCTGCTGCGCCGACCTGATCCTAGGAGTGTTCGTACCTGTCCCGCGGCCCTGCGGCGGGGCAGGTGCCTGGACTCAACGATGGCATACTCGCGGTTCCGGCCCATCGCGCGCCACTGACTGGGCCTCGCCCGGGGCCGCCGGGGCCCCCGGGCACATCTCGCGGCTCGCGGGTGTTATTCAAGTGACGCCGCGGCCGGGCCGTGGCAGCATCGAGTGACCGCCGCAGGAGGCGGTCCCATCCTGGACGGCAGATGACAGCAGAATCCGACAAGGACACCGGCGACGAGACTCCCGAGATCTTCGATCCCGGCCAGCTGGACCTGGAGGACCGGCATTCGCTGCGCCGGGTAGCGGGCCTGTCAACCGAGCTCCAGGACGTCAGCGAGGTTGAATACCGCGCGCTGCGGCTCGAGCGGGGCGTGCTGCTCGGCGTCTGGACCGACGGGACCCTCGCCCAGGCAGAGAACTCCCTGCGCGAGCTCGCGCTGCTCGCCGAGACCGCGGGATCACAGGTTCTCGACGGGCTGACCCAGCGTCGCGGCCGGCCTGATGCGTCGACCTATGTCGGGGCAGGCAAGGCTGCCGAGCTTGCCGAGCTGGTGGCGGCGACCGGGGCGGACACCGTGATCTGCGACGGCGAGCTGACTCCCAGCCAGCTGCGCAAGCTAGAGGGCGTAGTGCGGGTCAAGGTGATCGACCGGACCGCGCTGATCCTGGACATCTTCGCCCAGCATGCCAGGAGCAAGGAAGGCAAGGCTCAGGTCGAGCTGGCCCAGATGCAGTACATGCTGCCCCGGCTCCGAGGCTGGGGTGAATCGCTGTCCCGGCAGGCCGGGGGCCGGGTCGCCGGCGGCGGCGGTATCGGTACCCGCGGCCCGGGCGAGACCAAGATCGAGACCGACCGGCGGCGAATCAGGACGAGGATCGCGCGGCTGCGCCGCGAGATTGCCGACATGGCCGTTGGCCGCGGGGTGCAGCGGAACCAGCGCAGGCGGCGCGAGATCTCCTCGGTCGCGATCGCCGGCTACACCAACGCGGGTAAGTCAAGCCTGCTGAACCGGCTGACCGGTGCGCATGTGCTGGTCGACGACTCGCTCTTCGCGACCCTGGATCCCGCCGTCCGCAAGGCCCGGCTGCCGTCCGGCGCCCCGTTCACGCTCACGGACACGGTCGGGTTCGTCCGGCATCTGCCGCATCAGCTCGTCGAGGCCTTCCGCTCGACCCTGGAGGAAGTCGCCGACGCTGACCTCCTCCTGCATGTCGTCGACAGCTCAGATGCCGATCCGCGATCCCAGATCGCCGCGGTGCGGGAAGTGCTCGCCGAGATCGGCGCCCGCGATGTGCCCGAACTAGTGGTCTTCAACAAGTCCGACGCCGCCGATGAGATCGAGCTCAAAGGCCTGCAGCTGGCGGAGCCGCAGTCGGTGGTCGTGTCAGCTCGCACCGGAGACGGGCTGGCGCTGTTGCTGTCCGAGATCGAGCGGCTGCTGCCCCAGCTGAGCTGCGAGGTCAACGTCGTGGTCCCGTACTCGCGCGGTGACCTGCTCGCCCGCGCCCACCAGGAGGGCGAGGTCCTGCACGTCGAGCACACCGGCGCGGGAAGTCAGCTCGCCGCGAGGGTTCCGCCGGGGCTTGCCGCCGAGTTCGACCGGTTCGTCGTGGCCACCGATCCAGCCTGATTCGCTGATCGTGCCCTTAGACCACTGAGTCCTGCGATAACGCTAGTGCGGCATTGAGTAGTGCAATGGCGCTACGCAACCGATATGGTATGTGCGTTCCCGTTGAGGTATGTGGCCCTGTGGCCACATACCGCTATTGCATGAGCAGGTCGTCGCTGGTTTTGAGTGAATGAGCTTCCGACTTCTTACCAATATCGGCCGGTTGTGGACCGGTTCCGAGGTATGGAGTAATGCGGCTATTCTCATGCAGAATGATCGAATTGCCTGGGCTGGTCCCGCGGCGCAGCTGCCGACGAGCCTGCCCGGCATCATCGAGGATATCGTCGATGTCGACCACGTGGAGAACCTCGGAGGCGCCCTGGTCACGCCCGGCCTGATCGACGCCCACACCCACCCCGTCTACGCGGGTAACCGGTGGGCCGAGCTCTCGATGAGGTCGAACGGCTCGTCGAAGACCGAGATCATTTCTGCGGGCGGCGGCCTGACCTCCACGGTCACGGTCACTAGGGGGACCGATCCGTGGACGCTCTGCAACCAGGTCAGGGGCCGGATGCGGGACTGGCTGCTGAGCGGCACGACCACGATCGAGGCGAAGACCGGCTACCACCTGACCAGGGACGGCGAGCTCGCCGACGTGCGCCTGCTGCGCTCGCTCGAGAGCGAGTCTGACATGCCGCGCGTGCATGTCACGTTCTTCGCCGCGCATGCGGTCCCGCCGGAGTTCTTCGGCCGGCGCAACGACTACGTGGACGCGGTCAGCTCGTGGAGCGCGGACGCCGCGACGGCGGGCGCCGACAGCATCGACGTGCACTGCGACGACGGCCATTTCAGCGAGCCTGAGGCGCGCTGGATCCTGAATGCGGGCCGCACCGCCGGGCTGCTGCCACGGCTGCACGCTGGCGGGGATTCGCGGCAGGGCGCCGCCCGGCTAGCAGCCGAGCTCGGCTGCGCATCCGCGGACCTGCTGAACGAGGCCGATGATGACGATGTCGCCGTGCTCGCGAAGGCCGGGGTCACCGCGGTAGTCTGCCCGGCCAGCACCGCCGAGAACGGCCGTATTCCGCCGGTCAGGGCATTGCTCGACCGGGGGGTGACCGTCGCCCTCGGCACGGGTCACTCTCCGGGCACGAACGGGATCACCTCGATGCCGCTGGTGATCACCCTCGCCATCGGCAGCCTCGGGATGAGCGTTACCGAGGCGCTGCGGGCGGCAACCGTCGGCGGAGCGCACGCGCTGCGGGCTCCGGACCGCGGCGCGATGACCCGCGGCCGGCTAGCCGACGTCATCGCGTGGGACGCCGACCACGAAGGGGCCTTCGCCTGGTCATACGGCCTTCAGCCGTACCGGGTCTGGCGCGGCGGCGAGCCCGTTTCGGTCTAGCGCACGTGCTGTCGATCCGTGCCGTCGCGAGCGGCCCGCCTGCCTCGCTGGCCGTGGTGACCGACTCGGCGGCCACCTTGCCGCCCGATGTGGCGCGCTGCGGATGCGTGAGCGTCGTCCCGCTGCGGATGCTCGCCGGCGACCTAGTCGCCGACGACGGGGAGGCCGGCTCGGCGGCAGCTATCGAGGCAGCAGCGGCCCAAGGTGAGCGCCTGACTACAGCCCGCCCGTCGCCCGAGCGATTCGCGGCCGCCTATCGTGCGGCCGCCGAGACGGGGGCCGTCGCTGTCCTGTCTATTCATCTGTCCGGGCTCCTGTCAGGGACAGTGAGTTCGGCCGCGCTGGCGGCCTCGAGCGCGCCGATCCCGGTCAGGGTGATTGACGCGCGAAGCATCGGCACCGGCCTCGGCCTCGTCGTGCTCGCCGCGGCGGCCGCTGCGCTGGCCGGCCAAGGACTGGACGAAGCTGCGGCGGCGGCCGCGTCGCATGCGGACCAGGTCGGCTCCTTCTTCGCACTTGACGAGCCTGACGCGCTGCTCGCCGGCGGGAGACTGCTGGCTGCGCGGCACGCCTCGCAGGGCTCGCCGGCGGCGCGCCTGGTCTCGCGCCCGGTCCTGCGGATCAGGTCCGGACAGGTTTCCACGGTCGACCGGGTCCGCACCAGGGCCGCGGCCGCTGACCTGCTGGTGCGGCTGGCCGGAGATGCGGCGGCCGGTCTGCCCGCCGGGTGCGCCGTCGACGTGGCCGTCGAGCACACGTCGGCGCCTGGCCGGGCTGCTGAGCTGGCGGACCGGCTGGCCGCGGCCGTTCCGCGGTTCGGGCGCAGCTACCTGGTGCAGGCGAGCACGGCGATCAGGGTGCATACCGGGCTAGGGATGCTCGGAGTCTCGGTGGCCCCGCAGCACCCGGCTGACGGATAGCCGTGGCATGCTGCGGTTATGCCGATGCAATCCGCTTCAGCAGAGCAGGGCGCCGGGCCGCCTCCGGTCACTGTCATCGTCGGTGAGGAGGAACTGCTCGTCGAGCGCGCCGTATCCGGCGTGCTCGGGCGAGTGCCCGCCGCGGCAGTCGGCGGCGGCGGCCCGGATGTGCACGACGTTCGCGCCGCTGACCTGGTCGCGGGCGAACTGAGCACGCTGACAGCGCCGTCCCTTTTTGGCGGGGACTGCGTGGTCGTGGTGCGCGCCGCCCAGGACGCGAGCGCCGCGGTAGCGACCGAGCTTGGCCGGCTCGCCGCTTCGATGCCGGACGAGGTCATGCTCGTGGTGACGCACGCGGGCGGCGCGAAGGGCAAGTCGCTGCTGACCGCCCTGGTCAAGGCCGGTGCGAGGCGGATCGACTGCCCGAGCGTCAGGAGGTTCGGCGAGCGGATGGACTTCCTGCGCGCCGAGCTCGCCAGGGCCAGGCGCAAGGCCGACGACAGCGGACTCAGGGCGCTGATCGACGCCGTCGGCACCGACCTGCGGGACCTCGCGGCGGCGTGCGATCAGCTTGCGTCTGATACGACGGGCGTGATCAACGCGCAGGTAGTGGGGCGGTACTGGCGCGGCCGGGCCGAGGCGACCGGGTTCAGCGTCGCCGACCGGGCGCTGGAGGGCAACCTGGCCGAGGCGCTGGCTCAGCTGCGCTGGGCGCTCGCGATCGGGACCGCGCCGGTGCTGATCACCAGCGCGCTGGCGCGCGGCATCAGGACGCTCGGGCAGGTCGGAACGGCCCGCGGCAAGGGTTCCGACGCCCTAGCCGCCGAGCTCGGAATGCCGGCCTGGAAGGTTGACAAGGTGCGCCAGCAGCTGCGCGGCTGGAGTTCGGCGGGACTTTCCCGGGCGCATTCGGCGGTCGCGCGGGCCGATGCTGAGGTCAAGGGCGAGGGGGCAAGCGCGGGGTATGCCCTGGAGCGCGCGGTTCGGATGATCGTCGAGTCGCGTTCGGCAGACCGCTAGCACAGGCGGGGCAATTGCCTTGGGCCAGCCCCGGCCTAGCCCTGCTTGAGCGCCTCGACCCGCTTCGCCAGCGCGGACTTGCGGTTAGCCGCCTGGTTCTTGTGGATGACGCCCTTGCTGGCCGCCTTGTCGAGCTTGACGTAGGCGGCGCGCAGCGCCTCCGTGGCCTTCTCGGCGTCGCCTGAGTCGGCCGCCTCGCGCAAGCCGCGCACGGCGGTCTTCAGCGACGACTTGACGGCCTTGTTGCGCTGCCTGGCTTTCTCGTTCTGCTTGTTGCGCTTGATCTGGGACTTGATGTTCGCCACGCGGATGCCTCGCTACGTTTCGTTCAGTGGATCAGGATGTGCCCGGCGGGAGCCGAAGGCGCGCTGGCGCGCCCGGCGCAAGGTAAGCGGGCAATGCGGGCTGCCGACCAAGAAGGATATCCGACGACGGGTTGTCCGCTCAAACCAAGGCCTATCTCGGCCCGTCCGTCCCGCCCGGCCGCGCTGGCGAGTCGGGCGCTGGCGTGGGCACGGCCTTCGACGTGCGACCATAGACGGCGACAGCGAAGTGCTGGCCGGCGCGTTCCTTGTCCCCGGGTTCTGGCTGTGCGGACCTGGTTCCGGGACCTGGCTGAGGGCGCCAGGATGATCGCAACCTACAGCGAGCGGATGACTGTGCCACCGATGTCCGACCCGTCCCGAGGGCCGGCGCCCGCGCCGGCGGGCGCCAAGGCAACGACCGGACCGGCCGCTGCGCTGCCTCAGCCGTCGCGGACCGATCAGGCAGTGATCAGGAACTTCTGCATCATCGCCCACATTGATCACGGCAAGTCCACCCTCGCGGACCGGATGTTGCAGCTCACCGGGGTAGTAGGCGACCGGCAGATGCGGGCGCAATACCTGGACCGGATGGACATCGAGCGCGAGCGCGGCATCACGATCAAGAGCCAGGCGGTCCGGCTGCCGTGGCGCGGCACTGACGGCCGTGACTACGTGCTCAACCTGATCGACACCCCCGGTCACGTGGACTTCTCCTATGAGGTATCCAGGTCGCTGGCGGCGTGCGAGGGCGCGATCCTGCTCGTAGACGCCGTGCAGGGGATTGAGGCGCAGACCCTGGCCAACCTGTACCTGGCGCTCGAGGCCGACCTGCACCTGATCCCGGTGCTGAACAAGATCGACTTGCCTGCCGCGCAGCCAGAGAAGTACGCGGAGGAGCTCGCCAAGATCATCGGCTGTGAGCCATCCGACGTGCTCAGGGTCTCGGCCAAGACCGGCGAGGGAGTCGCCGACCTGCTGAACGCCGTCGTCGCCCAGGTGCCGGCGCCAGCCGGCACCCTGGACGCGCCCGCCCGGGCTCTGATCTTCGACTCGGTCTACGACACCTACCGGGGCGTCGTCACCTATGTCCGGATGATGGACGGCAGGCTGTCGCGTCGCGAGCGCACGCTGATGCTTTCCACCAGGGCGGTGCACGAGACGCTCGAGGTCGGCGTCATCTCGCCGGAGCCGGTCCCCTCTGACGGCCTGGCGGCTGGCGAGGTCGGGTACCTGATCACCGGGGTCAAGGACGTCCGGCAGGCCAGGGTGGGCGACACGGTGACCAGCGCGGCGCGCCCCGCCGCCCAGCCCCTGGCCGGCTATGCCCACCCCAGGCCGATGGTGTTCTCCGGCCTGTACCCCGTCGACGGAGACCAGTACCCGGAGCTGCGCGACGCCCTGGACAAGCTGCGGCTGAACGACGCGTCGCTGGTGTACGAGCCGGAGACCTCGACCGCGCTCGGCTTCGGGTTCCGCTGCGGTTTCCTCGGCTTGCTGCACATGGAGATCATCAGGGAACGCCTGGAGCGCGAGTTCGACCTGTCGCTGATCTCCACGGCGCCGAACGTCGTCTACCGGGTGGTGATGGACGCAGGCGCCGAGGTAGTCGTGACGAATCCCAGCGAGTTCCCCAGCGGGCCTGGCGGCGTCGCCACCACGACCGGCGCGATCGCGGCCGGCAAGATCGCCCAGGTCTTCGAGCCAGTCGTGCGGGCGACGGTCCTGGCGCCGTCGGACTATATCGGCGCGATCATGGAGCTATGCCAGTCGCGGCGGGGCATGCTGATCGGCATGGAGTACCTGTCGGCCGAGCGCGTCGAGATCAGGTACACGATGCCGCTCGCCGAGATCATCTTCGACTTCTTCGACCAGCTGAAGTCCCGCACCAGGGGATACGCCTCGCTCGACTACGAGCCGGCCGGGGAGCAGGAGGCCGATCTGGTCAAGGTCGATATCCTGCTGCAGGGCCAGCCGGTCGACGCGTTCAGCCAGATCGTCCATGCCGACAAGGCTCGGGAGTACGGGCTTGCGATGACGTCGCGGCTGAAAGAACTGATTCCGCGCCAGCAGTTCGAAGTACCGATCCAGGCGGCCATCGGCGCCAGGATCATCGCCCGCGAGAACATCAGGGCACTCCGCAAGGACGTGCTGGCCAAATGTTACGGCGGCGACATCACCAGGAAGCGCAAGCTGCTCGAGAAGCAGAAGGAAGGCAAGAAGCGGATGAAGACCATCGGCCGGGTCGAGGTTCCGCAGGAGGCCTTCGTGGCCGCACTGACCGCCGATCAGTGGAGCGAGCGGAAGGCCTGATCGGATCGGGCAGACTCCTACGCGGGGCCGACGAACAGGGCTACGCCCGCGAGGATCGCGAGCAGCGGGCCGATCACCCCGATGTAGCCGAGGATCAGGCCGGCCAGCGCCATCCCGTCGCCCGCCTCGCCGGTCTCGCGGATTTGACGGCGTGCGACGTGGCCGAAGACGATCGCCGGGACGCCAGCTACGAACCAGAAGAAGATCTGCCCGATTCCGCAGGCCAGCGAGGCGATGGCCATGGCGTTCGTGCGCGTCTTGGCAGGCGGGTAGGCCCCTTGGCGGTAAGGGACTGGCTGGCGGAGGTCGGCGGTGAGGGCGCCAAGCTGGTCGTAGGTCTTGGCTTGCAGCAGGCTGGTGGACCGCGAGTCGAACTCATCCCACGTCAGCCTGCCGTCGGCGTACGCGGCCTGGAGCAGCGTGTGCACGCTCTCCCGGTCGGCGTCAGTTGCCCGCATCGGCCCGTAGCCGCCAACTGTCATAGCTTCGGAGTCCCCATCCGGCAGCGCGGATAAAACCTCGTCCTCAGACTATCCCCAGCGTCAGCTAGCCTGCGGTCATGGCCAGCGCTGGAATCACCTGAGCATGCCCGGCAGACCACCCGAGGGAATGCCCGTGCCGCCCGACGGGCAACTGGAGCCTGCATCGCTCGACCGGCTGGGCACGGTTCCGTTTGGAATCTATGTGCATGTCCCCTTCTGCACCACCCGGTGCGGCTACTGCGACTTCAACACCTACACCGCCGTCGAGCTCGGTTCCGGGGCGTCCAGGGACAGTTACGCCGGACTCGCAATCGCAGAGGTCAGGCTGGCCCGCAAGGTGCTTGGGGCCGCCGCGCCTGCGGTCAGCACGGTGTTCTTCGGCGGCGGGACGCCGACGCTGCTGCCGCCTGGCGACCTGGGCGATATCCTCGCCGCTATCGAGGCCGAGTTCGGCCTGGCGTCCGGCGCCGAGGTGACGACCGAGGCCAACCCCGAGAGCGTGGAGGGATTCGCCCACGTCAGCCTGGACTTGATCTACGGCACGCCGGGGGAGAGCGGACAGGACTGGGAGCGATCGGTCCGCAGCGCGATCGAGGCCGGGCCTGATCACATCTCGGCCTACGCGCTGACCGTGGAGGAAGGCACCAGGCTGGCCGCGAGGGTCAGGCGCGGCGAGCTCGCGCCGCCCGATGACGACGAGATGGCTGACCGCTACCTGGCCGCCGACGAGCTACTCGCCTCCGCCGGGATGGGCTGGTATGAGATCTCCAACTGGGCGGCCGCGCCAGGCTCGGCCTGTCGGCACAACCTGCTCTACTGGTCGGGCGGCAACTGGTGGGGCGTCGGGCCGGGCGCGCACAGCCACGTGGGCGGCGTGCGCTGGTGGAACGTCAGGCATCCGGCCGCCTACGCCAGCCGGATCGCCGCGGGCGCCAGCCCTGGCCAGGCCAGGGAGGTACTGACCGGGACCGAACGCAGGACCGAGCGGATCATGCTCGAGACCCGGCTTGCCTCGGGCTGCCGGCTCACCGCGCTGAGCGCTGCCGGGCGGCGCGCGGCGGCCACCGCGGTGCACCACGGTCTGGCCGAGCCAGGCGCCTTCGAGGCCGGCCGGGTGGTGCTGACGCCGGCCGGCAGGCTGCTCGCCGACGCCGTGATCCGGGGCCTGACGGAGTAGCCCGCTGAGCCCCAGCGTCGCCCCGGTGACTTGACGGGCCTGTCCCAGTATCCTTCGGCCTTAGACTTGGCACTCGGGCTAACGGAGTGCCAGGGGAGGTGACTACATGCTCGATGACAGGAAGCTGGCCGTGCTGCGTGCCATCGTCGAGGACTACGTATCCACCAACGAGCCTGTCGGTTCCAGGGCGCTCGTCGACCGGCACAACCTGGATGTCTCTCCCGCGACCATCCGTAACGACATGGCCGTGCTCGAAGAGCAGGGCTACATCGTCCAGCCGCACACCAGCGCGGGCCGGATACCGACCGACAAGGGCTACCGGCTGTTCGTGGACCGGCTGTCCGCGATCAAGCCGTTCTCGGCGGCTGAGCGGCGCGCGATCGAGACGTTCCTCGCGGGGGCGTACGACCTCGACGACGTCGTCACGCGGACGGTCCGGCTGCTGGCGCAGCTGACCCGCCAGGTGGCCGTCGTGCAGTACCCGTCGCTCAGCAAGTCCGCGGTCAGACACGTGGAGCTGATTCCGCTGAGCGACCGGCGGCTGCTGCGCGTCCTGATCACCGACACCGGCCGGGTCGAGCAGCGCGTCGTCGAGCTTCCGGCCAGCTATGACGAGGACTCGATCATGCAGCTGCGCGCGGTGCTCACCGCGTGCCTGGACGGCCGCAAGCTCACCGACGTGGCGTCCGTGGTCGCTGAGCTGCCTGACCGGGTGGAACCTCGGGAACGGGCCAACGCGGCCGCCGTGTTCTCGGTGATACTCGAGACGCTCGTGGAACGGCATGAGGAGAAGATAATCGTGGGCGGCGCGTCGAACCTTACCGCGGCGGACTTCTCGCAGGGGCTGCGCGAGGTGCTCGAGGCGCTCGAGGAACAGGTCGTGCTCATGCGCCTGCTCGGCGAGTCTGACGATAAGTCGTCGGTTACGGTCAGGATCGGTGCGGAAAATGACGTGCTCGGCCTGCGCACGGCGTCGGTCGTGGCCGCTGGCTACGGCTCGGCGGACCGGCCGCTCGCGAAGCTCGGCGTGGTGGGCCCGACGAGGATGGACTATCCAACAGCGATGGGGGCGGTGCGCGCGGTGGCACGGTATACCGGTCAGATCCTGGCGGAGTCGTAGGGGATGAGCGTGACAACCGACTACTACGCCGTACTTGGCGTGCGCCGGGATGCCAATGCCGAGGAGATCAAGAAGGCATACCGGCGGCTAGCCCGTGAACTGCACCCCGACGTCAACCCTGACCCGGTCACTCAGGAGCGGTTCAAGGAGATCACCCAGGCGTACGAGGTCCTGTCGGATCCGGAGAAGCGCCAGATGTACGACCTCGGCGGCGACCCGTTCGCGCCCGCCGGCGGCGCGGCTGGCTTCGGCGCCGGGTTCCCGTTCAGCGACATCATGGACGCCTTCTTCGGCGGCGGCCAGGCAGCCCGCGGCCCGCGCAGCCGGGCGCGGCGCGGCCGTAACGCCACCATCCGGGTGGATCTTGACCTCGCCGAGTGCGTATTCGGCGCGACCAGGGAGCTGACCGTGGACACCGCCGTGGTCTGCCCGACCTGCTCCGGCGAGGGCAGCGCGCCGGGCAGCCACCCCACGACCTGCGAGGTCTGCAACGGCCGCGGCGAGATCAGCCAGGTGACCAGGTCGTTCCTCGGCCAGGTGATGACGTCGCGGGCGTGCCCTAACTGCGGGGGGTTCGGCACCGTCATCCGCAGACCGTGCCCGGAATGTGACGGGGACGGCCGGGTCAGGACACGGCGCACCGTCAAGGTCAGGATCCCGGCCGGGGTTGAGGACGGCACCCACATCCAGCTCGCTGGCGAGGGCGAAGTCGGCCCTGGCGGCGGTCCGCCAGGGGACCTGTTCCTCGAGATCATGCAGCGGCCGCACCCGATCTTCGAACGGCATGGCGATGACCTGCACTGCACGCTGACGATCCCGATGACGGCGGCCGCTCTCGGGGCCACCCTGCAGATTCAGACGCTCGACGGCCCGGCCAACATCGACATCAGGCCGGGCACCCAGTCCGGGCAGGCGATCCCCCTGTTCGGGCAGGGGTCCTCGCACCTGCACGGACCCGGCCGCGGCGACCTGGTCATCCACGTGACCGTCGAGACGCCGGTCAAGCTGGAGGCCGAGCAGGAGGAGCTGGTCAGGCAGCTGGCCAGGATGCGCGGCGAGGAATCACCGCCCGGCAAGTTCTCGCCGGGGGAGCAGGGGTTCTTCTCCCGGCTGCGTGACGCCTTCAACGGCCGCTAGGGGGCCGCGCTGACCCCCCCAGTCTTCGTCTGCGACGGGGCCGCCCTCGGCGCCGGACGGATCACGCTGGCCGGCGCCGAGGGCAGGCACGCCACCACGGTGCGCAGGCTCGAGCCTGGTGAGCGGGTCGACCTGACCGACGGGGCAGGGTTGCTGGCCGAGTGCGAGGTGATCGCCGCCAGGCCAGGGTCCGGCGAGCTCGACCTGGCGGTGCTTGCGCGCCGGCTTGAGCCAGCGCCGGCCTGCGGCGTGACCGTGGTCCAGGCCATGTTGAAGGGCGATCGCGGCGAGCTGGCGGTCGAACTGATGACGGAGGTCGGGGTCGACACGATCGTCCCGTGGCCCGCGGAGCGGTGCGTGGCCAGGTGGCGGCCGGACCGGGAGGACAAAGCGCTTAGCCGCTGGCGGTCATCTGCGCGGGAGGCGGCGAAGCAGTCCCGCAGGAGCAGGTTTCCTGAGATTACCGAGCCCCAGCGAACCGCTGACATGCTCGCGCGGGTGGCAGGCGCGGAGCTCGCCCTGCTGCTCGATCCGCAGGCCGCCACGGCGCTGACCGCGGTGCCGCTTCCCGGGGCCGGCGAGATCGTCGTGGTCGTCGGCCCGGAGGGCGGGGTCAGCCCGCGTGAGTCCGCTGAGCTGACGGCCGCCGGTGCGCTCCAGGCAAGGCTCGGACCTTCGGTGCTCCGCGGATCGACCGCAGGAGCGGTGGCGGCAGCGCTCGTGCTCAGCGGCTGCGGCCGCTGGGAGTTACCGGCCCAGGGCTGTGGGCCCGGTGCTAGCGGATCATCAGGCGCACGGCGAGCGCCTGCGGCTGGCACCCGGCGATGGCGAGGCGACCTTCTTCGGCGTACGGAAGCCCGGCCTCGGAATGATGGTCCTGCCCGCCTGCGAGGTCACGCTCGCGCGAGCGACCGCAGCCGGGTCGGCCTGGAGCCCGCCCGCGGCCAGCGCCGACTGAATCGCCTGGACGGATACCGGGCTGATCGTGGACGTGATGGCCGACGGGGATGGGCTCGGCGATGCCGTCGGCGTCGTGCTG
>WNFI01110103.1_pt1 | contig 16423 bp, 17 predicted proteins | sample 5400471 | NCBI WGS metagenome assembly WNFI01 (sample SAMN13153348, study PRJNA577476) | soil metagenome | isolation source: 100 cm saprolite on Douglas fir-dominated hillslope | place: USA:California | collected 2013-09-17 | reverse complement strand
CCCGCCGACGGAGCGTTGATGGCGGCAGCCGGCGAGCTCCTCGCGAAGCTGCGCGCGCGGCTCGCCGCGCGGCCGGACACCGAGCACGAGCAGGCGATCGTGCGCCTGCTGGTCGGAATGGCGCTGGGCCTGTATCTGCTGCCCGAGATCCTGCAGCGGCGGGCCGCCGGCTTCGCGGAACCGCGCATCCTCGTATGGATGGGCTTTCTTGTCGCCTCGGCCGGGATCTTCTGCGCCATTCTCGCGTGGCCCGGCGAGTCGACGTGGCGGCGTACGTTGGGTGCGGTGCTCGACATCAGCACGCTAACCTGGTGCCTGGTGCACTTCGAGGAGCAAGGGGCTCCGCTGTTTCTCCTGTATGTCTGGGTTACCCTCGCTAACGGCTTTCGCTTCGGCGCGCGGCAGTTGATCGTTTCGCTCGTAGCCAGCGTCATCGGCTTCTCCTATGTCCTCTGGCAGAGCGAGTTCTGGCAGCGATACGCCGGAGTCGGCATAGGGTTGCTGATCGGCTTCATCCTGCTCAGCCTCTATATGCGAAAGCTGGTCACCCAGCTCTTCGTCGGCGGGCACTACGCCAGGCTGCGCGCGCGGCTCGCCGCGCGGCCGGACACCGAGCACGAGCAGGCGATCGTGCGCCTGCTGGTTGGCACGGTGCTCTTCTTTTACCTGCTTCCTCGAGCGATCACCCATTTAGGCGGCGCGGTCGATCCGGACCCCAGCTATTTCGCCGTGATGGTGGTGTATCTGGTGTGCGCGGCGCTGATCTTCGCCGACATCCTCGCGTCGCCCGGCGTGTCTGTGTCGAGACGTTTGCTGGCAGCAGTGCTGGACATCGGCACCGTAACCTTTTTCATGTCGCAATCCGGCAGCCATGGTGTGCCGATGCTGCTGATCTACGTCTGGGTGCCGCTGGCCAACGGCTTCCGATTCGGCGCGAGATACCTGCTGTTCTGCCTGGCGGCCAGTGTGCTGGGATTTGGCCTGGTGCTCGTCGTCAATGACTTCTGGCAGGAGTACCGCCTCGAGGGAATCGGCTTGATGATCGGCATGGTCGCCCTTGCCGTATACGTGCGCTCGCTGGTCACGAAGCTGTTCGACGCGCTGGCGCGCGCAGAGGCCGCGAACCAGGCGAAGCGGCGCTTCATTTCGGTGGTCAGTCACGAGATGAGAACGCCGTTGAATGCCATCATCGGCATGTCGGATCTGATGCGCGACACCGCGCTTACCCGCGAGCAGGCTGACATGCTACAGACCCTGCGTAGCTCATCGCGCGTGATGCTGGGCCTCGTCGAAGACGTTCTCGACTTCTCAAAGATCGAGGCCGGAAAGGTCGCGCTGGAGAAGGCCGATTTCGACCTGCACGCGCTCCTCAACAGCACCTGCCGCATTCTGGCTGCCCAGGCGGCAGCCAAGGGCGTGGAGTTCGTGGTGTCCCTCATGCCGGAAGTACCGCCCGCGGTGCGCGGCGACCCGCATTACCTGCGGCAGATCCTGATCAACCTGGCTGGCAACGCGGTGAAGTTTACTGAGCGCGGCAGCGTAACCTTGCATGTGTCCGCGCAAAGCGAAACCGAATCTAGTGTGCGCCTCAAGTTCTCGATCCGCGACACGGGGATTGGTATTCCGCCTGAGGCGCAGGCGAGCATCTTCGAAAGCTTTACGCAGGCGGACCAGTCCACCACCCGCCGCTTCGGCGGCACGGGGCTGGGCACTACCATCGCGAAGCAGCTCGTCGGCCTGATGGGCGGCAAGATCGGGCTGGAAAGCGCGGTCGGCCTCGGCAGCACCTTCTGGATCGAAGTGCAGTTGGAGAAGCAAGCGGAGCGCGTGGGTGCCGGCACCGGCGAACTCGCCGGCGCCAGGATCCTGCTCGTCGGCTTCCCGGAAGCCCAGCGCGAGCCGCTCGACCGTGCGCTCGCGGGCTGGGGGGCCACGCCGGTCGCGGTCGCGGACGTCGAGGAGGGCGCGGCGCGGCTCGTCGCCGAAATCAGCCTGGCGAAGCCCTATCACAGCGCGGTGCTATACGGATCGGGCGACGATCCGAAGCTCGCACAGCGCTTTCGCCGTGCGGCTCCGGACCCGGCACCTCCCACCGTACTTGCGGTACCTCGCGACGCCGATGTTCCGCGGTTCGAGGCGCTGTCCTCCGGATTCGCAGCGGTACTCGAGCTGCCCTTCGACAAGCGGCAGCTTTTCAATGTGCTGCATTCGGTGTCGGCGGGCGATGAGGTGCGCGAAGGCGTCGTCCGGCTGCAGGACTATGCGCGGCGCGGCGTGGAGGCGAGGAAACTGCGCGTGCTGGTCGCCGACGACAACCCGACCAACCGCGAGGTGATCGGCCGCATTCTCGATCGCGGCGGCCACAGCGCCACCGTGGTCAACGATGGGGACCAGGCGCTCGACGCCTTCGAGAAGGACCGGTATGACATCGTCCTCCTCGACCGCAATATGCCGGTGCTCGGAGGAATCGAGACGCTGCGGGCGCTGCGCCTCATGACTCGCGGCCGGGAAAGGCTGCCGGTGGCGATCCTGTCCGCGGACGCGACGGCCGAGGCCCGTCGCGAATGTCTCGAAGCTGGCGCCGATGCGTTCCTGGCGAAGCCGATCGAGGCGGTGCGGCTGCTGGACGAACTGCAGAAGCTTGGCGCTGCGAAACCGGAGGAAACGCGGCGCCCAGAGCCAGCGCCCGCTTCGCGCCCAGCCGGCCGCACTGTGGCCGCTGCTCCGACAGTCATCAACACCGAGACGCTCGCCGATTTGGACGCGCTCGGCTCGTCGCCGGGCTTCCTGGAAAAGCTGATCGGCGTGTTTGTCGCCGACAACACCGCGCTCATGGGCCGCATGGAGCAAGCGGTCGCGGCACGCAATTACCACGAGTTCAGGTCCCTCCTGCACGCGATGAAGGGCTCCTCGGCCAGCATGGGAACCGACCGGCTGACCAAGGTGTGCGGGAATCTGGGCAAGCTCTCGGACGCCGAGCTACGGCTCCAGGTGCCCGGACTGATGCGCTCCATCGCTGACGAGCTCAGCGCCGCGAGCAGCGAGCTCGACCGCTATTTGCGAGACAAGAGGCAGTCCGCCGGCTGATTTTCCTGCGGCACGCTAGAATCCGTCAGCCGCGGCAAGGGCCGCGAATCAGTCCGGAGCGCTACGCGATGTCGTTCTTCATTACGCTCGTCGAGATGACCGACGCGAGCCGCAGGGATCTGGAATTGATCCCTAAGGTCCACTCGATGATCAATCATGGCCTGACGCTCGCGGAATATCGCGGCTTTCTTCACGACCTGTACCACATCGTGTGGCACTTCTGCCCGGTGATGTCGGCGGCGGCGGCGCGCTGCGACGATCGCTTCAGGGACGTTCGCTACGACTTGTACGAGCGCATCGAGGAGGAAAAGGGGCACGACTCATGGGTGCTTGAGGACATCGAGGCTTTGGGAGGCGATGTCCGGGCAGTGCGCGAGACGCCCCCGAGTCCGCCAGCGCAGGCAATGATCGCCTTCTGGATTCAAGTTCCTGTCGTCGCACGCCACGATGGACCTCGACCATATGGCCAAGCTCAACCGCTTGGTCAAGACGATCGATGACGCTGGCGCGCAAAACGCCATTGTCAACGCGACGCGCGTGAACTTTCACCAGTTCGGCCAGCTGTTCCGCGAAGGCGGCGGGCTGTTGGCGACCTGAGGACGAGCCTCGGCGCGTTCAGCGCGCTGCCGCCACGGCCAGGGCTTCTTCGGCGAGCGCGGCGGCCGAAATATCGGCCACGTCGCCGTGCTCCATGCGCTGCATCTGCGAGCGCACGATGCGCCCCATCATCTTCAGGTCCTTGTCCTGGAGCCGGAGCGCCGCATCGACCCAAACGTCGGCAATCGCATCGAGCTCCTCACGGGTGATGGGATTGACCAGCTGCCGGGCGCGCAGCACAGCCTGCGTTCCATTGCGGCGCTTCCAAGTCTTTCCAATCCACTCACGCACTGCGGTTTCGCCCTGGCCGTTCGGCGCCACGACATCCACGATTCCCATCTCGTGCAGCTTGGCGGCCGGTAGCACTCGACCGGAGAGGATCAGCTCTTCCGCGGCACGCGCGCCGATGCGGCGCGACAGCAGGCTGTACGCGCCCATGCCTGGGAACAAGTTGAAAAGAATCTCTGGCAGGCCGAGCTGCGCGCTTTCCTCGGCCACGATGACGTCGGAGGACATCGCGCACTCAAATCCGCCACCGAGCGCGTCGCCTTGAACCAGCGAGATGGTCGCCATCGTGGACGACTGGTAGTTCTGGATGCGGGCGTACATGTTGTCGATGCAGAGCCTGGAGTAATGCGCCAGGGCATCCCGGTCGCGCGCCTTTATCAGCAGCACAAACAGGGCCAGATCGCCCCCGAGGTTAAACGCCTGCGGGTCGCGTGAGCCGCAGACGTAGTAGTTCGCCGTCTGCAGTTCGCCGCCGCCGATGTCGACCTTGCCGCCGTTGGTTGCGAGCGCGCTGTCGTGCCTGCGGATATCCTTGAGCAGGCCAAGGCTGAAGCAGGCCGTGCCACGCGGGTTGAAATATCCCCAGATCGTGCCGGTGGCGGGCTCGAACTGCGCCGCGCAATCGGGGTTTTCCTGAGGGGGCTTTGTCTTGTTGCCGCCCCGCCACATCGGTTAAATTAGGGCGGCAGGGGAGGCGAATGTACGCAATCGTCTACAAATCCGATGGCTTTCCGATCTGCCGTCAAGTTCCGGGTGTCAGTCCCGACCCAGTGGTGACTTGGAATACCGAGGCGGCGGCCAAGGCCTTCATCTCGTCCAAGGGCGGGGAAGCGGATTTCCAGCCCCTGCAGATCACTGACGACGCGATGGACAGGCTGGCTAGGGCCATCGGCTGCCAGGTCGAAGCAATGACCTTCGATCCCTATCCGGGGTAGACCCGGGATAGGCGAGGACTAGAGCTCAGAGCTCTACGTTGTCGATCAGCCGGGTTGTCCCCAGGCGCGCAGCGCCGAGGACGACCAGCGCGCGCTCCGTGCTGCCCGGCGGTGCGAGGTCCTGCCGGCGGCGAATTTCGACGTAATCGGGCTTCCAGCCGGCCGCGGCAAGCGCCGCTACCGCTTTTTCGCCGGACATCTTCCCCGCCTTGACCTCGAGGAGCACCCGATAAAGCCGCGGGGCCTCGGCGCGTTCGGCGGCCGAAAGGTAGTTGTTGCGGGAGCTCATCGCGAGGCCATCGCGCTCGCGCGCGGTCTCGGCGGCGATGATTTCGACCGGCAGATCCAGTTGCCTGACCATGCCACGCACGATCATAAGCTGTTGATAATCCTTCTTTCCGAAAACCGCCGCGATCGGCTGCACGCAATTCAGCAGCTTCAGGACCACCGTTGCCACACCGTGAAAGAAGCCCGGCCGAAAGAGGCCCTCCAGCTCATTGGCGATCGGTGGTGGCCGCAGCATATAGGTTTGGGGCTCCGGATACAGGACGCCCTCATCTGGTGCAAAAAGCAGTTCGACCCCCTCCGCTTCCAGCATTGCGCAGTCGCGCTCGAAGGTGCGCGGGTAGCGCTCGAAGTCCTCCCCGGGCAGGAACTGCAGGCGGTTGACGAAGATGCTCACCGCTACGGCGCCGCCATGACGGCGCGCCAGGCGGACGAGGGAAAGATGGCCCTCGTGCAGGTTTCCCATGGTGGGAACGAATGCCACGGGGCCCGCGGCCCGTACCGCGGCGCGCAAGGCGGCAATGTCGCTCAGGACGCGCATCAGCCGAGGTTGAAGAACTCGCGCCGGCTCTTCATGCCGCGTACGCGCGACACGAGCAGCTCGAAATCCGCATCGCGCTCGACGAAATTGAGATTCTCGGAGTTGACGATCAGCACCGGAGCCGCGGAGTAGTGGTAGAAGAACCGCGCGTAGCTCTCGGCGAGCACCGCCAGATATTCTTCACTGATACCGCGCTCGTAGCCAGCGCCGCGGCGCCTTACCCTTTCTATCAGCGTGTCGGGGTGTGCCTGCAGGTAAATCACGAGATCAGGAACCGGCGCCCGGGGACGTAGCGCCTCGTAGATTTTCTGGTAAAGCGCCAGTTCATCGCCCGACAGGGTGATGCGCGCGAAAAGCGGGTCCTTGTCGAGGAGGAAATCGGCCACCGTCGGCTTGCCGAACATGTCGGGCTGCACCAGCGGCTCGATCATGTGCGCGCGCTGGAACAGGAAGAACAGCTGCGCCGGGAGCGCAAAGCGTGCCATGTCCTGGTAAAAGCGCGCGAGGAACGGGTTCTCCGACGGCTGCTCGAGCAGCAGATCGGCCGATAACCTCGATGCAAGGCGCTTTGCCAAGGTCGTCTTGCCGGCGCCGATCGGCCCTTCCACGACAAGGTAACGGAACTTATCCACTGATTCTTTCCACCGACTGATCGCCGCATTGCTCCAGCATTGCCTGCGCCGCGCCGATTCCCGGAATGGCGATGCCCGCTGCGATTTCGAGCAGTGGCTGCAACACGAAGGCGCGCAGGTGCATCCGCGGATGCGGTACAACGAGCCCCGGTCGGTCCACGACGGCGTCGCCATAGAGCAGCAAGTCGAGATCGAGCGTGCGCGGTGCATTGGCAAAGCTCCGGCGGCGGCCATGCTGCGCCTCGATTGCCTGCAGCGCGTCAAGAAGCCGCTCAGCAGGAAGCGCGGTGTCGAGCAGCGCCACGGCATTGACGAATGGCGGCTGGTCGGCGTACCCGAGCGGCTTGGAGCGATACAACGACGATCGTTTTACGAGGACGGTTTGCGCGATGCTTCCGAGGTCCTCGAGCGCCTGTTCAACCTCCTCCACCGGCGTGCCGAGGTTCGAGCCGATTGCCACGTAGGCAAGCGTCACGCGAGCTGAGAGGCGGCCTCCGGCGGCCGCTTCTTCCGCCGGCGCCGGCGGCGCTTGCGCGGCCCGGTCTCGGGAACGCTGCTCGAAGCGCGGCTGCATTGCCCAAACCTCCCGCATGGTGGCGGTGAGCTTGCGCGTGATGGCGAGCTTGGCGCACTGCGTATCGAGCACGTCGTCCATCGCCGCCTCGAGCGCCGGAATGGCGCGCTCACCGCGGGCCTGCCGTGCCTTCCACGCGGCCAGCACTTCGTGCCAGAGCAACGCTGCGAACAGGAAGGCCGGCGATACCGGGCGCTCGGCGAGCACCCGCTCGTCGGTCTGTGCGAGCGCGAGGGTCACGAAGCGCTCCCCGAGCGGTTGCTCGAGAATGACGTCGAGCAACGGCAGCACGCCCTTGTGCAGCCCGACCTCGCGCAACTGGCGCAGGCAGGCGCTGGCGTGCCCGGAAAGCAGCAGCTTCAGCATCTCGTCGAACAAGCGCGCCGGCGGCACGCGCTCGAGGAGCGGAGCCAGCTCGCGGATCGGCGCGCGCGTTGCCGGGTCGAGCGTGAGGCCCAGCTTCGCCGCGAGCCGCACGGCCCGCAGCATGCGTATCGGATCTTCCCGGTACCGAGTTTCCGCATCGCCGATCACGCGCAGCACGCGCCTTTTCAGATCGGCCAGGCCGCCGTGGAAATCCACCAGCTCTTCGGTCTGCGGATCGAAGTACAGCGCATTGACGGTGAAATCGCGCCGCCGCGCATCCTCTTCCTGCGTGCCGAAGACGTTGTCGCGCAATACGCGTCCGTGCTCGTCCGTTTCGGCCGTTTCCGGGTCAGCGGCGCGGAAAGTCGAGACTTCGATCGTCTCGGGGCCCAACATCACGTGCACCAGCCGGAAGCGGCGGCCGATGATGATGGCGCGGCGAAACAGCGGCCTCACCTGCTCCGGGCGCGCGTTGGTCGCGACGTCGAAGTCCTTGGGAGTGATGCCGAGAAGCAGGTCGCGGACGGCGCCGCCGACCACGTAACCGGAAAAACCGGCTCCGCGCAACGCCGCGCAGACCTTCGCTGTAGCCGGGCTGATGGCGTCCCGCGTGAGGTTATGCTGGCCACGCGCTACGCGGACCTCGGAGGGCAGCCCCAGCACGCGCCTTATTAACCGCTTGATCATTAAGGGCCGGGATTCTACCCGCGCAGGGAGATCACTTCCCAGCCGCGCTGCCGGGCTATGGCCGCGAGCTGCTGATCGGGATCCACGGCCACCGGACGGCTGACCCGCTCGAGGAGCGGCAGGTCGTTGTGGGAGTCGCTGTAGCAGGCGCTTTCAGGAAAGTCGCGCAGGGACCTGCCCAGGCCCACCAGCCATTCGTCGACGCGCCGCACCTTCCCGTCACGGAAACACGGGATGCCGGCCACGCGGCCGGTGAAGCGCCCGTGCCGCGTTTCGGGCTCGGTGGCGATGAGGTAGGGAATGCCGAACTCGCGGGCAATGGGCGCGGTCACGAAGCTGTTGGTGGAAGTGACGATGGCGCAGACATCACCGGCAGCGAGATGCGTACCAACCAATGCGCGCGCCCCGGCCGCGATCATTGGCACTATCCGGGTGCGCATGAACTCGGCGTGCCAGCGGGCGAGGTCCTGAGGGGTATGCTCGGCCAGCGGTCTCAGCGCGAAGCCGAGGTATTCATGGATGTCGAGCGTACCGGCCACGTACTGCTCGTAGTACGCGCGGTTCTGCACCTCGTAGGCCTCGCGGTCGAGAATGCCCCGATCGACCAGGAACTGCCCCCACTCGTAGTCGCTGTCGCCGGCAAGCAGCGTGTTGTCGAGGTCGAACAAGGTGAGGCGCATGGAAGCGCCTCAGTGTACCCGAGGGTTTTTCCTGCCCTTAGAAGCGGCGCTGGACGCCGATGCGGAAGTCGTTCAGGCGGAAAAGACCGGGCGTGTCGCGGGACAATGCTTCCGCGCTTACGGCCCAGTCGTGGGCGAACCAGTACCGGCCGAACAGGGAATACTGACGCGCGTCGTACTCGGATTCCTTGCCGCTGATATAAGACATTCCGAGACTGCCGCGGTCGCCGAAGGAATAGGAGAGCTGCATGCGTGAACTGGGCGCCAGGCCGACGGCTTCGCGCCAGCTGTAGGTCGCGAACCCGACCCGGTCAGGATCGACCGCCAGCCCTCCCCGTGCCAGAGCCGGATCAAGACCCGGCTCGCCGCGCTCAGGGACGCGCAGCCCGGACTGTGCGTACGCCGGCACTGCTGCGCTCAGGCAGAGAGCGAAAGATAGAAGCGCGACGGTCCTTTTTTGCACTGACGTGATCTCCTGATCTGGACCGGTAATTTACTCAGGGCCCCTTGGTTTGTCGAGGCAGTTTGCACAATCTTGCGCCGCGGAAAGCGCTTCCCGCACGAGGGGCAGAGTCACCGCCCGCTGGCTGGCAAGTGAATACCGATCAAGCGCTTCTAGTACCCGATGCAGGCTCGCCAGGTCCCGGGGGAGGTGGTTCAGCAGGTACCAGACCACCTCGTCGCTGAGCCGCAGTCCGCGACGTCCAGCCTCTGCCCTCAGATAGAGCGCCTTTTCGGTATCCGTGAGGGGCTTGAGCTGGTAGACCAGGCCCCAGGCGAGCCGGGTGCGGAGATCTTCGCGCAATGGCAGCTGGGCAGGTGGGGCAGTGCCCGCCGCAAGCACCGCGGCCTGTCCATCGCGTGCGGCATTGATCGCGACGAACAGTGCTTGCTGCGCGGCGGAATCGAGTGTCTCGACGTCGTCGGCGATGAACAGCTCGGGATTGGCGCGCGCCGCGGCTCGCAACAGGTGGGTGCGTCCGCTGCCCGGTTCGCCCCACAGGTAGACGATTGCCTCGCGCAGGCTGCCCGCCGCGAGCTCCCGGATGCGCGCCAGCGCCTCGACGTTTGCTCCAGCGACGTAGTTCTCGAAGCGGGGCTCGGCCGGCGCCGAGATCTGTAGAGGAAGTTGCCGCATGTTAATTGCCGCTGTAGAGCGGGCTGGCGAGGTAGGCCGCGCGCAGGTGCCGCAGGCCGACCAGCAGCGCGGCACTTACCGGAAGAGCTAGCAGCACCCCGAAGAAGCCGAATACCTGCCCAAACGCAAGCAGCGCGAAAATGACCACCACCGGGTGCAAGCCGATCCGCTCGCCGACGATCAGGGGCGTGACCACCATCGCCTCGAGCGCCTGGCCGACGCCGATGGCCAGCCATACCCAGAGCAGCAGGATCTGGCCGCGCAGCCATTGCGCGAGCACCGCGTCGACCTCCGCCGCCATGGCGCGGGCCTTGGCGTGGACGCGCCGCGGAATCAGGACGTCGACGCGATCGAGCAGCAGGTTCCAGTCGCGCAGCAGGTAGAAAAGCACGACCGGCACCAGCACCAGATCGGCAAGGATCGTGATCAGCACCATGCCGCCAGTCTTCAGCGACGCGAGCAGGTGCTTCGCCAGCTGCTCGTTGTCCGAAAGAATCTGCTTGCCGAGCTGCGTCGCGTTCTCGGCGTCGAGTCGAACGTCGAGGTCGAACCTGGCTTTGAGCCAGGGCGCAGCGTGGGCATTGAACCAGGCGACGAACCCCGGCAGCTTCTCCATCAGCAGCCGCGTTTCCTTGTAGAACAGGGGCAGCACGACGAGCATCATGGCTATGGCAACAGCCACGGCGAGCAGCAGCACCAGCACGACGGCCAGGGTGCGCGGCACGCGGTGGCGCGTGAGCCGCTCGACGAGCGGATCGAAGATGTACGCGAGGATCGCGGCGAAGAGAAACGGCGCGAGGATCGGCGACAGCAGCCAGACGAGGAATCCCGCCGCCAGCGCGATGGAGATCCAGGCCCAGAGCTGCGGCGAAGCGAGTGCTGGCATGTCGAGTAGAATTTGGACTCTAGCATGTCGAAAGGACTTTCCTACCGCGACGCCGGCGTCGACATCGAGGCCGGCGATGCGCTGGTCGAGGCGATCAAGCCGTTCGCCGGGCGCACGATGCGGCCCGAGGTGCTCGCCGGCATCGGCGGTTTCGGCGCGCTGTGCCAGATCCCGAAGAAATACCGTCACCCGGTGCTCGTGTCGGGGACCGACGGTGTCGGCACCAAGCTCAAGCTCGCCTTCGAGTTCAGGCGTCACGACACGGTCGGCATCGACCTAGTGGCCATGAGCGTCAACGACGTGCTGGTGCAAGGCGCCGAGCCGCTCTTCTTTCTCGACTATTACGCGTGCGGCAAGCTCGACAATCGGGTCGCCACGGACGTGATCCGCGGCATCGCGCGCGGCTGTGAGCTGGCCGGTTGCGCATTGATTGGCGGTGAGACCGCGGAAATGCCGGGCATGTACGCCGAGGGCGAATACGATCTGGCGGGTTTCTGCGTCGGCGTGGTGGAGAAGGACCGTATTGTCGACGGGCGCGCGATCCGGCCCGGCGATGTGATCCTCGGGCTCGCCTCGAGCGGCCCGCATTCCAACGGCTATTCCCTGATCCGCAAGATTCTCGAGCGGGCCAAGCCGCCGCGAGGCGTTGACCTTCTCGAGCCTGCGCGCATCTACGTCAAGCCTGTTCTCAAGCTGCTTGAATCAGTGCCCGTCAAAGGCCTGGCTCACATCACCGGCGGCGGTCTGCTCGGCAATGTGCCCCGCATCCTTCCGGAAAAGACCAAAGCGGTCATCGAGAAAGCCTCCTGGCCGCGGCCTCCGGTCTTTCAGTGGCTGCAACGCGAAGGCAACGTCGCCGAGGAAGAGATGCACCGCGTGTTCAATTGCGGCATCGGCATGGTTCTCGTCGCCGCCGCCGCGGACGTTAAGCGCGTCGCGGAGCTGCTGCGCGCGGCTGGCGAGACGGTCTATGAGATCGGCGTAATCGAGAAGGCGTCCGGAGCACCGCAAGCCATCGTCGTCTAGGGAAGGTCTGAGTTCAGTTATTGCGCAACCTTTAATCGTTCTGTCCGAGAGCTATACAGGCGGCAACTGGACGGTCTAGCATAGACGTTCGAATCGAGCTTTCCGGAGGCCTGGGAGGAGGAGGGTCTGTGGGGGAAAAAGCTTCGGTTACGTTGCTTTTCGTCACGCTCGGACTGCTTGAGCCGATTTCGGCTGCCTGGGCGAAGAAGGACAAAGTGGAAGTGACGCTCACGGCACCCGCGGCCGGCGCCCTGTACAACGCTCCCGCGGCAATCACACTCTCTGCCATCGCACGAACCAGGCAGAAGAACCACCCGATCGTAAAGGTCGAATTTTTTAAGGGAGCAAAACTGATCGGCACCGTTCGCGGCCCGCGAGCTCGCAATCAATACACATTCAATTGGACAAGCGTGGCCGCAGGCCGTTACACGCTCGTGGCTAAAGCGACGAACGACAAAGGCAAGACCGATCTTTCGGAGCCGGTTTCGATTACCGTGAACTCTTTGCCGAGCGTGGCGATCACGGCGCCGGGAAATAACGCCATCTTCGCCGCGCCGGCCACCTTCACGGTAACGGCGAGCGCTTCGGACAGCGACGGCGCGATCGCAAAGGTCGAGTTCTATAACGGAGCGAAGCTTGTCGGCGCTGCGACAAGTGCTCCCTATAGCGTGACACTCAGCAATGTCGCCACAGGCTTCCTGAACTTGACAGCGACGGCCACCGACAACCGCGACGCCAGCTCCACTTCAGCTCCGGTGACCGTGATCGTGAACTCGCTGCCGAGCGTCTCGTTGACGAGCCCCACTAGTAACGCAAGCTTCAAAGCTCCAGCGAACATTCCACTCGCGGTCCAAGTCGCCGACACAGACGGCTCCATCGCCAATGTCGAGTACTTAGACGGCACTACGTTGATCACCTCGCTCAATGCGCCGCCCTACAGCTTCGTCTGGATCGAAGTTCCGCAAGGCAGTTACGCCTTAACGGCTCGGGTCACGGACAACCTCGGCGGCGCCGTCACCTCAGTGGCCGTGAACGTCACGGTGAACGCAGCGGAAGCAAAGCTCTACTACATTCATGTCGATCATCTCAACACGCCAAGGCTTATCGCGGATCAGAACCAACAAACAGTCTGGCGCGACGACAACACCGAACCATTCGGTGATTCCGCTCCCGATGACAATCCCTCCGGCCTTGGCGTCTTTGAGTTCCCATTGATGTTGTCCCTCTATTACCGCGACAGGGAGACCGGGAACTTCTACGCGACGCAGCGCGACGCATATAACCCGTCGATTGGTCGATTCCCACAGAGCGACCCGATTGGACTTCTTGGCGGCATCAATACGTACGCATATGTCTGGAATGATCCACTCCGATTTACGGACCCCCTTGGGCTAGCGACGTACATGTGTACGAGACGTTTACACAATGTACCGTTCCGATCCGGACCGTTGTATCACCAGTACATTTGTGTCGGAGGTTTCTCTGGAGGATTTGGTTGTGGCGGTCTCGGCCCAACCGGAAATATGTTCGACAGTCCGGGGATAATTGAATCCGATGAAATGAAAGCAAAGAGCTGTCAACTGGTTCTGGATGACAACGACTGCGTAGAGAAATGCATCAGAGACACGTTTAATCAGCCTCTGCCGAACTACAGTGTGGACTTGAGTCGTGGCGAGAATTGCCAAACGTACGCAAATGCTGCGGTAAATGACTGCGTTGCTAGATGCAAGGTGAGACAAAAATGACTCGCCTTGCAAAATTGGTGCGTGTGGTTTGGATCGTCGTTGCCGTACTCGTCGCATACGGTTCCACCGTCGGCGGCGATACGAGCATCCTTTGCGGTTGGTTGTTCCTGGTCTGGACTGCTCCGTTCTCAATCGTATGGTGGTTTTACCTCTATGACGTGGCCCGTCTTTACGTGGAGGCTAGCGTCGCGCAACCGGTTGGTTTGGTGATTGTCATCGTGTTGGCATACGCATTTTGGTTCTGGCTAGTCCCCGTGGTTTGGTCAGAAGGGAAGAGAGCACGAAGACCTGCCCCGTAGTGTAGAAGGTGGAAAGACGCCAGCGCCCGCCGGAGTCGTCCTACCAGCGGTGGTTTCGCTTGCGCCGCAGCAACATTTTGCGAGTTTCTTGGTTGCCGCGGCGTTCTTCCTCGTGGTGCGGGGCCGTATGTCGTCGCTACGGCTCTTCACGAACTCGGATGCGAGCCCGGCAGCGTAACAAAAAATCACGAGAGAACTGTGATGGTGGGCTCAACAAACCTTAGAGGTTAGGGAAATTTGAATGGACCAATACGTCTTTATCGCTGGCTTCTGTTTGTTCTGCTTTGCAGTGTCCGCCACCGCCATGAAATTCTTGAAGACCACGTGGGTTTATTTCCTCACCTCGGCAACGGCTCCTGCGATGGTGCTAGTGGCTGTCGACGCCTTATGGCGCGGCTTTCTCGACACCTGGGCGGACATTGCCTTCGTCGTCTCGTGGGTAATCGCCTTCGGTTGCGCTCTTTGCTATTACCTTATTAAACGCGGACTAGACAAAAGAAGTGGGAGGAGCCCCGATACTAACGAAGCCACGCATTGACGCTTAGTTGGAACTACGCCGCGCGAGGTAGATGCCGATCAGCACTACGACGCCGCCTGCGATCTGCAGCGAAACGAGCGCTTCGCCGAGCAGCACCCAAGCGAACAATGCGGCCATGACCGGCTGAAACAGCAGGCTCACCGAGGAAAACGCCGCGCGCAGGTGCGCGAGCGCGTAGGCGATCAGCCCCTGCCCCGCAGCATGCGACACGAGCGCCAGCCCGAGGAGGTAGCCCCAGCCAAGAAGGCTGGAGGGCAGCATCTGCTCGCCCGAGGCGAGCGCTACCGGGAAAAGAAAGACGGCGCTGATCGTGCTGGTCACGGCCATGACGTGAAGCGTGCGCTCACCCCGGTCGCGCAATTCTTTGACCGCGAGCAGGTAACCGGCGTAGAAGACTGCGGTCACCACGCCGAGGGCGTCGCCGGTCAGTGCTGTGCCTGAAAACTCGAGGCTCGTATTGACCAGCAGCGCGACGCCGGCGAGCGCCGCCACGAGTCCACCGAGGAATAAGCGCTTCGGCCGCTGGCCAAGAAAGATCCACGCCACGAGCGTCACGAAGACAGAAGCAAGGTTCGCGAGCAGCGTCGAATTGGCCACCGAAGTGAGCTTGATCGAGGTGTGCCAAAAACCCAGATCTCCCGCGAACGCGACGCCAGCCGCGAGCAGGAGCGGCCATTTGGCGGGATAGGTGCGAGGCGCCTGCTCACGCCGCAATGCGTACAGCAGCCACAGTGGCGGCACTGCGAGGGCCACGCGCCAGAACGCGGTGGCGGTCGGCCCCGCTTCGGAGACACGCACGAAGATCGGCGAGAGCGCAATGCAGGTGGCGCCGAGCAATAGGGCGCCGAGCGCGGGCTTCATGGGCCCGCAGATGTTACTTCCTTTCGGCGGCGGCTTTTACTTCAGGTCGTTCCAGCGCTTCATCGCCTGTTCGCAGCGCTCACGGGCGCGCTCCAATTCCTGGTCAAGCATTGCCTGCCGTTCGAAGTACTTCTCCGTAAGCCGGCTCTTTCGCGCTACGGTGCCGAGCCTCTCGCCCGGCAGGGGTTCGCGCCCCTGTTCACGCCGGGCTTCGGCGTCCTCGAGCGCGGTGCACTCGACACGCGCGTCCTCGTATGCCTTGTCAAGATCGCTCATGCGCTCCTGCGCACTCACCGCCGATGCCGCGAGCAGAAGAAAAACAAACACTAAGCGTTTCACGATGTACTCCGGTAGAATTTTTTGACATGGCTGCGCCGCATTTCGTTCACCTGAGAATGCACAGCGAATACTCGGTGACGGACGGGATTGTCCGCATCGAGCAGGCGGTGAAGCGGGCCGCGGCCGACGGCATGCCGGCGCTCGCGCTTACCGATTCGGCCAACCTGTTCGGCATGGTGAAATTCTACGGCGCGGCGCGCGCCGCGGGCGTCAAACCGATCGTCGGCGCGGACTGCTGGGTGCAGAACGAGGCCGACCGGGACAAGCCGCACCGCGTGCTGCTGCTTTGTGCTTCGCGCGCCGGGTATCTCAGGCTCTGCGAGCTGCTGTCGCGCGCCTGGCTGCGCAACCAGCACCGCGCGAAGGCGGAGATCGCCCGCAGCTGGCTGCAAGACGGCACGGACGGCTTGATTGCCCTTTCCGCGGCGGCAGCCGGCGACGTGGGCCAGGCCCTGCTGTCGGATCAGTCGCCCCTCGCCGAGCGCCTCGCGCGCGACTGGGCGAAGCTCTTTCCCGGCCGCTATTACATCGAACTGCAGCGCGCCGGTTTCGCCAACACCGAAGCACTCTTGTCGCGCTCGGTCGCGCTGGCGACGCGCGTCGGTTTGCCGGTGGTGGCGGCTCATCCGGTGCAGTTCCTCGAGCCCGGGGACTTCAAGGCGCACGAGGCGCGCGTCTGCATCGCGCAGGGCTACGTGCTCGGCGATCAGCGCCGGCCGAAGCTCTTCACCGGCGAGCAGTACTTCAAGTGCCGTGCTGACATGGTGAAGCTCTTCGCTGATCTCCCGCAGGCGCTCGACAACTCGGTGGAGATCGCGCAGCGCTGCAACCTGGAGATCGAGCTGGGCAAGAACCGCTTGCCGGCCTTCCCAACGCCGCCGGGCGTGACCATCGACCAGTATCTCGAAAACGCGGCCGA
>WNFI01671188.1_pt1 | contig 16429 bp, 16 predicted proteins | sample 5400471 | NCBI WGS metagenome assembly WNFI01 (sample SAMN13153348, study PRJNA577476) | soil metagenome | isolation source: 100 cm saprolite on Douglas fir-dominated hillslope | place: USA:California | collected 2013-09-17 | reverse complement strand
CTTGTGACTGTGAGGCTTCCTCCCAGTGCGTCCAGGCGGTCCTCCATGTTGGTCAGCCCGGCGCCTCTGTCAGTACGGGCGCCGTCGAAGCCGTGCCCGTTGTCGGACACCTCGAATCGGAGCTGGCGATCGACTTCGGTTAGACGCACGACAGCGCTGGTGGCGGCTGCGTACTTCTGCACGTTCTGGAGCGCTTCCAGCACGCAGAAGTAGACGGCGGCCTCGACATCCTGGGGATAGCGGCCGACGCCCTCCCCTTCGACGGTCACGGGCAGGGTGGCCTTGCGCGCCTGGGACCGCAGTGCAGAAGTGAGCCCCTGGTCCGCAAGCAGCGGCGGATAGATGCCACGGGCGAGGTCTCTCAAGGTCTCGAGGGCCTCGTCGGCGTCAGCCTTCAGGCCGCTCAACATCTCTTTGGCCTTCCGCGGATCCTTCGCCGTCATCATCTCCACCAGCCCCAGCTTCACCTTCAAGGCGACCAGGTTCTGTTGCGCACCATCGTGTAGGTTGCGCTCCAGGCGCCTGCGCTCCTCGTCCTGCGCGGCAACCAACCGCTGGCGCGATGCGCGAAGCTCTTGGAGCCGAGCCTGGAGGTCAGCGGTGAGCCCGAAATTCTTGAGCACCAACCCTGCCTGGTGGGCGAGATCGCCCAGCAGCTTCTCCTCGATCGGCGTGAGTGCCTCACCATGGCGCTTGGTCACCGTCAGGGCCCCCAGCAGCTCATCCCGGTGGCGCACGGCGACGGCGCGGCTTGCCCCTTGGATATCGGGGAGCGCCCCGTCAGTCATCGTCATGGGCTCATACCCACCGATGGACTCCGGGTGGGTCGCGGCCGGCGCCAGCCGGCCGGCGCCGCGGAGCCACACCGTCGCCGACTCGGCCCCGGTCCCCTCCTGAAGCACCCGCGCCATACGTGGCAGGACTTCCTCTCCGCCATAAGTGTCGGCCACCCTTTCGCTGAACTCCGAGAGCACCTCGTAGGGCGTGGCGCGCCTGCCGTAGATGAGCCGGTTGGCCAAGCGCTGAAGGCGTTCACGCGCGGGCTGGAAACCAACCGCCACGACCGCTGTGGCGAGGATGCTCAGCGCCAGGTTGGGCCTCCCGCCGCTCCCGATGACGGTGCCGATCCCCACGACGATTCCGACGTAGATCGCGGTGATGAGGGCCGCCAGGGCGCCATAGACCAGGGCGCGGCTGATGATCACGTCGATGTCGTACAGGCGGTATCGGAGCACCGCGATCGCTATCGCCAGGGGGACGACCGTGAGCCCGACCACCAGGCCTAACCCGGAGAAGAATGAATTGTTCCCGGCGAACTCCGGGATCACCGCGAGACCGGCTACTGCGATCGCACCCACGAACCACTTGAGCTGGTGCCGGCGATCCGAGTCGGCGCGGCGGTACCGGATCACGAGGGATACCACGGCGGACACGATCAGGGCCAGCATGAACACGCCGGAGACCGGGCCGGCCAAGAGGCCAAAGACCAGGTCCCAACCCGTCACGCTGGAGGCCGTGGCCGCCGAGCTGCTGCCGCCACCAGCGAGCATTGTGCTGACGACGGTCAGGACGATTGTGGAAACCGCCAGCCAAACGGCGACTCGCCAGCGGCGCGACACGACGTGGCCATCAGGGAAGACGAGTGGCAACACAATGAACAACAGTGGAAAACTCGTAGACCAGCCGATCGTCGAGAGCACATTCATCGGCAAGATCGGCCACGCGGGCAGATCGTGGGCGGACGCATAGCGATCGCTGTATGTCGAGCCGAGAAGCAGGAAACCGAAGGCGAGGAGGCTGCCGCCTACCAGCCAGCCTACCGGGTTGGCGGGCAGGCGCGTCGACAGCAGGAACCCGACGGCCGCCAGCGCGACGATCGGGATGAGTACGACCAGGAAACCGGCGCCGCCCTGCGAGGAGGTGGATCCCCTGGGGTTGGTCAATGCGAGCCACTCCGTTGCCACCGCGATGGCGCCCCCGGTCGCCGCTATCGCTGCCGCACCGGGCAGGACCAGACGCGAGCGGCTGCCGGCTTGCACCACGGTGCCGTCGACGCTGGGAGAACTCATTCGCCGATTGTGCTCCAGTCCAGGGGCCTCACCAAGGGTGCTGGCAGGGTGGCCGGCCGGCGGCTAACCCCAGGGCGGATCGAAGGCTCGCTTCGCCCCCCAAAACAGGGCCACGCCACGTTTGTGCCGGTCACCGAGCGTCGATGACGACATCGATGGGCACGGTTGTGTCCGACGCGAGACGAACGCTGCCCAATCTCAGCGAGAGCGTCTCGCGAGCTGTGGCTACGTGAAGGCTTTGAGCTCGACTCCTATCCGGCCGTCGGCGAGCGCGGTCTCACGACGTTCGGACATGATCCCTCCGGGGGCGGGGTCCGGATCGGCTGCGGCGGCGCCACCGTCGGCCACTGCCGGTGCTGGGACAGGCGCTGACGCTGCCGGCCTCGCCGAAGGCCGAGCCGTTGCAGTTGCCGTACGCGTCCTCCACCGCGCCCGCCGGGACGGCGCTGGCGCTGATCGTGGCGCCGCTGAACGACCGGCCCGAGACGTTGCCGCCGCTGACCGACCCCGGACGCGCGGTAATGTCGGCATTCTCGACAGCCTCGGGATAGCCGACATGGACCTGGCCACTGGCCCCGGTGAGGACCAGCCGCGGGGACGGGATGACGGTGAACGGTTCCGACGCCAGCGAGTAGTGGTTTGCCGTCACGACCATGTCGTACACACCGGCGGGGGCGTCCAGCGGAACCTCCCAATGGGCGGTGTATGGTCCCGAGTCGTCGATGCACCAGACGATCTGGAGACCGAGGTCGTCGGCCACCGGCACCCACGTGCCGTGGTCGAGACGCCGCACGGTGATGAACGGGCGACCGAGAGGCATGTCGGCCCCCAGGGTCGCTCCCTGCCAGGCCAGCAGGGACTGTGCCAGGCGCTCGGTGGTCGCCGGCTGGCTGGTGATGGTCGCCGAAGTGGCGCCTGTCGGAAATGGCGCCGCCCCGGAGCCGGTGGTGACACCATTGCGCGCGTCGTCATCGGCGGGCGCCGGTGAAGCCCGCCCGCCGGCCAGGTCGCCGGCCAGGCCCACCAGCCCGTCGAGCACCGCATACGACTGGTACTCGCCCCATATTGTCGATCCGCCCTCGTAGTGCTGCGCCTCGTACTCCTCGGGCGTGGTGAAGTACTGCATGTACTCGTTGGTGAGGCCGTCGATCACGATGCTCATCGACGGCAGCGCTGTGCGGACCTCGATCTTGTCGCCCTGCCCGTCGACGGGGTTGTCGGCCGGCAGGTGGTCCCCCTCGAAGTTGGTGCCGTTGACCATGCCGGTGATGTCGTACAGCGGCCCGCGGCCCTCCTCGCTGCCGGTGAACAGAGACAGCCCGGTGACCGGATCGGTGCCCACGGCGTGGCCGGCGCTGGTGCTGACCCCACTCAGCGGGATCCGGGTCCAGCGCATGTCCAGAGGTAGGTCGGTGCTAAGCGCCTTCGCGGCCCCGGTCCAGGCGTCGAGCAGCACGTGCGCCTCGACGTCGCCGACGCGCTCGGCATCGGCCGGGCCCGAATGGCGGATCCCGCTGGTCTGGTCGCCCTCGTCCGCGTTGGCGAAGGCGGAGACCACCTCCTGTGACGAGGGCACCGCGCCCACCGCCCGGATGGCCGATTCAACCGCGCGGTCCGCGCTGGCCTGGTGGTCGCCGTTGTACACAGTGAAAGTCGCCTTGTTGACGGTGCCGTGGTTGGCGAAGCTCGACCACACACCCACGGGGACATCGCGTCCCCCGACGAGCTTGTCAACGCGGAGGACGTCGACAGAAGGGTCGATCGTGTCCAGGTAGCCGCCGGGGTCCTGGTCGACAGTTCCGGTGCCGTATCCCTCGTGGATGCCGAAGTTGGCCAGGTGCGCCTCCAGGCTGCGGTTCATCGTCAGACCGACCAGGTCGCGGTGTGCCCAGGCGGCGGCTCCGGGGGCGAGGTCAGCGTTGGCGGCGCGGATGGCAGCGGCGAGCTGCCGCACCTCGAAGGAGTAGAGGTTGTCGTCGCGCGCGCCCGATACGTTCTGCGCCGAGGGCATGCCGAGCGTGGGAAACACGGTGTTGTAGGCGCTGAAGTTCCAGTACCCCGAGGGCCCGGCATGGGTGTGCGTCGCCGAAACCAGGACGGTGCGCTCGGTCAACGCCGGGTCGGCGACCAGGTTGAGGGCGTCCTGGAGGACGCCGCCGGCCACACCGTTGAGGTCCTCAACGACGAAGCCGACCTTGTGACCGCCCTCGGCAAGGACGATGGCGCGCGCGTACAGCCGGGTGTGCACCCCTGAGCTCTTGGAATCGCCGCGTTCCCAGCCCATCAGGTAATAGCCCGAGGGCGGGGTGATGTCGGCGCGGCCGACGCCGACCTGGAGAAGGCCGGGCGCCGGCGGGCGGGCGGCCAGTTGACCGGCCGATGCCGCCGGGTCGCGATAGCCGTCGCCCGCGGCCGGGTCAGGCGGGAACCCGCCCAAGGAGGCGGCCGTGGCGGAGCGGGGGAGGGCGGCGCACAGGACAAGCGACATCACCGCGGCGGCGTAGCTCCACGCGTGGCCTCGAGCGCGACGGCGGCGGTGGCCTCCACGCGCAACTAGTCTGTGATACACGCCCTTCCTTCCTCGTTGCGGCAGCCGCCGCGGCGATCGCGGACGGCCAACCTACCCAAGACTACCCTGCCGGGCGCGCTCGGGCCCTATGGCTGGGTTCGGGTCAGAGCCCATCGGCCGCGATCCAAACCGGGGAGGCCCCGCTCAAGGGTCTGATAAAGTGGCCCGATCAAGGTCGCGGCGAGTTGCCGCCGGCGGCGGGCGAAGGGATCCGCGCGGCGGTGCCTAGGGGGAAGGAAGGGTTCATGCGGGAAGGTCGACTTAATCGTCGCGTCGTCGTGCTGGTTGGCCTTGGCGCCGTCCTGCTGACGGCGGGGCCGGTGGCGGCCAACGCCAGCGCGCGTCGATCCGATCGCCACCACCAGCCTCGACCCGATCACCGTCGTCGATCCATACACCAGCCGGACGTTCACCTCGCAGCTGCTGGGCGCCTGCTCCAACACCTACTTCAGCGACGATGCCGGAGCCAACTGGACGCCGTCCCAAGGCTGTGGCGCCGGTACGCTGCTGGATCACCAGAGCCTGGGCGCCGGCCCCTTCCACGCTCCCATCCCGGCGCCCCAGGCACCGCTCTACCCAGACGCGGTCTACTACTGCGCCCAGAACGGATTCAACGGCTCGTGCGCGGTCAGCCTCGACGGCGGCCTGACGTTTGGACCGCTGTCCTACGTCGCCAACACACCGCTGAACGACCCCAACGATCCCAACCCGACGTTGGCGGCGGAGGGCGGGGCCTGCTCGGCCCTGCATGGCCACGTGCGGGTCGGCCCGGACGGCACCGCGTACCTCCCGCTCAAGGGTTGTGGGGGCCAGTTCACCACCAACAACGGCACCAACACCGAGTACTACGGCGGCCAGCCGGCGCTCTCCGTCAGCGCCGACAACGGGACCACATGGACGATCCACAGCGTGCCCGCGACCCAGGTCCCGACCGGGATTGGCGGTTCGAACCTGGTCGAGAACCCGGACGAAAGCGACCCCTCGGTCGGGATCGGCCGGCCGGGCGGGGTCCTCTATTTCGGCTGGGAGAACGGGCACAACCCCAGCGACCTGAAGAACGGCGACCAGACCCAGGCGATGGTCGCGGTCTCGCGCGACAACGGCAACACCTGGTCGCCGCCGACCGACGTGAGTTCGCGGATGGGAGTCCACAACGTCCAGTTCCCCGAAGTGATCGCGGGAGATGACAACCGCGCGGCCTTTGCGTTCCTGGGCACCAAGACCATCGGCGACGACCAGACCAACGCCTTCACCAAGATGGTTCCGAAGCCCCTCTGGCACCTCTACATCTCGACCACCCACGACGGCGGCGCCAGCTGGAGCACGGTGGACGCGACCCCCGAGAAGCCGGTGCAGCGTGGTTGCATCGACCTGCAGGGCACCACCATCCCGCCGTCAGCCCGGCAGGATCCGTGCGATACCAGCCAGCGTAACCTGCTGGACTTCAACGACATCACCGTCGACGGCGCCGGTAGGGTGCTGGTCGCCTACACCGACGGCTGCATTGACAAATGCGTCTCAGACCCCACCAACGATCACCCCAGCGCCCTCGACATGGTCATGCGGCAGAGCAGCGGCGAGGGCCTTTTCGCGAGCGCGGTCCAGGCGGCCAACAGCCCCACTCCTGGACCAGGCCCGGTCGGCGGCGTCCAGGCGAGCATGCCGTTGACCAGCACCGCTCCGCCGATGTCTGCTGTCACCCTGGGGGGATTCCTGCTTGTTCTGCTGCTTGGGCTTGGCTTCCGACGGGGGCGCAGGTCCAGGTCCTAATCGCCGATGGCGCCAGGGCGGCGCGTGGCCGCCCCAGTCCTTTACGATCAGTTCTTCTCTGATGCGGAGGTGATGGCTCTCTGGAGGCAGGCGGCGGCGCTGGTCATCGAGGGCACCGGCCACGACGAGCTCATGACACAGCCTCCCAGCCTGGCGTAGGACGCCGCCTGGGGATTCGCTTATCGCGACGTCCAGGCGTCGGGGTGGCGTGCCAGACGCTGAACCGACCTGGGCAGCTTGTTTGCCACCAGATCGGCGACGGTAACGTTCTCTAGAACCTCCCGCAGGCTCGCCCGCAGCGCGATCCAGACGTCGCGCAAGGACTCGCTGGCGCCTTCGTACGCGACATCCTCGGGGCGGCGCTCGTGCACCGTCGCCAGCGGCCCCTCAACGGCACGGATCACGTCGGCCAGCGACACCTGGCGGGCGGGGCGGGCGAGCCGGAAGCCCCCGTGGATGCCACGAAAGCTCTGCACGATCCCGGCTCGCTGCAGCTCACCGAGGATGTTCAGAAGAAACTTGAGCGGTATTCCCTGGGCCTGGGCAATTCGATCGGCGTTGATCGGCGCCTGCGTGTCCAGCGCCGCCAGTTCCGCGGCCGCTCGGATTGCGTAGTCAACCTTGACCGAGATTCGCACGCGGCTATTCTGCGCCGGGCCCGCGACTTGCCGGATGGCTTGAGGCCGTACCTGCCCGCCATCGGGCCTAGTGGCCCTTGCTGTGGCCCTCCTCCTTGTGGTGTCTGAGCACCGTCCGGGCGGCGACCTCTTCGGCTCGCTTGCCGTACCGGCCCTCTTTCTGAGCCGACTCCTTGATGTGCTCGTACATCCTCTGCTCTTTCTGTCCGACCCCTCGAAGATGTTTCTTGCCAGGCATGTCATCCACCTCCAAAAACGCCTCGCCCCGTCGGGCAATAGACATCGCAGGAAATGCTTTATATGATAATAGTGCTATCAGGTTTATCTGAGTCTCGTAATGGGGCGTAGGAGGTGTCCGATGGGTGCAGCCATACTGGTATTGCTTCTGATCCTCATCCTTTTCGGCGGCGGCGGATTCGTCATGAACGTGCTCTGGTACGTGCTCGTCGCGGCCCTGGTCCTGTGGGCCATCGGCTTCCTGGCGCGTGGCGCCGAAGGAGGCAGCTGGTACCGCTGGTAGGTGGTCCACACGTTGCTCGTGGTCCCGCACGAGCAGCGAAATTACAGGGCGCCATGAGCGCCCTGTAATTTTTCTATTCCTTGATCCAGCTTCGGACGCCGCCCGACAGCCCGGCCGGAGACGTCTCTGCCTTGATCAGGTACTCCAGCGCCCCTAACTTCAGGCCCCGTTCGACCAGTTCGTTCTCGCCGTAGTTGGACAGGATGATCACGGGAATGTGCCTGAGCTCCTCGTCGGCGCGCATCCGTTCCAGGACCTGGAAACCGTCCATCCGGGGCAGCCGGATATCGAGAAAGACAATGTCGGGATGGATCGCCTTGGCCATTCGCAGCCCCTCTTCGCCGTCCGCGGCCCGGGTGACGGTGTAGCCGTCCAGCTCAAGCTTGAGCCGGTACATCTCGGCGAGGTCCGCGTCGTCCTCGACGAAGAGGACTCTTACCTCGTCGTCAGCCGGTGTCTGCATTTCGATCTCTCCTCGACCTGGGTCTGCGGCACGGAACTCCGAGCAAAAATTGGGCACATGGTGATCATCCCTTGAGCCTAGTCCCATAATATGATAGCGTTCCTATCAGGTCTTAGATGTTGGCCGAGGGGCCGTTTGGCCCGAGAGCAGGAGGTGGCGATGCCCCGTCGACGACCCCCGGTAGAGATATTCACGATGCAGGTCCCTGCAGAGTTGGAACGCAGGAAGATGCGCTGCCCGATCTGTGGTGAACTCAATCTGCCCGGTGGATGGGTGGCCGCCAAACTGGTGTCGCGCTGCGGCAACTGCGGCATTCGTTTCGCCCAGCCCGCCTTCACTCGACAGGTGGCCAGGCGCGCCTGACGGGCGCAACGGCGCGATTCAGCCGGTGTGCCCGGCCTAGAGTTCGCCCGACGGACCGACCGTCGCCTCCAGCCATCCAGGCCCCAGAGCCCGGGCCCGGCGGTTGACCACGGCCTCCGTGAGCCGGGGGAAATGACGCGCCAGCTTCAGGCCGACGGTGGTCCGCCGGCTGGTGCTGATCTCGCGCTCCCGACGTAGGCACGCTCGCACGACCGCCGCCGCCCCCTGCTCCACGCTGTCGGCGGGGACCACGCCCTCCAGTGAAAGCCCCAGCGCCGCGGGGCCGTCGTGGATCGACGTCCGGATATAGCCAGGCAGCACGGTCGTGACAGTGAGCCGTCCGCGGTATTCGAGCCTGAGGACGTCGGAGTACGCCGCCAGCGCCCGTTTGCTGGCCGAGTACGCTGCCGAGTAGGCCATTGGCAGCAGCGCCAGGCCGGAAGCGATGTTGACCACGTGGCCGTGGCTGGCGAGAAGGTAGGGTGCGGCCGCCGCGGTGGCCGTCCAGGCCCCCATAAGGTTCACCTCGATGGTCGCCCTGGCGGCGGCGTCCGGGGTCGCCGCGGCGTCCTGCACCGTGCCGATGCCGGCGTTGTTTACAAGCACGTCGATCCCGCCGAGGCGATCGGCGGCAGCCTGCATGGCATCAGCCATAGCCGCGCCGTCGCGAACATCCGCCGCGATGACGGCGCCGTCACCTCGCAGGTCGATGCCGCACACGGTCGCGCCGCACGCCTCCAGCTGCGACCAGGCAGCCTTGCCGATGCCCCCTCCCGCACCGGTGAGTACGATCCGGGCGCCAACCAGGGACCGGCTCACGAGGAGGCGGCCGCCCTGGCAGGCCGGCGACGGCGGACCAGGGCCGGCCTGGCCGTTCGGGCCGCCCTGGGACCGCGCGGAGGCAGGGCCTGGCGCGAGAGCGACACAGCACCCGCCACGATCACCGCCAACCATCCCAGAGTGACCAGCGCAAGCGCGGTGTAAGCCAGGATCGCCGGCCAGGCAGCGCCACCGTGAGCCTCCCGCATCAGCAACTTGGAGGCGGGCACGAACCGCGAGGTGCGTTCGGCCGCCAGCGTGATGGGCGCCTGGTGATACTCGAGGTCCGCGGGCATCGAAACCGGCAGCGCCATTACCAGGTCGGCCTTGGAGAAGTACACGATCGTCTTCCAGGCTCCGCCGGTGATGACGGTCGACTCACCGCGCCAGTGTCCGGGCGTTATCTCCACCAGCCTGACGTTGTGCAGCCCGCCGCCCTGCCAGGAGTTGACCTCGAAGATGTCGGCGCCACGAATGGTGTCCGCCGGGGTGACGTCGAGCTCGACCTTCACGGGCCTCAGCGCCGAGGGCTGACCGAAGCGGTCGACGGTGGCAACCGCGGGTCCGGCCGGCGTCGTGCGCAGGGTCGCGGAAACCGGCGCCGTGTTCCGCGGGAACGGCACCGCCAGCGCCACCAGCGCCGCGGCGGCGGCCGCCAGGACGGCCCCCAGCGGCAGCTTGGCGCCGCGGCGGGAAAGCACCAACCCGAGCGCGACCCCCAGGACCGATGCCGCCAGGGCTCCGAGCGCCGCCGCCCAGATCCCGTTGAGCATCACCGGCTGCCACGGCATCCGGCCCCAGAGGTACGAGGAGCCCCATTCGCTGGCAATTCCGAGGGTGGCCGCCAGGGCGCCGGCGGCAAGCGCCGTGGAGATCGCTGAGCGGTGTCGAGCGAGATAGAAGCCCGCCTCCACGCAGAGCGCGATCCCCAGGTAGGTCGGGAACCTTGGGACCACGTGGCCCAGGCCCGGGCCGACCAGCAGGGCGAAGCCACCTCGGACCGCGATGAACCCCAGCGCCGCCTTGACCGCGGCCCAGCGGCCCAGGACGGTCCGAGCGGTGACCAGGCCCAGGGTCGCCGCCACCGCGATCAGCACGGGCTGGTAGAGGGCCTGCCACTGCGGCACGCCGTCGTCGAACTCGAGCTGGAAGGTGCTCAGCCCGACCAGCATGATCACCGGGGCGGCGCTCCAGAGGAAGCGTTTCGCCCAGGGGCGCCCGACGTCTCGCCCGGCCTCCGCCAGGAGCAGCCAGGCCGCGATCGGCGAAAGCGAGGCGCCGCCGATCATGAGCAGGTGCGTGGGGCCCCACATCGTCACGTCGACGCCATAGTTGGTGTGCCAGATGTCGTCCAGCGGGAAGCCGAGGCTGGCGCCAACGCCAAGCGCCAGCAGGGCGGCTGCCCCGCGGGGGACGCGCAGCCGGCCCGCCCTCCACGCCGTGTCGGCGCCGCGCAGCGTGGCCATGATGATGCTCAGGACCCCGGCCGCGGCGATCGCCCCCAGCCCCAGCAGGATCATCACGTGCGCCGGAGTAAGAAGGGCGTTGTCGCGCCCCAGGTCGATGTGCCAGGCCACGTCCCACATGAACCCGATCCCGGCAACGATCAGTGACCAGTGCAGCAGGCCGACGCCAGCGGCGGCCCACGCCGGCAGCCCGGTGAAATGCTCCAGCGAGGAGGCGGCGCGGTCGAAGAGGGTGAGCGGGAAGCGGTGCCCGGCGGGCTCTCCGAACATCACCAGGGCCAGCACGATGAGGCCCAGCGCCGCCAGCGGGGTGGCGACCATCAGCCATTCGGCTGAGGTTGTGTGACCGATCGAGGCGGCGGCGATGACGGCGATCATGACCGGGCCTCGGTGGCGACGACGGTGAGGTCGCCATGTTCGAAGGTGGGCCGGAACCGCGGTGCGAAACGACTCCGGGTCAGCTCCGACGACGGGAAGACCTGGGGGAACTCGGGCCGGTGGGGCACGGGGTCCGCGATCAGCTTCTCCTTGACCATCGAGTTGTACTGCCAGCTGGCGTACTCGGGGGTGTTCATGTTCATCACCACCTCCAGGTTGTTGCGGCTGGCGAAACGAGCCACACCGGGGATCCGAGAGTGCTCGGGGACGTAGCACTCGGCGGCCACGCCGTTCTCCGAGGAGGTGAAGATGCCGCGGGCGGTGTTGGCCACCAGGGTGTGGTTGCCGAGGGTGTGGCCCGGCGTTCGCAGCAGTGCCAGGCCGGGGCCGAGGAGGACGTCGCCGTCGGTGATCAGGAAGTTCTCCTCGCGGAGGTCATGGTAGGTCCACGACTGGTGGAAGCGCGCCTGGAAGGGATGCACGCTGCGAACGTGCTCGAGCTCGTCGCGCTGCACGATCAGGCGGGCGTTGGGAAACATGGGCGGCACCGGGCCGTCGACGTAGCCGAGGTCTGGGGCCAGCGCCGTCGTGCCGACCAGGCGGCGGATGTCCTGCGTGTGCAGATGGTCGAAGGCGACGTAGTCGACCTCCTCCGGCGCGATGCCCATCTCCGCCAGGCGCTCCGTCACCGCAGGGAAGCGCACGAAGGCTTTGTCGACGAGCCGGCTCTTGAGCCGGCCCAGGGGGCCCGAGCCGCCGTCGATGCTGGCGCTGATGTAGGGGGTGCCGGTGCCGAGCTCGTAGTCGGATGGCTCGGCGACCAGCGTCCGCAGCCGCCCTTCGACGCGCCACTGGATGACGAACATGCGGTTGGTCATCCAGACGTAGGGCAGACCTCGCAACGAACAAGCCTCCCACAGCGCCCAGCGGGTGGGGTAGGGGAGGGTGACCAGGGAGCGGGCGGCAAAGCGGTCGACGCGGCCGGTCGCCTGGAGCCAGGACTTGAAGGCCGGCGCCTGGGTGCGGATCCGCGCCAGCTGCTCGGCCGGGGTTATCCCCAGACCCGGCGGATCGAAGTGCTCGATCGGCCGCAACTCGGTCAGCCCGCCGGGGGCCCTGGTTGGGGTCAGCGTTTCGGTCATCGGTATCCCTCTCGCGACGGCTGTCGAATGCGACATCTTTTGATGAGACATCAAACCATGACAGATTGTTCCCGCGTCTGTCAACCCCGAACTGATGTGCCGTCCGGTCCGCCCCGGCGGCGTCGCGCTTACTTGAGCAGGAGCTTGTTGAGGCGGCGGGAGGTGACCGCCAGACCGGCCAGCCCGAGGACGGCCAGGTAGGCGATGTCGACCAGCATCTGCGGGCCCAGTGTGCCGGTCGTCAACCCGCGGATGAGATCGACACCGTGGTAGAGAGGCGTCAGCTGCACGATCAGCTGGACCGGGTGGGGGTAGGCCGTGATGGGGAAGAAGGTGGCCGAGAAGAGGAACAGGGGGACCAGAGCCAGCTGCACCAGGTCGAAGTCCTCCCACTTCCTGATGAAGGTCGTGATCGCGGTCCCGACGGCGGCAAAGGTGAAACCAATCAGGACCGCCGCGGGCAGCGCCAGGATCGCGGTGGGCGACGCCACCAGCCGCAGCGCCACGATCACCACGATGAACCCGGTCGAGTAGATGCTGCCCCGCATTACGGCCCAGGTCACTTCTCCCAGGGCCACGTCGCCCGTGGTGACCGGGGTCGCCAGGATGGCATCGTAGGTGCGCCGGTACTTGATCTTCTCGAAGAGGTTGAAGGTGCTGTCGAAGATGGCGCCGTTCATCGCCGCGGTCGCCATCAGGGCCGGTGCCACGAAGACCGCATAGCCGACCATGTGGCCGCCGGCGTCCTGAACCCGGCCGACCAGTGATCCGACGCCATAGCCGATGCCGAAGAGGTAGAGGAGGGGCTCGAAGAACCCGGACAAGATGATGATCCAGGTCCGCCGGTAAACCATCAGGTTGCGCTCGACCAGTCGCTGGGCACGTCTTGGCAGAGCCAGGGCCACCGCCGGGGGCAGGCCGGAGGCGTCTCTCACGGGGCCAGCGCCTGTAGCGGCAGGGGCAGCCGATCGATGGGGAAGAAGGTGCCTCCGAATATGAACAACGGCGTGATCACGAAGCGCGTCAGGGCGGCAAACCCGATGTCGCGCTTCTGGGTGGCGGTGAACGCCATGATGGCGGCGGAGAAGGCCAGCCCGGTCAGCGTCCCGGCGCCGATCGTCAGCGGCGCCAGCGGCGAGTGGGTGGCGCCCACGAGCTCCATCACCGCGAAAAAGATGACGCAGACCACCCCGGTACGAGCTGTCATCCAGGCCAGCTCGCCCAGCAGCAGGTCGCCAACGCCGAGCGGGGTGGCGAGGATGGAGTCGTAGGTCTTCCACCAGACGATCTTGGCCATCATGGGATATGTGGTCTCCGCGGCGGCGGTCTGCATCGCGGTGGCGACCAACAGCCCGGGCGCTATGAAGTCCCGGTAAGGCACCCCGGCCACGCCGCCGCTGTTCCTGTTGATCAGGCTGCCCAGCCCAATCCCCATTGCGGTCAGGAAGAAGATCGGCGAGACGAACGACACCAACACCGAGCCCCTCCACACGCGGCGGTAGGCCAGGGCGTTGTGTTCGAACACCCGCAGCGCCGCCGTCGCCGCCATGTCAGTCCACCAGTCGCCGGCCGGTGAGGCGGAGGAAGACATCTTCGAGGGTGCTCCGCCGTACCAGCGCGCTCTCCGGATTGAGACCCCTTCGGTGCACCGCCGTGGAGCATTCGTCGCCGTCCCCGGTGTAGAGCAGGACGCGGTCGGGGAGCACCTCGACCCTGTCGGCGAGGCCGTCGAAGCGCCCGTCGATGCCGGCGTCGCCGAACCCCGGCGGGAAGCGCAGCTCCAGGACATCTTTCGTTGAGTAGCGGTCGATCAGCTCGCGGGGCGAGCCCTGGGCGACTATGCGGGCCTTGTCCATCACCACCAGCCGGTCGCAGAGCTGCTCGGCCTCGTCCATGTAGTGAGTGGTGAGCACCAGCGTCACGCCGCGCTGCTTGAGACGGTAGAGCCGGTCCCAGAGCAGGTGGCGGGCCTGTGGATCCAGCCCCGTGGTGGGCTCGTCCAGGAGCAGCAGGTCGGGTTCGTTGATCAGGGCCCTCGCGATCGTGAGGCGACGCTTCATACCGCCGGAGAGTGGCTCGACCTGGTCGTCGGCGCGGTCGCCGAGCTGCACGAACTCCAGCAGTTCGGCGGCCCGGCTGCGGGCCTCGGCCCACGAGAGGTCGAAGTAGCGCCCATAGATGACAAGGTTCTCCTTGACGGTGAGCTCCATGTCGAGGGTGTCCATCTGAGGCACCACGCCCATGCGGCCGCGGATCCGGGCGCCATCGGTGGCGGGGGTGAGGCCGAAGATGGTCAGCGCTCCCGCCGAGACCGGTGAGACGCAGCCGATCATCCGCATCGTCGAGGTCTTGCCGGCGCCGTTGGGCCCGAGGAAGCCGAAAGCCTCCCCGGCGCGCACGTCGAAATCGACCGCGTCGACGGCGATCAGCTCCTTGAAGCGCTTGGTCAGGCCGCGCGCCTGGATCAGGACCGAATTGGGATCAGCGGCAGTTGACATGGGGAGCAGTCGAGGATATCTCCAAGCTCACCCCTTGCCCAGCCCGGTCCGTGCCCCGGCGCCGCGCCCGGTCAGGCGTCCAGCGCCGACAGCACCTCCTCCGCGTGGCCGGCCGGCTTGACCTGCTCCCAGACGCGGGCGACCCTGCCGTCGGCGCCGATCAGGAAGGTGTTCCTGAAGATGCCGTCGTACTCGCGGCCCATGAACTTCTTTCTGCCCCAGCTCCCATACGCCTCGCTGACGGCATGGTCGGTGTCCGCCAGCAATGGGAAGTTGAGGCCGTACTTCTGGGTGAACTTGACATGGGACTTGGCGCTGTCGGCGCTAACGCCGTAAACCCGTGCTCCGCGCTTCTCGAACTCAGGTGTCATGTCCCTGAAGCTGCAGGCTTCGACGGTGCAACCGGGGGTGTCGTCCCTGGGATAGAAGTACAGGATCACGGGTCGTCCGCGGAGGTCGCGGAGTTTGACGGTCTCACCGTCGCCGGTCTCAAGAGTGAAGTCGGGGGCCTCGTCGCCAGCTTGAAGCATCAATCCTCCTTGAACTAGGTCACCTCAAACGTAACCGTTGGTCGGATCCTGGTATGCCCGTGGCGGGCACAACCCATCGGTTTTACGAGTTCGCTACCGGATCGCCGTGAATTCGGTCCGGCAACGGTTACATTTGCGTGGATGCAAAGCTGTAAAAGCAGTGGCTGAGAACGTCCGGGTCTACCTGATCGATCGCGCCGGACCGGCGGCCAATGCCTTCGCGATCAAAGTCGAGTCCCGCGAGGGAGTCGAGCTCGTGAGCGGCGCCGCCGAGGTGGAAGAGGCTCTCCAGGACATCAGCGACACCCATCCCGACGTCATCCTGGTGGGCACCGACGTCGGTGGAGCCGGTGTCGTCGACGCCATCGAAAGGGTCCTGACGGTGGCCGGCGATGGCGCCGTGGTGGCGCTCTGCACGCGCGACGACAAGGCCCTCGTGGACGCCGCCATCCGGGCCGGGGCGTCGGGCTCGCTGGACCGGACCGCGAGCGCGGGAGAAACGATCACCGCGCTCCACGTCTACCGGGACCGGCAGCGCGGCCAGTACGTCGACATGAGATTGGCCGAGCCGCCCGGCCAGGTGGCCCACGCCGCCAAGAAGGCCCCCAAGAGGAAGGGCTGGCGGCTGTTCGGACGGCGGCCCAAGAGCGCGCCGTGGGGACCGACCGCAGACGAAGCGGGCGCGGCCAACGGCGGCGAGGGCGACGGGGGCGCGGGCGGTGGCGGCGAGGGCGATGAGGGCCAGGGCGATGGGGGCGAGGGCGATGGAAGTGACTGAGGCCAAGCTGACCGAAACCGCGGCCGCCCCAGAAGCCTGGTTCCCAGCGCGCCCGCGATCGGTGGAGGACACCGGGCTCAGCCCCAGCCTCTTGAGGGACCTGGTCCTGAAGACGATCTACGCGGCGTCGCCGGTGGCCGGCTTCGACGTCGCCCGCCGGCTCCGCCTCGACTTCGTGATCTTCGAGCCGCTCATCAAGGAGTTCACCGACCTCGCCCTCGTCCAAACCGAGGGTGAGGCGCGACACCGGCCCCAGCGGCTGGAGCGCGTCGAGGAGGGCCTCAACTACGCCATCACCGAGAAGGGCAGAGAGCGTGCCCTGCAGGCGATGGAGCGGTGCGCCTACGTCGGCGTCTCGCCGGTCCCGGTGGGCCAGTACAACCTCGCCGCGATCCGGCAGGGGCTGCCAGAGAACTTCGCCACCGA